>Ga0123356_10003380_pt1 | contig 16739 bp, 13 predicted proteins | sample TergutEmb28metaG_2_FD_92546 | JGI IMG/M metagenome (GOLD analysis project Ga0123356, IMG submission 92546) | Embiratermes neotenicus P3 segment gut microbial communities from Petit-Saut dam, French Guiana - Emb289 P3 | ecosystem: Host-associated > Arthropoda: Insects > Digestive system > Gut ...
GGACTTTATGATTTTGCAGGACGTATCAGGCAAAAAAATATTTCCAAAGGAGGGTTTCAGTTTGCTGTAGCTCACTTTCTTGGAAACACATTAAAGCAGATTGAACAAATGCCAGAAAATACATTCGAAGAAATTGCCGATAAATATGTAGAAATGAATATAGCCCACCCGTTTATGGAAGGTAATGGTCGAAGCACGCGCATCTGGCTTGATTTGATCCTGAAAAAACGCCTTAAAAAATGTGTCGACTGGAGTAAAATTAACAAAAACGATTATCTGAGCGCTATGGTAAAAAGTTCCATAAATAGCGCCAGAATAAAGAATCTGCTTAAAAATGCTCTAACCGATGAAATCTACAGCCGCGAAATGTTTATGAAAGGAATAGATTATTCGTATTATTACGAGGAAAATTAAAATAACAAATAATATATTAACAGTTTGCAGCTTTTAATTTCCTCCCTCCTACTTCACTTTGTACGCCATCAACGTATCCCCATGTCGAATACATAAAGCATAAGAATGCTGTCTTGCATCCCTTATTTCCCCACCTCTATCTTAAACACCGCAACTCCCCCACCCTTAATTTTATCTTTCTTAATCTGAAACCTAAAATTTTTTGCGTCGCTTACATTTTTAATTTCACTGCCACCATTCCAAAGGTCAGTGATTTGAATTCGAGAAGCATGTGACATTCCAATCTTATCTAATGGAAGGGTGACTGTTAGTTTTATATCTTTGTCGGTATGATAATTACCTGCAACAAGTATTGCTTTTTTATCATTCCATATAATGTAAGGAACAGGAACATCATCGGAAGATTTGTATTCGACAGACGCTATATTCGGATTAACATCATTCAAAACAGAATGAATGACATCCTTTTCCTGTTTTCTAATGGCAAACATTTTCTTAACATCAGTCAGCATTTCCTTTTGTTTTTGCTGATTCAATTGATCCCATTGCAGCCATGAGCCATATAACCAACGTCCTTTACCTACTTCTTCCTTATTAAATAAACGGGGAGAGTGTGTCGGCAACGGTACATATTCTGCGTCAAACTCTTCGCCCGACATGAAAAACAGAATAGCTGGAGTAAAAATAAAACTGTAGCCGAAAATACAACGACTACCTTGCACTAAATACGGATTTTGATCTAAAGGGAAACCATCCCAACCTCTATCATGAGACGACAATTCATTGGCTAAATATACCTTGTCTAATGAGAAAGGTGTAATCTCCATTGTTATTTCCGATAATCCGGTAATAGTCAGAGGTAGAGTTTTCGGAATTTCAGATGCTTCCATTACATATAGTATTTTGTAATTGTATAGCGCCAAATATGGTGATGGCGTAGCTAAAATCTTTTTAATTGCTTTATTTTTATCTATATTCTTCACTGTAATTTTCAAATTGGACTGACCTGTTTTTTCAGTCTGAAAACTCAATTTTCCTCCCTCAATTATGTCTGAAGAATCTTCTGTACCATCCGAATAAGTAACAGTAACGCTTTCAATATCAAACGTTCGGCTATGAACAACAGCTTCGTTAAGATATTTTGCGGCATCTCTTGACAATTCCGGACTCTCCTGTACTCTTATAACTTTCTGATAAAAATCAGAAACATTGTCCGTAAAAAATTCATCTTCAGCAATTATAACAATTGGATGTCCGGCATTTATAGCATTCTCTTTTATTTTACTCCATAGTTCGGGACGGTAAATATCTACATCTAATCGGAAACCATCTGCGCCATATTCCGTAACATACTTTGTGTGAGTATCAACCCACCAATCGTCCAAATCCACATGACCGCCATACCAGTCATAATCAGTCATATTCCATGAGCCGCCTTTGAACCAAAGCGGTTTCTCTTTCAATAACGGACTATATGACATTACTCCATGAGTAATAATATCAAGAAAAACTTTAATATCATACTTATGAAATTCGGCTATCATCTCCTTAAATTCCTGCGGAGTGCCAAGCGTAGGCTCTATACTGTCGGGACGAATACAGGCATATTGCGTCCAAATATTATAAAAATGCTTATGATCACCCCAACTATGACCTGACAACCAAACAGCATTAATACCCAGGTCACTGAGATATGGGATTTTTTCTTTTAAACTGTTAAATGTCCCTGTTTCAGGCCCACCCGGAGATGTGAAACCTTTTGGATTTATTTCATAGATAATGAGATCTTTTGTCCATGAAGGGGATTCGGTAATTTGTTGTGCAGAAAGCGACTGTATGCAAACGGTTGTAAAAATAAGTATTGAGTATTTTATCGCTTTTTCTACACATCTTTGAAGCGCCTTGTGCGTTTGCTTTATCAGATATTTTAAATGATTGAAATACATGTTATATATTCCTATTGATTAATAAATTAAATTGTCAAAGTTAATGAATTTTCTCTGAAAAATTGTAAATGCCTGCTTGTTGTATTTATTAATTGAATATTTTTTAAAAAAAATTTCAATAAATTAAACAAAATGTGAATAAGGTATTATCTATTTTATTACTTTTACGGCAAATTTATTCAAAGTAATATTTCAAACAACTATTTTAATATTTTAAATTATGACAACAAGAAGACAATTTTTAAGAAATGCCTCAGCCCTTGCAGTAGCTGGTGCGTGGGCTGCAAATAGCAATGTATCTGCAGCTAAGAAAGCATTATCTAACATTAGTGCAAAAAAAACATTCGGATTACAAATCTATTCATTGACGGTTAATTTTCAGGATAGAGAATTTACCAACGACGTGCCGGGTGGATTAAAACGAGTTGCCCAAATGGGTTATTCCACAATTGAAATGGCAGGTTATAATATCGAAGGTAAAATTGGAGCCGTTCCAATTGGCGAGTTCAAAAAGTATGCTGACGATGCGGGTTTGAAAATTATTAGTTCTCATCTCAATCCGCCGGTCTCTGAATATAAAGAAGACAATTTAGATAGAATAAAAGAATTTTGGAAGACTGCTGCCGAACATCATGCATCTATTGGTTGTAAATACATCGTACAACCCGGTCAACCACGTACACGTAGTACAGAAGAAGTGGCTTATGTGGGAGAAGTATTAAACGAAGCAGGTAAAATTGCTAAAGAAGCCGGACTTATTTTCGGATACCATAACCATGCAAACGAGTTTAGAAGTGTAGTACCGGGAGGAACGGAAATGATGCCAATGGGACAAATGGGATTTGGCAGGCAACCCGAAGGTGCAAAAATTATTTACGACGGAATGATGGAAGCAACCGACCCATCGTTAGTAGTATTCGAAAACGATGTGTATTGGACAGTTATGGGACAAAAAGACCCTGTTGCCTACATGAGAAAATATGCCGATCGTATAAGACTTTTACATATTAAAGATGTTGATGTTTTAGGCGAATCAGGAATGATGAATTTCCAAAAGATATTTGAAACAGCATACGCTAACGGTATTTCTGAATTTATCGTTGAATTGGAAAATTATAGAGGTGGAACACAATTTGAAGGAGTTAAAGGCTGTGCCGATTATCTGCTAAATGCAAGTTTTGTAAAGTAGTACAATATCACTTTTACAATATTATGAGATAATGACATTGCCTTGGAAATAATGTGCTTAAGTAGGAATAGTTTCCCATTAATGCAGCAGGCAAGTAAGATCATTATAATTCTATTTTAGCTATTGAAGATAGAAAGGAGGGTTTTTATCAAATATATTGATAAAAAATGTACCTTTGCATCTTAATTATTTCAAAAATTAATGAATTAAAAATTATCAAAAATGAAACAACTTATTGCCTGCTGCGGAATTGATTGCGAAAATTGCGACGCCCGTATAGCTACAGTCAGCAATGACAATGAATTACGCGAAAAGACTGCCGAAAAATGGCAAGTAATGTACAATGCACCGGATATCACTGCTGAATCAATAAATTGTATGGGTTGCCGTACAGAAGGAGTGAAAATAGCTCACTGTGTTGATTGTGAGATAAGTAATTGCGTGAAAACAAAAGGTTTTAATACTTGCGGTGACTGTGAAGATTTAGAAACATGCCAAATTATCAGTTTTGTTATTCAGAATGTTCCGGGAACAAAAGAAAATTTATTAGATAATTAGCCTTCCAAATATTATGATTTATCAAGTATGCAAGTTAATATCATTAATAAATCAAAACACACACTGCCGGAATACGAAACGCTTAATTCGGCAGGTATGGATTTGCGGGCAAATATTGATGCCCCTATTTCTTTGGAACCATTGGAGAGAGCATTAGTTCCAACCGGACTTTTTATCGAATTACCTGTTGGTTATGAAGCTCAAATCCGTCCGAGAAGCGGTTTAGCAATTAAGCATGGCATATCAATAGTTAATGCTCCGGGAACAATTGATTCGGATTACAGAGGAGAAATAAAAGTAATATTAGTTAATCTTTCTAATAAACAGTTTGTAATCAACGACGGAGAAAGGATTTGCCAAATGGTGGTCGCTCACCACGAAAGAGTAGAGTGGATGTTATGCGATCAATTATCAGAAACCGTTCGAGGAGCAGGAGGATTCGGACATACAGGATAATAATTATAAATTATGAATTATGAATTATAAATTATATATAATCATTTTTTCGTTTTTAATTTATTTTTCTTTTTCCATATCGGCAGAGGATAACAGATCGGCAATGGAAGATTCGATTTACCAAAACAAGAAAAAGTTTGATTATTTTTTCTTAGAATCTTTGCGTTTAAAAGAAAATAACAAACATGGTGAGGCTTTTAACGTATTGCAATATGCTTTGAAAATTGATTCAACTTCTTCTGCAGCATTGGCTTTATTGGCAAATTATTATTTATTCCTGCAACAAGATTCTTTTGCAATTGATGCATTACAAAAAGCAGTGAAATTTAGCCCTCAAAATTTCGATTATAAAACTTCATTAGCGGAAATATACCGTGAAATGGGAGATTTTGAAAAGGCAACCAAACTTTATGAATCCTTAGTAGCCGAGCAACCTGTAAAACCTGAGTTAAATTTTTATTTGAGTGAGTTGTATATACGTCAAAATCAAATTGATAAAGCAATACAATCGCTTGATGCATTAGAAAATACAGTAGGAATGAATGAGGCAATTTCTTTACAGAAATCTAAATTATATCTTGCTGTGAATCAGACGAAAGACGCAGTGAATGAACTTGAGAAATTAGCCGGAAAATTTCCTTTTGAAGCAAAATATCAAATTCTGCTTGGAGATTTTTATTTAGATGAAGATGAGCCGGATAGAGCTTGGTCTTATTATGAGAAAGCAAAAAAGATTGATCCTCAAAGTCCCTACTATATTATCTCCTTATCAAATTATTATGAAAAAACGGGTGATACCGAAGCGGCTACTAACGAAATCGAATCAGCTTTGAGAAATCAGTTGTTAGACGTTGATACAAAAATTTCTATTTTAGGAAGATATATCAGGAATCTATTGTCGAATAAAAAAGACATCGAGTTGGCTAATTCTTTGTTTAATACGCTTATGGAACAGTATCCACAAGAAAAGAAACTTAATTTAATGTATGGTCAATTCCTTATATCTCAAGAAAAATGGGAGGAAGCTCGTTTTCAATTTCAAGTGGTTACCGAAGCTGATCCGGAAAATTTTGTTGCCTGGCGCCTGTTAATGGAAATTGCTGTTAAAGAAGAAAATACGAAAGAAATAATTAAGATTTGCAGTTCAGCTTTAGCACTTTTCCCGGACAATACCGAATTTTATTTTTACAAAGGCTCTGCTTATTACCAACTTAAAAGCTATTCAGAAGCATTAGCGACTTTCCAAGAAGGTATCCAATATATTTCGCAAGATGATAGACAATCTTTTTCGATATTTTATGGTCAAATTGGTGATTTGTATTTTCATTTGAATAAAAAATCAGAAGCCTATAAATCTTATGATAAAGCGTTGGAGTACAATGAAAATAATATACTTGTCCTTAATAATTATGCTTATTTTCTGAGTTTGGATAATGAACAATTGGATAAAGCAGAACGCATGATCGGTAAATGTATCAAAATGCAACCAAATAATTACACTTACTTAGATACTTATGCATGGGTGTTTTTCAAAAAAGAAAATTATTCCTTAGCAAAATTATACATTGAGAGCGCTATTTCAAACGGCGGGGAAAAAAGTCCGGAAATTTTAGAGCATTACGGCGATATTCTTTTCAAAACAGGAAATATTGATAAAGCTGTTGAACAATGGGAAAAAGCGCTGAAAATAAGAGAGGATGGAGAGGATAAAAATCTATTGGAAAAGAAAATAAAAAATAAAATGTATTATGAAACTAAGTAAGAAGTATGGCTATCTGCTTATGTTTATAGGAATTATAATCCTGATAAACGGATGTAAAACCAGTCACAAAACAACTTCAATTGCTTTGTCCAAAATGAGTAAAGAAGAACGAATAGAATCAATTAATTCCCAATCTATTCAATTTAATACTTTATCTTCTTCCTTGCGTTTTTCTTTTAAACCGGGGATAAAAAAGAGTACTACTACCGCTAATGCCCAATTACGAATCATAAAAGATGAAGTCATCCAATTATCTTTGCGAGTACCAATCATAGGAACTGAAGTTGCACGACTTAGCATTACGCCGGAACAAATTATTATCCTCGACAGAACAAACCGCAGATATTTTTCGGAGTCTATGCAAGTTTTTAGACAGATGGATTCTTTCGATTTTGATTTTTATAGTTTGCAGGCTTTGCTTACAAATAAATTATTCATCGCAGGTAAATCGACAGTATCCACTGAAAATTACAAATTTTTCAATTGGAGGGAAGATGAGTTTTTTACAAAATTAAATAATATTGATAACCAGGGGATTAATTACGATTTTATCAGCGATTTCACAAATCGTATTATTCAGGCAGAAATGTATAAGAATAAAAAGGAGATTAATTTGAATTGGTTGTATAAGGATTTCGGATTAGCTTCGAACAACCGGTTATTCCCAATGAAAATGTCTATTGAATTAACCGTTCCGGACGATTTTATTACTTTAAATCTGACTTTCAATAATTTGAATATTAATAATAATTTTACAATTGAAACATCTATTCCAAACAGTTATCAACGAATTGGAATTGAACAAATAATCATATTAATTCAATCTTTATGATTTACGATTTGCGATTTTTGAATTATGAAATATGAATTAGATTCGGCATTAGTACTTTTTTCCGGAGGGCAAGATTCAACAACTTGTCTTTACTGGGCAATGCAACGTTTCAACAAAGTGCGAACGTTATGTTTCACTTACGGACAACGACATTCAAATGAAGTAGAAATAGCCCGCCAACTTGCTGAGGAGGCAAAAGTTCCCTTTCAAGTTCTCGATGCTTCTATTATAAGTCAATTAGCAGATAATTCCCTGACTAATCATGATTTGATCATGGATCAGGAAAAACCGGAAAATTCTTATCCTAATACATTTGTTCCTGGACGTAATTTATTTTTCCTTACTTTCGGAGCAGTAGTTGCAAGAACTTTTGGAATTCAAAATATTGTCACCGGAGTTTCCCAAGCCGATTTCAGCGGTTATCCCGATTGTCGCGACACTTTTATCCGCTCGGCAAATGCAACTTTAAATCTCGCAATGGATGAGCAATTTATTATCCACACTCCACTTATGTGGTTGAGTAAAGCGGAAACATGGGCATTAGCCGACGAATTAGGTGTCTTTGAAATAGTTAAAAATAAAACATTGACTTGCTACAACGGAATAATTGCAGATGGCTGCGGACAGTGTCCTTCATGCAAATTGAGAAAAGAAGGCTTGAGGGAATATGAGAAATTATGAATTGGGGCTGTCATTGCGGGCGAAGCGTAGCGGAGACCCGCAATCCCCTGAAAAAAATTGAAAATTATAAATTATGAAATCAGAACTAAACAATCTAACTTTGCTTGGGCAAAAAACAGAATACAAGCTGGATTATGCTCCGGAAGTATTGGAAACATTTACCAACAAACACCCGGAAAATGATTATTGGGTACGATTCAATTGTCCGGAATTTACAAGTCTATGCCCTATTACAGGACAACCGGATTTTGCGACAATTCTAATTGATTATATTCCCGATATTAAGATGATTGAAAGTAAAAGTTTGAAACTCTATCTTTTCAGTTTCCGCAATCACGGAGCTTTCCACGAAGATTGCGTAAACATCATAATGAATGATTTAATAAAGATAATGGAACCGAAATTCATCGAAGTAACAGGGATATTCACTCCACGAGGTGGAATAAGTATTCATCCGTATTGTAATTACGGGAAAGTTGGGACGGAATACGAGGAGTTGGCGAAGAGGAGGTTGTTTGGGAGGTATATGTTAAAAGATGAAAATACATTTGAATAATTAGTTAAGATAAATGAAATATTATACTGAAAGACACTCACAATTGGTATTAAAAACAGAAAATACTCTCTATTTGCAGATTAAAGAGATACTTAATACTGCCCGTAAAAAAGCATATTCAGCAATTAATTTTGCTATGGTTGAGGCTTACTGGCTTGTAGGAAAGCAAATTGTAGATGCGCAAGCCGGAAATGAGCGAGCCGAATATGGTACTTCTTTATTGAAATATCTATCAAGAGAATTATCTCGCGATTTCGGGAAAGGTTTCGATGAAAGTAATTTACGATTAATCAGACAGTTTTATCTATCTTTTCCAATTCGTGACGCACTGCGTCACGAATTGAGTTGGACACACTATCGCAAAATAATGAAAGTAGAAAACGAACAAGCAAGAAACTTCTACATTGAAGAATGTATAAAATCAAACTGGAGTACAAGGCAACTCGAACGCCAAATAAATACGCACTATTACGAACGATTGCTTTCGAGCCAAAACAAAGAACTTGTATCGCAGGAAATATTTACAAAAGAGCCAAATATCTCGCCCGTCGACATTATTAAGGACCCTTATGTACTCGAATTTTTGGGGCTTAAACATAGCTCCGATTTATTAGAAAGCGATTTGGAAAAAGCGTTGATTACACACATACAACATTTCTTACTCGAACTTGGCAGAGGTTTTGCTTTTGAAGCGCGGCAAAAACGAATCAGTTTCGATGGCGAACATTATTATATCGACCTTGTGTTTTATAACTATATACTTAAATGCTTTGTACTGATTGACTTGAAAACAGGAAAACTTACGCACCAAGACATTGGACAAATGCAAATGTATGTAAACTATTACACGCGCGAATTGATGAACGAAGGAGATAATCCACCTATCGGAATTATTCTTTGCGCCGATAAAAGCGAGTCGGTAGTGCGATATACGCTACCGGTGAACAACAAACAAATTTTCACTTCTAAATATAAATTGTATTTGCCAACTGAAGAAGAGCTTTGTAGAGAGCTCGAAAATGAAAAGTATTTGTTGATGCAGAGATTATAAGATTCTATATTACACAGACATGGACTGAATTCTTATTTAATAGTTATTTGATTGAATAAAGAATGAAATAAATTTGTGATATGAAAACAAAATACGCTTATCTATTAAGTTTATGGACCATCAGCTGTTTAAATGTATCCTTTGCACAGTCGGTTCAGGAAGATACAACTCCGGCAGTAACAGACTTATACTCCAATGTATGGAAATTCCACGCCGGAGAAGGCAGCAATTTGTGGGCAAGTGCCGCATTTGACGATTCTGCATGGATAGAGATAACTACTGACAAAACATTAATGCAACAGGATGCTCGTTTGGAATATGGTTTTGGGTGGTATCGCAAAACAATCATCCTTTCCAACAACCTCTGGGCAGACATTGATCGCAAAGAAGCAGCCGTATTGCACTTGGGACACATTTCGGCTACTGACGAAGTTTACTTCAACGGAACTTTAATCGGTAAAACTGGAGAATTCCCACCTAACTACAAAGGGACATACAATAACGAGCGAAACTATTTCGTCCCCCGCGAAGTTATAAATCCAACAGGAGAAAATCTGATCGCAGTTAAATTCAATGAGGGATGGGCGCCGTATGGTGGATTTTTTTCGGGTGCCAAGCTCTCCCTCTCCTCAGCCGGAACAAACGATAAATTGTTGGTAACGATAGCAATTGCTGATTCTGACTACATTTTCTCTGCACCTGACAAAATAAAAATAATAACAAACATTGAGAACAAGAATCAATGGTTCGTAACAGGAAATCTTGTAGTAACACTCACTACCGACGATTATAAACCGCTTAAAAAAGATTCAGTGACAATTGAGATAAACGGAAAAACAACCTATTCAGGAATATTTGGCTTAGATAATCCTTTGCCGGGATTCTACCGTTATACGGTGCAATTCATGAGGGATTTGTCAGTAGTTTATGAGGAAAAAATCAATGTAGGTTATGAGCCGGAAAAAATCAATTCACCAATGGATGCAAAAGAGGATTTCAAGGAGTTTTGGAACAATAACATGGAGGAATTGGCGAAGGTGAAGTCTGATTATAAGTTAACGCTTGTTCCTGAATATTCGCAAGTAGATTATGATATATATCTGGTCGAGATGCAGTCATGGGACAATGAATTGATTCGAGGTTATTATGGAAAACCGAAACGGGAAGGGAAACATCCGGTGATTGTTGAGTATATGGGTTATGGTGCTATGCCTTATCCTCCAACACAGTGGTGGGATGGTTTTGCTCACTTCGTGCTTTCGATTCGTGGGCAGGCTTTGAATCTATCTGATAACCGTTTTGATAATTGGATGATCTATGGATTGGATAATAAGGAGGAATATTATTATCGCGGCGCATATATGGATGCAGTGCGAGCATTAGACTTTGTGTGTAGCCGTCCGGAGATTGATATTGAGAAGGTTGCTGTGCGTGGCGGCAGTCAGGGAGGCGCCCTTTCATTTGTTGCTGCCGCACTCGACAAGCGAGTGAAAGTTGCTGCTCCCGGCATACCCGGTTTTTCCGATTATCGCGATTGGTTTCACATAGTTAATTGGCCTCGAAGTGATTTTGAATACTATATACTAAGCAAAGTGGAAAGTCTAAATATGAACTCAGAAGATGCACAACAATATGTAAATGCCCAAGTAGATGCGATTTACAACATGCTTTCCTACTTTGATATAAAGAACTTTGCGCAGTGGATTGAGTGCCCGCTTATCATGGGCATCGGTATGCAGGATGAGGTCTGTCCTCCGCATATCAACTTTGCCGCCTATAATCAGGTTAAATCAGAAAAACGGTGGATGGCTTGTCCTGATTGTGGGCATAGTACGAACAATGAGTATAATAATGAAGCAATTAGGTTTTTTAAGGAGAAATTAAGAATTGAAGAGTAGGTTCTTAACTACCTACTCAGCCACCTCACATAAGCAAAATCCATCCTGTGAGGTAAATCTTTATTATCCGGGAAAATTCTTAATCCGTATTTAAATGTTCCGGCTTCAGAAATATTTACTTCGAGCGAATAATATACTCTTGTACCTTCTGTTTTATCTATTTTAAAAGAATATATTTTTACAACATCAGCATTGGTCGCCGTATTTGTGTGAAACCGAACAATTTCTGCACCAATATCTCCGTAAATTTCATGTTTATCCAACACTAAAGTAATTTTCAGTATATCGCCTACCTCTATTTTTCTATTGTTCAATTTTTCACCATAATCAAAATCAATTACTTCTATCGAATCCCAATTATTTGCCATGTTCTCCTTCCATTGAGCTAATTCTTTTGCTTTAGCAAAAAAGTTATCAGACAATTTCTTTGAACGATTAGCTAATTTACTGTAAAATCGGTCGATGTAATCATCAAACATACGTTTGGTTGTGTAATGAGGCGCAATTTTAACAATTGAATTTTTTATATACTGGATCCATTCGGGAGAATATCCTTTACTGTTTTTTGCATAGTACAACGGAATGACTTCATTTTCTAACATTGAATAGATAGTAGCTGCATCCAATTGATCCTGAAAATACTGATTGGTATAAGTTCTTTTTTCCGTTAATGCCCATCCTGATCCCTCTTTATAACCTTCATACCACCAGCCATCTAATACCGAAAAATTCAACACTCCGTTCATTTCTGCTTTTTCGCCGGAAGTTCCTGATGCTTCCAACGGACGCGTTGGAGTGTTTAACCAAATATCCACTCCTGAAACCAAACGTTTAGCTAAACGCATATCGTAATTTTCAAGGAAAATGATTTTTCCTAAAAATTCGGGACGACGTGAGATTTCAACAATAGTTTTAATCAAACCCTGCCCACCTCCGTCAGCCGGATGAGCTTTTCCCGTATAAATAATCTGAACCGGATAATGCGGATTATTTAAAATCTTCTCTAAACGTTCTAAATCCGTAAATAATAGATGAGCGCGTTTGTAAGTTGCAAAACGACGACCAAAACCTATCAGTAAAGCATTCGGATTAATTTTTTCAAGTATAGATATTACTTTCGATGGATCGCCTTGGTTTTTCAACCAATTATCTTTGAAAGTCTCCCGTATGTAGTTCACTAATCTTTTTTTCAAAGTCATTCTGATATTCCAAATTTCTTCATCATTCACAGAATATATCTTTTTCCAAATATCAGGATTGGATTGATCTTTATAAAAATTTGCATCATAATGTTTTTCATAAAAGCGTCGCCATTCCGAAGCAGCCCAAGTCGGCATGTGGACACCGTTAGTAACATATCCTACATGTAATTCAGGGGCAAAATAACCTTTCCATATCGGAGCGAACATTTTTTTTGAAACTTCACCATGCAAGAAACTGACGCCATTCGCTTCCTGACAGGTATTCAAAGCAAAAACACTCATAGAGAATTTTTCACTACTTCCCGGATTAGTACGTCCCATATCCATGAAATCTTGCCAAGATATTCCTAATAGTTCGGGAAATTGGCTCATATATTTATCAATCAAGGGCTCATCAAAATAATCGTGTCCTGCCGGAACAGGCGTATGGCAAGTATATAAAGCTGAAGCTCTTACAACTTCAAGAGCCTCATTAAAATTTAAATTATCGTTCCGGATATAATTTAATAAACGTTGTACGTTGATAAATGCTGCATGCCCTTCGTTACAATGGAAAATCTGTTTTTTTATTCCTAAATCATTCAATAGTAATATTCCACCTATTCCTAATAAATATTCCTGTTTAAGACGATTTTCATTATCTCCTCCATACAATTTGTGAGTAATACCGCGATCCCAATCGTTATTTAAATCCAAATCCGTATCTAAAAGATATAATTTAATCCTTCCAACATTTACTTCCCAAACATAAGTATATACTATGAAATTATTATAAGGCACCTGCAATATTACAGGTTTTCCTTCAGAATCCATTAATTGCTTTATTGGTAATCTGTCGAAATGCTGAGGCTCGTAGTTGGCAATTTGCTGACCATCCATAGATAAGGTCTGTGTGAAATACCCATGACGATACAATAAACCAACAGCAGTCAAATCTACATTCATATCGCTTGCTTCTTTGATATAATCGCCGGCAAGGACACCCAAACCGCCTGAATATATTTTCAATATATTGGTTAGTCCGTATTCCATACTGAAATAAGCTATTGAAGGCACATCGGTTCTGACCGGTTCTTCCATATATGCTTTATATTTCGCATATACTTGCCGGATATCGTTCATTAAAGTTTCATCTTTTGTAATCGCTTGTAAGCGGCTTTGAGAAAGTTGGTATAATAATAACACAGGATTTCCTTCTGTTTTATTCCACAGATATTTATCAATAGCGGAAAATAATTCTGTTGCCTCATAATTCCATACCCACCACAAATTGTGAGCGAGTTCATCAAGAATTTTCAGTTCCTTAGGCATTTTCGAATGAATATTGCTCTCAATCAAGTACGGTTCATTCGCATAATTTGTTTTAATCTTCATATTTTATTTATTCTTTTTATTCGTAATTGTTATTAGCATTTTAATCTTTTCTCTTTATTTTCTAAAGCTATTGTGTAAGCTCTCAGATAGTATTCAATAAAATGTGTCCAGTCGGCTTTCTGAGATAATGTCCTCGCCGATTCTCTGATTTTATTAACTTGTTCCGGAGGTAATTCTGAATATGCAATAATACTCTCTTTAATTTCCTCTGCTACTTCAAAATAGTTTGTATCGTTGCGTTCTACAATCATTACACCTGAATTCAAATCATTTCCTCCTGTTGCTTCAGATCTTGTCCATAATCCGAATCCGGCTAAGTTTGTAGTAATTGTAGGGATACCAAATGCAATACTTTCTAAAGGAGTATATCCCCAAGGTTCATAATAAGAAGGGAATACAGTTAGATCTAATCCAACAAGCAAATCATAATATGTTAAATTGAATATTCCATCGTTTCCATTTAAATAAGAAGGAACGAATATTATTTTAGTTGAATATGAATTTTGATTAGTAAAATTCAAAAAAGACAGATAATTGCAAATTCTATCTTCTTCAGGAAAATTCAAGTTATGAGTGTAATACGGATTGGGCAAAGGCGATGGGGAAATCTCTTTTTTTCTTAAACGGTTTTGCAAATCGGCTCGTGGACCATTTATCCAAGCCGGGACGAGAATAAAAGCCACAACAGTTTTCCGGGGATTTGCAAAACGAACTTGATTCATCGCTTCAATAAATACATCAATTCCTTTGTTCTTATATTCATAACGACCACTGATTGCTATCAATAAAGCATCGTCAGGGATTTTTTCACCGGTCAACTGGCTTGCTGTCTTGATTAGGATTTCACGAGCTGTATTTCTTTTAGTTTCAGATGTTTCTGTTGAAGGCACAAAATTAAATTCAAATCCATTAGGAGTTACAATATCCGGATTCTTTTCCAGCAACTGTTCACATTCGATTGCAGTTAATTCGCTGACAGTAGTAAAACAATCTACATGCAATGCAGTTTGTTTTTCGAGCGAATGTTTGGCTTCTAAATTTAATTCCCTTGCCATTTGGTCGCCGTTATAAATCTCTAATTCGTCGTATAAAGGCCTGTTATTTCCGCAAATAGAGCGACCGATAGAAGTTGCATGAGTTGTAAAAACAGTAGCAATAGCAGGAACTTGCGCTTTTAAATAAAGAGCAGCCATTCCCAACATCCATTCGTTGAGGTGAGCGATAACATTTTTTTCAGACAATTGCAGATAATTATAAAGACTTTCGATAACTAATCCTGTGGAATATGCAAACATACACGACTCGTCGTAATCACCGTAAGCGGCGATTGAATCCACTCTGAACTTATCCCACATCTCGAAATAAAGAGTATTTTTTATTTCATAATAAGATTGAAAATCAACTAAAATAACTATTGGTTTACCCGGAATATTCCAACGTCCTACACGTGCTTTAAGGTTTTCTTTTTCGTCTGCATGTTTTTTCCATCCTTTAAACAGATTTTTATTTTCAATAAAATCCGGATTAATAGATTCTTTCCATAAATCAGGACCTATAAAAATAATTTTATCAGAAAAAATTGCTTGGAGAGTTTTCGCACGAGTAGATAATACCGTGTATATTCCACCTATCTTGTTACAAACTTCCCAACTGGATTCAAAAATATAGTCCGGAGTTATTTGTCTTGTTTCTGACATAAAAAATTTTATCAAACCGGAGGGCAAAGGTAATGTTTATTCCCAAAAAAAACTACTTTTACGAAAAAGTAGGAAATAATATTGAAATATTTTTATACTTTTGCCCTATTAATTATATATATTTTTTAAATCGATTTCATAACAAATAAATTAATTTCTAATAAATGAAAAAGACAGTTTTTTTATTATTGTTTACAACTTGCACACTGTTTACAATTCAAGCACAAGGTGTTGGCGCCTCATCTGAATATATCAAAGCTATTACTCCCGAATGGAAAGGAGAACGATTTCTTGATGGTAGGCCAAAAATCTCAGATCAGCTCTTAGAAAGGGCAAAACATGTATCTATAGAAGCACTGTGGGGCGCTCTACGTAATATACGCGAGGGTCAATCGACCTATGTAAATCAATATATGGGAGAATGGCATGTTATTCATCCCGATCAAGTTATGACAGGGCGTGCATTAACTGCTCAATATATGCCTTCAAGGCCGGATTTGGAATCTTATATAAGGGAACAGGGTAAACTTGAAAATCGTTCTCAACAGGGAGGAAATAATACCTGGCCTATTGACATTTTAGTTGAAGGCGATATATATGTAGCAGACGGCTTTGGAAAAATAGTTGATGGCACATTAATCGGCGATAATTTAGCAAATGCTATATATAGAAATTCAAAAAGAGGAGTAGTTTTCTATGGCAGTTTAAGAGATGAAGAAGGTTGCGCAATGATTGAAGGCTTTAATGCATGGATATTAGCCTCAGATCCTTCATATATCCAAAACATGATACTTACTTCCATCAATCATCCTGTCAGAATCGGCAGGGCTATCTGTCTCCCCGGAGATATGGTGGTTGCAAAAAAATACGGAGTGATATTTATCCCCGCCCATCTCGCCGAGAGGGTAGTTGTTGCTGCGGAAGTAACCGAATTGCGCGACCGGTTCGGCTGGCAACGCCTTCGAGAGGGTAAATACTTATCCGGACAAATTGACAGTCGTTGGTCGAATGAGATTAATGCCGATTTTAGAGAATGGTTAAAACAATATCCAAGTTTACCAATGCCTTTGCAGGAAATAATCGACTATATGGATGGTAATCGTACTTGGTAATTAATTATATA
>Ga0123356_10003381_pt1 | contig 16737 bp, 11 predicted proteins | sample TergutEmb28metaG_2_FD_92546 | JGI IMG/M metagenome (GOLD analysis project Ga0123356, IMG submission 92546) | Embiratermes neotenicus P3 segment gut microbial communities from Petit-Saut dam, French Guiana - Emb289 P3 | ecosystem: Host-associated > Arthropoda: Insects > Digestive system > Gut ...
GGGCAACGCAGCCAGCTTTGGTGGGATGTTCCGGTGATTGACAGTTTTGAGTTGATTCGCGATATCTATCGGGTTAGCCAGAAAGCCTATCACGAGAATCTTGATGAGCTGACCGAGCTGCTTGACCTGGGCGAGATTCTGAAGACTCCCACTCGTACGCTAAGCCTAGGGCAGAGGATGCGTTGCGAGATTGCTGCGTCGCTTTTGCATAATCCGCGCATCCTTTTTCTGGATGAGCCGACTATCGGACTTGACGCGGTTTCGAAGATTGCTGTGCGACAGTTTATTAACAAGCTGAACCGCGAACGGGGAACCACGGTGATTCTGACCACCCATGACATGCAGGATATCGAGGCGCTGACTGAGCGCATTCTGCTTATCGGCAAAGGCCGGATACTGCTGGATGGCAGTTTGGATGAGCTCAAGCGACGCTCATCCGAGCGTAAGACGCTGGTTGTCGAGTATATCGGCAGCGACCCTGCCACTGCGCCAGGCATGACTGTGCTTGAGAGCAAGGAAGGCCGCTTGATCATTACGCTTGATCCTGCGGTGCTGCCAGTCTCAGATGCTATCAGCCTGCTGGCTGCCCAGACCGAGCTGAAGGATGTCTCGGTCTCTGGCATTAGCTCAGAGGAGCTGGTGGCTACACTTTATCGCGAGTACAGCATATGAGCGGGCAGGGTGAGCCGGTGGTGCGAAGCGAGTCGGTGGCGCGACGAGGCGAGCAATCGCAAGTCGCGGCAGCGCAAGCGAGGTCTTCTCCACCAAAAAAGTATCTCTCGATATTTCGCATTCGCTTTATCAATGCGCTGCAGTACCGAGCTGCTGCGCTGGCGGGAGTCTCCACGCAGTTCGCCTGGGGATTCATGGAGTTGTTCGCTTTTCGGGCGTTCTACCAGGCAAATCCCGCCGCCTTTCCGATGGAATTCTCGCAAACCGTCTGTTATGTCTGGTTGCAGCAGGCTTTTCTGACCCTGTTTATGATGTGGTATTGGGAAAACGACATCATCACAGAAATCACCGAGGGTGCGATTGCTTATCAGATGGTTCGTCCGGTCGATATCTACAACCGCTGGTTCTGCCAGTCGGCAGCCAACCGCCTGGCCAGGGCGTTGCTGCGCTGTATACCGCTGTTTATGGTGGTCTTTTTTCTACCCGAACCCTACCGGATGTCGCTGCCTCCCAGCTTCGGGCAGTTTCTGCTGTTCGTGCTGTCCGCGGCGCTTTCGCTCTCGGTCGTTGTGGCTTTTTCTTCGCTGGTGTACGTCTCGCTTTTCTACACCCTTTCGCCGACAGGTACCCGTTTGATGGCTTCCGGCATCTCCGACTTCCTGGCTGGCGGATTGCTACCGCTTCCCTTTTTTCCGGCGCCGATTCGCGCGGTGGTAGAGCTGCTGCCCTTTGCGTCTATGCAGAACATGCCGCTGCGAATCTACAGTGGCCACATCGCCGGAATCGACGCTTTGTCAGGCATTGGCTTGCAGGTTTTCTGGCTGCTTGTGCTGGTGCTGATCGGTCGCCTGGCGCTTAACAAGGCGCTCAAGCGAGTCATCGTGCAGGGCGGCTGACATGGCGCTACGGCGAGTCACGAGGCAACTGACATCCGCAGGGAGCCAACTATGAGACTCTACCTTCGCTTCCTGGCGATACAACTAAAAAGCCAGATGCAGTACAAAGCCTCGTTCTTCATCGCGCTGTTCGGACAATTTCTGGTCTCATTCACCCTGGTGCTGGCGCTCTACTTCATGTTCGACCGCTTCAACAGCGTTCAGGGGTTCAGCTTCGAGGAGGTGCTAATCTGCTTTGCCACTATGCTGATGTCCTTCTCCCTCGCCGAGACCTTCGCTCGTGGATTCGACACCTTCCCCAGCATGCTGGGCAACGGCGAGTTCGACCGCGCCCTGGTCAGACCGCTTCCAGTCATCTACCAGGTGCTGGCCATGAAGGTCGATTACACGCGCCTCGCCCGTCTGCTCCAGGCAGTTTGCGTCTTCGCATACGCCATCCCCAATTGCGGCGTTCTTTGGTCTGTGGATAAAATCCTGACCCTATTTCTGATGGTCACGTGCGGCTTCTTCGTCTTCTTCGGCTTGTTTGTGGTCTACGCTGCTTTTTCGTTCTTTACCATTGAGGGCTTGGAGTTCATGAATATCTTCACCGATGGAGCGCGCGAATTCGGCCGGTATCCTTTTTCGATTCACGGCAGAAACATCCTGGCTTTTGTCACCTTTGTGATTCCTCTGGCGCTGGTGCAATACTATCCGCTGCTCTACCTGCTGGGCAGAGAGCAGAGTGTGCTCTATATGTTCTTGCCGATTGTCTCGCTGCTGTTTCTGATACCCTGCTTTGCCTTTTTCCGTTTAGGATTGCGTCACTATAAGTCCACTGGCTCATAGGCTTGGCTTTGCCTCCTGCCTTGTGGCAAGGCTGGGACTACCCGCCGCCACAGGCTGCGCTACTCGACGGTTCCGTAGATAAATCCCCAGCCGTGTCCGGATATCGCCGAGTTCATCTGGTCGCAAAGGCGCTGGCGGTTGTAGGTTCCTGGCGGTAGGAGGTTGACGATCTCAAGCAGGTCATCGATCAGATCAAGGCTATCAGAAAGAATAATAACGTCGAGCCGTGTGACCAGCTCGCGCTTTTCAAAAAGCATATCAACCAAACGTTGGAGGGTGCCGAATTCTTCTGATTGTTGCATGTTTGCTCCGTGTTTTACTAAAAAATGCTTGAGTGTCGCTGAACACTTTATCAGAACTGGCAGGTGCACTATCTTAATTCGCCCGGTTTGTGGCATTATGTAATTGGCTAGTGTGACAGCAATTACTATGTGTGCCAGCTGGCTAAGCATGGGGGTAGTTTGGGACGTATTCAGAAAGCCGCGCGTTTTATGCGCTTTCTGCTGCACTACGCAGGGGAGGCACGATGAGTGACATCACAGGTACCAAGGCGCTGATCTTTGATACGTTTGTTCATATGACCAGCACATTGGGTTTTGAGAATGTCAGTATGCGAGAAATAGCCATGCAGGTCGGCATCAATCCCGCTTCGATTTACTACCACTTCGAGAATAAGCTGCAGATTCTTGAGTTTGCATACGATTATTATGACAAGCATCAGTACGACAATCGTACTCCGGTTGATGAGATTAAGAAAATCATTAACACAGCAGATGCTGATGAGATCGTCGAATCACTACGCTACGATTTTGTAACTGATGACGAGCGCCAATATATTCGCATGGTTTTGATAACCAAGATAATCTATATGCGCCTCTATCAGGATCCGCTTGCGAACAAAATGTTTGCAGACCTAAATACCAGCAGCGTCGAATATATGCTTGATATCCTGAAGTACGGTGTTCAGATTGGACGAATTGACCCAGAGTTTGACATTGAGACATATGCTGCGATATTCGTCGGATCGATTCATATCATGGGAATAAAATCCTTTGCCTCACCTGACTATCAGGTTGCTCAACTTGTAGAAGAGCAGCGAATCCAAAAGCTGCTTGGCAGGTTACTGGCTACCGCGTTGCGGTAGATTGTGGGAAGAAGCTGGACTGTTACGATCCGGAAGGTTGTGCACTTAAGTGCTGCGTACTTGCTTTACCTCTCGTCTGAACACATCCTTAACATTAAACGACATAAAACAAAGTAGGCTTCATTGTCTCAATTCTTGTATGCTTTGTTTTATAATGGCACGTCAAACAGGTAGCATCAGTTGGTTGAATCGGAGAGATGGCTGAGTGGTCGAAGGCGGCGGTCTCGAAAACCGTTGAGCGTGTACCCCACGCTCCTAGGGTTCGAATCCCTATCTCTCCGCCAGCAACTGATTGAGGAATGTTTGTGTGTCGGTTTGTTATGGTTGAGAATAACCAGGATTCGAACCCGTAAGGGATTTTCGCGTTGAGAATCGTGCCACTCAAGGGCTCCCAAAAAGTACACTGAGTGAGCCAAAAGGCGAGCGAGGGACTTTTTGGGAAAGAGGAGGAGCAACGAAGCACTGTGAAAGCCTCAGGCTGCGTAGCAACTGAGGCTTGAACATCAGCGGAGTTTGCTCCGACGAGTCACGATTTAGCGAAAATGGGCGAACAGGCGAAGCCTGTGAGGTCACCAAGCGCTAGGAGCGCGAAGCGCAAAGTGCGAAGCGCGGTGACGTGATTGGCGAATCCCTATCTCTCCGCCAGCAACTGATTGAGAGATGGTCATTCCGCGAGCAACTGTTTTCGCTTTACCCTTTTCAGCCCTACCCAAAAACACTTTGTCGGAGGATGCTTTTTATGAAAGATCGTAATAGAACACTTGTGCTTGTTCAATTCAGTGCTCTACTGGCAGTTGAAGCTCTCTTTTGCTTTACCCCACTGGGATCCCTGCCAGCACTTGGCCCGATTGTTGCCACGCTTGGAATGATTCCCGTTGTCATCACTTCCTTGTTGCTTGGCACCAAGGCGGGAACCTTGATGGGAGCATTTGCAGGGCTATTCAGCTTCATTGTCTGGACTTTCTTTCCACCCTCACCGATCGTCGCCTTTATCTTCACCCCTTTCTATTCGTTCGGTGAGCTGACCGGAAACTTCGGCAGCCTGCTGATTTGCTTTGTTCCTCGCATTTTGGTTGGTACAGTAGCAGGAGCCAGCTACCAGGCGCTAAAAAGAGCTATGCCAGAACGAAGTATCGTGTGTTACTCGATCAGCGCTGCTCTTGGCTCACTGACCAATACATTTGGCGTAATGGGTGGAATCTGGCTCTTCTTTGGCGACCAGTACTCGACTCTCTTTGGCAGCGCCATGTTATTTGTGGTTGGCTTCACGGTGCTTACCAGCGGCATCCCCGAGGCGATTGTCAGTGCTATCGCCGCATCAGCCGTCTGCCACCCTCTCTCTATTGTGCTGGGAAGAAACTCTAGCGATAAGCAGTAAGCTGGCGCACCTGGCAGTTAGCTGCCAACCTGAAGTCAACTAAACACCTCAGGTTATCTCGTGGTAATCCAAGGCATCTCAAGATGCCTCCTAGTTTACCCGTTTACTCCGCCATGTTCCCTCTTCTACCTCTTGTTTTGCCGCACCCCACTGCCTTCGTCTGATCCAAGGTTGTTCCAGGTTCTACCCAGGTTCTACTCATATTTGTTAGTACGTTGTCAATTGGCAGAAAGATGCGACATTTTGGCACAGATTGACGGTTCGGCTTTGGCAAGCTCTCAACAATCGGCAGCGTATTGGGCTAATCGCCTATATATCTAGCGCCGTATTGTTGAGTATGCCCAACTGATAGCCCAAATACTGATAATTCTTCACTGAACTTGGGTATTTGAACAGTAAATCGCACTGCACACAAAGCCGAACCGTCAATCTGTGCCAAAATGTCGCATCTTTCTGCCAATTGACAACGTACTAACAAATATGGAGTTGGTTTTACGGAGTTTTACAGTAAACGAAAGTGGTTGGAAGTGTCGGGAAGTGTCGGAGTTTTGCAGTGGACGGAAGTGGCTACAGTAGGTTATGGCAGGTCGATTGCGTGACTGATGGCTGATTGCAGCTGTAACTCTTCATGGCTTCATGAGGCTTGGTGATTGGTTGGCTGTTGGCTAGCTATCCCACAGTACGTCGCCATCACATGCTCGTTCATGTCCCTCGCCCCTCTCAGGATGATGTACTGGCACCCAGTAAGCAACACCAAGCATCGACAATCAGGCATAAGTGGTTCAAAATTGCAGTAGCATTATTTGCGCGAGCAACCTCATGCTCGCAAGTGCTCACTACCTGCAAGCAACCTCTACTCGCAAGGAAACACCGTATGGCCACAACAATCAGCATCCCAGTAGGAGGAATGACCTGCGCCGTCTGCGCTCAACGCGTCGAGAAGGCACTGTCAAATGTAGACGGCGTCAGCCAGGCTACTGTTAACTACGCCAACGAAAAAGCCATCGTTACCTACGAGCGCGAGCAGACCAACATCGAACAGCTGCGCACTGCGATCGAGAAAGCTGGATACGCAGCCCTGACAACCTCCCTGTCTGATTCCCTGGCAGCCGACCAAAGCTACCACGCTGAGCAACTCCGGCTTGGCTGGACACGCTTCGCCCTCGCAGCTATTGTCTCGCTCCCTCTGCTGTACCTGGCTATGGTGCCGATGCTCCCTACCTTAATTGCAGGCACAATAACCCTCCCCTTTCCTACCAGCCTGTCGCCCGACAACCATCCACTGGCTTTCGCTCTCACCCAGCTGGCTCTTTGCAGCGTTGTTATCGCAGTCGGCTATCGCTTCTACGTAGATGGATTCCGCGCCATGCTGCAGCTTTCGCCCAATATGGACAGCCTGATCGCCCTCGGAACAAGTGCCGCCTTCATCTACAGCATAGCCAACACAATCGCAATCGCCCGCGGCAACCACCACCTGGTGCACAGCCTGTTCTTCGAGGCAGCCGCAACCATCATTACTCTGATAGTCCTCGGCCGAAACCTGGAGGCTCAGGCGAAAGACCAAGCCGGTAGCGCAATCAAGTCTCTGATGCGTCTGGCTCCCCAGACCGCCATCCTGCTCCAGCCAAGTCGCTATGAGGGAGCTGCCACCAACGCCACCCCACCAGCAACCGCCCCCGCCACCAACGCCGCCCCGCCCACAGCCGCCGACCTCGAAACCGAAATCCCGGTTGACAAGGTCGAGCCTGGCGACATCCTGATTGTCCGCCCTGGTGCCCGCATTCCAGTAGACGGAATCGTCATCGCCGGATCAAGCGCTGTCGATGAAAGCATCCTAAGCGGAGAGAGTCTTCCTGTGGATAAAACCGCCGGCGACCTCGTCTATGCTGCAACACTGAACACCACAGGCGCTCTTCGCTTCCGCGCAGAAAAGGTTGGCGCAGACACGGCACTCTCCCAAATCATTGCGGCGGTTGAGCATGCCCAGGGTCGCAAGGCGCCAATCGCCCGCCTGGCTGACCAGGTTTCCGGTATCTTTGTGCCAATCGTCTTTGCCCTGGCAGTCTGCTCCACCCTGGCATGGCATCTGGCTATCAGGTTCGGCTGGTTTAACCTGCCAGCCGGTTCAGACCCGATTGCCTTTGTCATGAATATCTTCATCTCGGTTCTGGTTATCGCATGTCCCTGCGCCTTAGGTCTGGCAACCCCGGTTGCAATCATGGTAGGCACCGGAAGGGGAGCTGAGCTTGGCATCCTGATTCGCAGCGGTGAAGCGCTTGAAAAAGCTGGCAACATCAATACTATTATTCTGGATAAGACCGGAACCGTTACATCCGGAAAGCCAACCCTGACAGACTTGGTCATAGCACCTGGTTTCCAAGGCCAGACCAGTCTGCCTGGCCAGAGCCTTTCAGCGCAAAACACTTTGCTGGCATTGGCTGCCTCGGCAGAATTCAACTCCGAGCACCCACTGGCAAAGGCGATAGTTCTTGCCGCCGAGGACCAGGATATAAAACTACAACCAACAAGCAGCTTTGAGGCAAAACCTGGCTTCGGCATCAAAGCTACACTGGCAGACAATCGCCAGGTTCTCATAGGTAATGCTTCGCTCCTGAACCAATCAGGCATCGACACATCCAGCATGGACAGCGAATTTGAAAGCCTAGCCAACGACGGAAAATCCGCTGTCTACGTGGCAGTAGACGGAACGCTCAGCGGTATGGTGGCATTAGCAGACCAAAGCAAGCCATCTGCCCTTCCAGCTATCACACGCTTGCAAAAAAACGGACTCAGTATAGCTTTGCTAACCGGTGACAGCCATCAGACCGCCCAGGCAGTCGCCAGAGAACTCGCCATCGACCAGGTAATCTCAGAAGTGCTGCCCAGCCAAAAAGCTGACCAAGTTGCAGAACTGCGTGCTGCAGGCTTCAAAGTAGCAATGGTTGGAGACGGCATTAACGATGCGCCTGCGCTGATAGAGGCTGACCTTGGTTTGGCAATAGGTAGTGGAACTGATGTTGCCATAGAATCTGCCGACATCGTTTTGACCAAAGATGACCTGCTTGATGTTCCCCGTGCTATTGACCTGTCTCGCCTAACGCTGCGAACCATCAAGCAGAATCTTTTCTGGGCTTTTGCTTTTAACACCATCGCACTACCTGTAGCTGCTGGTTTGCTGTATATTTTCGGGGGACCGCTACTTAACCCGATTATCTCTGCATTTGCCATGAGCGCAAGCTCGCTGGTAGTTATGGGTAATGCCCTACGCATGAAAACAAAACGGATATAGCAGTCTAGCAATAAAACTTCTAGAAGCTTTGAAAGGCATTCCAATGACCAGCAGCCAGAACTCATGCAGCATAAATCAACCTCGCAGCTCAAGCACCTGCTACATTGATACCCGCGGTCAAATCACAACGCCACTACCTTTCAGCACAATAATCATCAATGGACTGGCAGACGGTGGCGGACTGTACGTTCCGGTCGACCTTCCGACCTTGACAATAGAAGAAATAGTCAATCTGACCTGCCTTCCTTATGCGCAAAGAGCAGCAAAGGTGTTTGAGTGCTTCAACGTCGACTTCGACGAAAAACAGATAGAAAGCCTGATGCAAGCTGCCTATGGTGATAACTTTGACTCCAACCAGATTGCACCAGTGGTTAAAGTGGCAGAGCAGACCTTCCTACTTGAATTAACGCACGGTCCGACATCAGCCTTTAAGGATATGGCTCTACAGTGCCTGCCTCACTTTTTCAGCGCCGCCCTGGAGCAAGGTGAGAGCAGCGCCGCCGCCCAACCATCGCCAGCGGTAACCGCGCCTGCAACCACCGCCCAACCAGCGCAACATGCCTCGCCAGCAGCCCAACCACCCCTCCACCTCATCTTAGTTGCGACCTCCGGCGACACCGGCTCAGCCGCCCTCTCAGGATTCAAGAACCGCGCGAACACTGCCCTTATCGTCTACTACCCCCGCGAAGGAGTCAGCGACATCCAACGTCGGCAAATGACAACCGCTGAAGGCAATAACATCGCTGTCGTTGCAGTCGAAGGCAACTTTGACGACTGCCAGGCAGCGGTCAAAGCGATTTTCAGCGACACCGACTTCGCCCAGACCTTGGCTGAGCAAAACGTCACCCTCTCCTCTGCCAACTCCATTAACTGGGGACGCCTGCTCCCCCAAGTTGTCTACTATGTCAACGCCTACACCCAGCTGGTCGCCCAAAACGCCATAACCTCAGGTCAGCTGGTAGACGTTTGCGTGCCAACCGGCAACTTCGGCAACATCCTGGCAGCCTGGTACGCCAAAAAAATCGGCACCCCGATTGGCCTGCTATACTGCGCCAGCAACGTCAACCACGTGCTGACCGACTTCATCAACACCGGAACCTACGACATCTCCGATCGCCTCTTCACCGTAACTCCCTCGCCTTCGATGGACATCCTGGTGTCCAGTAACCTCGAGCGCCAGCTGTTCGAACTGAACGGTCGCAACTCCGACCTCATCATCCAATGGATGACCGACCTGGGTAATAATAAAAAATTCCAAGTGGATAAAACCACCTTCGCAGCCTTGCGAGAAGACTTCACCAGCGACTGGGTCACCAGCGAAGAAAGCCTTTCGACAATTTGTGACGTTTATGACCAGCACCAGTATCTGCTGGATCCACATACTGCTGTTGCCTGGAAAGTGGCAGAGCGCCTGCGCCCTGCCCCTGATACTCCGGTGCTGATAGCTTCTACCGCTCATTGGTCCAAGTTTCCAGAGGATGTCTATCGCGCACTGCACCAGCTGCTGCCTGGCGATGAACTTCCAGCAGAAGTATCCAGCATGACCGGCTCTGAATTAATTGACCTGATAAACAGACAGTATTCTTCGACTGAGCTTCCTGAGAACCTGGCTAGCCTGTATCAGAAACCGATCAGATTCACAGAGGCTCGAGCTGCTACCAACCAAGACCTCATGCAATCAATACTTGACTTTATAGAAAACCGAAGCAGTAACTAAAAAGAAGAGGAGCCTTATAAGACCCCTCTTCTAGAAATTCGATATCGAACGGTTGCTCTATGCAGCTGCCTCAGCTGCTTCGCGCTCGTCGATTTCTTTCTGTAGCTCTGCTACTCTCTCGCGTGTCAGACGGAAGCCAAAGAACATAATCAGGAAGTAGATCAAGCCACCTATCGCAGGTAGCCTGAAGAACATGGTAATAATACCTTGCTTCATCTCAAGAGTTGCATCAGCTGGCGGAACGTTGGGGTCAAAGCCAGACAGGCCAAGAATCAGCGGAACCAAGATGCCACGCATCATCAGACCGACCTTGATCGGAATAGTCTGGGAACCCATGACAAAGGCTGAAGTGTCTTTGCCGGTCTTCCAGCGAGCATAGACCACACAGTCACCATAAAGAGCAATCATATTTGCACCAGAGATGCCCATGAACAGACCACGTACACAAATGATGGCAATCATCGCAGGGGTGCTGTTTATCGCAACAAAACTGCACGCAAAATTAGCGATAACACCAGAGCCCTGGCCAATCAGCACTGCGTTCTTCGATCCGATCTTCTGACCAATCGTGCCAGCAAAGAAAGCAGATATGGTACCGACGATCGATCCTAAAAGCAGCTGCAGTGGAAACAGGCTGTAGTCGCCGATGTAGGTGTAGTAATAAGTCGTTGCACTTGCACCACCAGCAGTAAAGAAGCTTGACAACAGCGCGCCACCGAGAATACAGAGCAGATAGGGGTTCTGGAAGGCACTCTTCAGAATGTCAACCAGACCGACTTGCTGAGCAGCTGATTGTGCTTGAGCCTTAGCAGCTTCACCGGTTGGCTCATAGCCTGATGATGCCCATACTGTCACCCAGCACATCAGCATGTAGAACACGCTGGTCAAAAGCGCCAGGAAGGTGTAGACCGTCTGCTCGGACATAACCTGTTGTAGTCTTACGATATTCGGAATAACCGCATAGGAATAGACCATTCCTGCGGCAGTTGACCAAGTGGCACGACGTGATGCCAGAATCGAACGATCCGCTGAACTGCTTGACAAGACAGTGACAAGGTTCAGGTTCGATGTCCAGGTAAACGTTCGGGTCATATTGGTCAGAAACAGCATTGACCCGCAGATAAATAGCGCAAAGCCATCTGGGCCAATTTTTGAGAAAGTCAATACGAAGGTCAAAACAACCAAAGGACCGAACAGCATGATGTACGAACGGTTCTTTCCCCAACGCATTGGCTTAAGAGCACTGATCATACCGGCGTAGATCGGCTGCCCAATCGTGTCACCGGTGTAGGCCAGCGATGTTGCTGTAGCAATACCAGCTAGAGGTAGCTTTGCTACATTGGTCAAGAAGAACATCAAGTAGTAGTTCTCGATGTTTGCCATAAATGAAAAGGCAAAATCCGAGATACCATACAGGTTCTTCGCCTTCCCCGATAATGGGGGCTTCACAAACTCCATACAAGACCTCCTTTTCTATTTAGTTACCCATAATGGGTTATTGTTGTTTTAGTGTCAAGTCTTCAACATGCAATCAACACTAAAGTAACGTAGAAGGAGGAACCTCTGGCTCCTCCTTCGTAGTTTTTTGACAGGATGAACGTTGCTTTTTTAAGCAGATGCCTCCAGCATCTGTGCAGCTTCGCGCTCGTTGATCTCGTTTTGCATTTCATTGACCCTCTCGCGAGTCAGTCTGAAACCAAATAGGAGAATTGCGCCATAGATCGCTCCACCGATTGCGGGAAGCCTCAAGAACATGGTGATAATTCCGTTCTTAATATCGACTCCTGCATCAGCAGGTGCAATATTTGGATCAAAGCCAGAGATTGCAAGAATCAACGGAACCAGAATGCCACGCAACATCAAACCTATCTTCAGGGGAATCGTCTGAGACCCCATAACAAATGCTGATGTCTCTTTACCTGTCTTCCACCTGGCATAGATCGCACAGTCACCATAAAGAGCTATAAGGTTCGGACCATTGATGCCTTGGAAAAAACTCCGGCAGATAATGCAGGCAATCAATAACTCGTTACTCCTCATGGCAACTAGACTGCCTGTGAGATTACATGCTGCCATGCCAAAGGTACCGATTAATACGGAGGTTTTATATCCGATTCTCTTACCAACAGATGCTGCGATAAATGATGAGAACGTACCCATGGCAGCTTGGCAGAATAACTGTAACGGAAACAGATTCGGCTTGCCGATATACGTGTAGTAATAAGTGTTCGCGCTGGTCATTCCGGCACTGAAGCAACTTGAGATCAAAGCTCCTACTAAGATTACCAGCAGGTAAGGGTTCTGTATCGCGCTTTTTAGAATATCAATCAAGCCGATCTGCTGCGAAGCGCTTGCTCCCTGAGCCTTAGCAGCTTCGCCAGTTGCCTCGTAACCTGATGTGCCCCAGAACACAACCCAGCACATCAACATATAAAAGGCGCTGGTAATCATCGCTATGAAGGTGTAGACCATCTGCTCAGGCATCACCTGCTGCAGTCTGGCAATGTTTGGAATTACAGCATATGAGTAGACCATGCCTGCAGCAGCAGTCCATGTAGCACGCCTTGATGCCAAAAGCGAGCGATCATCTGCACTGCTTGCCAGAACGTTTACAAGGTTCAGATTTGAGGTCCAGGTAAAGGTGCGGGTCATATTGGTTAAGAACAGCATTGTCCCGCAGACAAATAGGGCAAAACTATCCGGCCCTATTCTGGAGAAAGTCAAAACGAATGTCAGAACAACCAAGGGAGGAAACAGAAGCATGTAAGAACGGTTTTTGCCCCATCGCATCGGCTTTACGGCACTGATGATTCCAGCATAGATGCCTTGCCCGACTGAATCAGCTGTGTACGCCAGCGATGTCGCAGTTGCAATACCTGCCAGTGGCAACTTTGCCACATTCGTCAAGAAGAACATCAAGTAGTAGTTCTCAACACTTGCCATCAAGCTGAAAGCAAAATCAGAAAGTCCGTACAGGTTCTTAGCCTTTCCCCTTAATGGGGGTTTTTCGAACTCCATAGGTACACCTCCGTATCCATTTTGGAACATATTGCATAATTGACATGTCTATGTCAACATACTTTTTAGCATCCTGTGTGTGTTGTTTATTTTTTTTTCTAGCGCCAACACATTTGCCCAAACCAGTAACTAGAAACTTCTCGTATATCAATTTCTTGATGCGTTTTGCCGGTATTCTGCATGAATTACACGGCTATATGGCTAATATTGCGATTACTCGAGGTTTTATAAATAGAGCATAAATTCGAGCCAGAGCAAAACGAAATAGGTTTCAAGCCGCCATCTATTCATTTCTCGCAAATACCTTGGCAAAGACACCCAGAGCCTTATTTGGTGGACTGATTGCCATTTCGAGTGGAGTTGGTGCGCTTGTTGGGCACGCCAACAAAAAAGGAGGGGTGGTTAAACCCCTCCATTAGTCTTAAGTCTGCTTAAGTAGTAACTAGGCAGATGCTTCCAGAGCTTGCGCGGCTTCGCGCTCGTCGATCTCTTTTTGCATCTCAGCAACTCGTTCTCGGTTCAGTCGGAATCCTAAGAGCAGAATGAGGCCATATATCGCACCTCCGATTGCAGGCAACCTGAAGAACATGGTAATAATTCCGTTCTTGACTTCATAGCCAGCTTCGGCGGGCGGAATGCTCGCATCGAACCCTGAAATGGCAAGAATCAGCGGAACCAGAATACCGCGAAGCATCAAACCGATTTTCAGTGGGATGGTTTGGGATCCCATGACGAAGGCTGAAGTCTCTTTACCGGTCTTCCACCTGGCATAGACCGCGCAGTCGCCATAAAGTGCAATCAGGTTCGGGCCATTGATACCCTGGAAAACATTGCGGAAGGTAAGAATTGCAACCATCAACTCATTACTGGGAATAGCTACGAAGCTGCATGCAATGTTGCAAGCGCACATTCCGAATGTGCCCAAAAGCACTGCGTTCTTCGAACTGATCTTCTTTCCAACCTGACCAGCGAAGAAGGATGAGACAGTACCGACTGCTGCACCCAAGAATACCTGTAACGGAAACAGGTGAGGCTTACCGATGTAGTTATAGTAGTAGGTGATCGCACTTGTTGCGCCAGCACCAAAGCAGCTGGAGATCAGTGCTCCGACTAGAATAACCAACAGGTATGGGTTCTGCACTGCGCTCTTCAGAATGTCCAGCAGGCCAATCTGTTGTGCTGCACTTGCGCCTTGTGCCTTTGCTGCTTCACCGGTTGCTTCATAGCCAGAGGTGATCCAGAAGACAACCCAGCACATCAGCATATAAAACGCACTGGTGATAAACGCCAGGAAGGTATATACCATTGTGTCTGGCATTACCTGCTGTAGTCTGGCGATATTCGGGATGACAGCATAGGAATAAATCATGCCTGAAGCGGCAGTCCAAGTAGCGCGCCTTGAAGCCAGAAGAGAACGATCGTCTGCATTACTGGCCAGTACATTGACCAAGTTCAGATTCGATGTCCAGGTAAAGGTACGGGTCATGTTGGTCAAAAACAGCATTGATCCGCAAACGAATAGAGCAAAGGCATCAGACCCGATCTTTGAGAAGGTCAATACAAAGGTAATAACAACCAAAGGACCAAATAACAGAATGTAGGAACGGTTCTTTCCCCAGCGCATTGGCTTCACAGCACTGATGATGCCGGCATAAATCCCTTGACCTATTGCGTCACCGGTATAGGCCAAAGATGTAGCTGAAGCAATACCCGCAAGAGGCAGCTTTGCTACGTTAGTCAAGAAGAACATCAAAAAGTAGTTCTCGATGTTTGCCATCAATGAGAAGGCAAAGTCCGAGACACCATAGAGGTTCTTCGCTTTCCCCTGTAATGGGGGCTTCACAAAATCCATATAAGACCTCCTTAATCGGTTAGCTGTATCATGTACGAACATGCCATGAGTGTCAAGGTTGCAACGTACTCTTTACAGCAAAGCAACGCCAAAAAGCATAATATCTGCTCAGTTTTGTAGCGTGAAAAACAAAGAGGGGTCGCGTGGACCCCTCTTAAATGTGACAAAACTTGCTTCTCCTCAGGCAGTAGCGGCTCTTTCAGCAGCTTCGCGCTCATCGATTTCTCTCTGATACTCAGCAACTTTCTCACGAGTGAGTTTAAAGCCAAAGAAGAGAATCAGGAAGTAAATCGTCGCACCGGCAATCGGTAGCCAGTAGCCCATGAAAACAATACCCTGCTTCATCTGCATCGTAGCATCAGCTGGTGGTACGTTGGGGTCAAACCCAGACATACCAAGAATCAGCGGAACCAGGATACCGCGCATCATCAGACCGACCTTGATCGGAATGGTCTGGGAGCCCATGACAAAGGCTGAAGTGTCTTTGCCGGTCTTCCAGCGAGCGTAGACCACACAGTCGCCATAAAGAGCAATCATGTTTGCACCAGAGATGCCCATAAAAGCACTGCGCACGAGGCCGATAGCAATAAGTGCTTCGTTGCTCTTCAGGGCAACTAATGCACAGGCGACGCCACCGATAATACCAGCGCCCTGTCCCAATAGCACCGCATTCTTCGATCCGATCTTCTGACCAACAGTACCAGCAAAGAAGGCTGATATGGTGCCGACGACCGATCCAAGCAGCAGTTGCAGTGGGAACAGATGGGGCTTGCCAATGTAGTTGTAGTAGTAAGTAGTTGCACTCATTGCTCCAGCTCCAAAGAAGCTTGAGAGCAGTGCACCACCAAGTATGCATAGCAGGTAGGGGTTTTGGAAGGCGCTCTTCAAGATGTCTACCAAACCAACCTGCTGAGCAGCTGATTGTGCTTGAGCCTTAGCAGCTTCACCAACTGGCTCATAGCCAGAAGATGCCCACACAGTCACCCAGCACATCAGCATGTAGAACACGCTGGTTATAAATGCCAGGAAGGTGTAAACCGTTTGCTCGGACATGACCGACTGTAGTCTGACAATGTTCGGGATAACTGCGTAAGAGTAAATCATGCCGGCTGCCATTGACCATGTAGCACGACGTGATGCCAGGATCGAGCGATCCTCAGAAGAACTCGCCAGAACCGTTACCAAGTTCAAGTTCGATGTCCAGGTAAAGGTACGGGTCATATTGGTTGCCCAAAGCATTGTGCCACTGATAAACAGAGCAAAGGCATCTGATCCGATTTTCGAGAATGTCAACACAAAGGTCAAAACGACCAGAGGACCGAACAACAGAATGTATGAACGATTCTTGCCCCATCGCATTGGTTTCTTTGCACTGATTGTTGCTGCATAGATCGGCTGTCCAATCGTATCACCGGCGTATGCCAGCGATGTTGCTGTAGCAATACCTGCCAGAGGTAGCTTTGCTACGTTTGTCAAGAAAAACATCAAGTAGTAGTTCTCGATATTTGCCATGAACGAGAAGGCAAAGTCCGAGATACCATACAGGTTCTTAGCTTTTCCGCTAAGTGGTGGTTTTACAAAGTCCATAAAGTGACCTCCTCCTGATTCAAATCTACTGAATCAGATAGTAGTTATTTATAGAAGGTCTGGCCGTAGTCCCAGGCCTCTTTTTGCAGCACCTCATTCCAGTGCGGCGTCAAAGTGTCATCCGTTGCCCTAGGTGTATAAGCGGCAGCGAACATATAGGCACCACCGACAGCGTACTTGTCAAAAGCATCACGTACTGATTGACGGATCTCTTCATCGGTAACATCCAGCTCAGTCAGGCGGCCGCGGCCCTCCCAACCTCCACCGATGACCATTTGGCGTCCGAATCTAGCTTTTACCTCAAGAATGTCATTTGAAAGCTGTACAGGTTCCCAGCTGCAGACACCGATTCTGAC
>Ga0123356_10003383_pt1 | contig 16730 bp, 16 predicted proteins | sample TergutEmb28metaG_2_FD_92546 | JGI IMG/M metagenome (GOLD analysis project Ga0123356, IMG submission 92546) | Embiratermes neotenicus P3 segment gut microbial communities from Petit-Saut dam, French Guiana - Emb289 P3 | ecosystem: Host-associated > Arthropoda: Insects > Digestive system > Gut ...
GCCCGCAAGGGAAGCTTTGAAAGCAGGTCGAGCGAGGGTCAGAAGCGAGCTACTGGCCGAGACGAATGGACCCCACACCACCTCGGAACTCTCTTACTTTTTAGCTCCGAGCCGCGATTCCTGGAATTCGTTCTGGGCGCGCGGAGTGCAGTCCCTGGTGAACAATCCAGGCCCCGCCCCTAAACACTTCTTCTACGAGACCGCTTTCTTCTCGAACTGCCGCAGTCCGACCACGAGCAGGAGGACATCAAAGAAGGCCAGGGCCACGAGAATCCCCAGTAGCGACAGGTGCGAGAATTGCGGGACGAGGGCGGCGCGCAGTCCTTCGCTCGCATAGACCAGAGGATTTACCAGCACCGCCCACTTCAGAAAATGGAAACTGCTGAGGGCGCTCCAGGGATAGTAGGTGCAGCCGAAGAAGATCATCGGCGTAATGACCATGCTGAACATCAGGCCGATATGTTGCTGATTCATGCTGCAGCCGAGGGCAAGGCCGCCGGCCGCGGCGAACAGCGCGACGAGCAGCATCATGAGGATGAACATAATGGGGACATGAATGCTGATATCGACACCGGGGCGCAGTACGAGCCATGCGAGCGGTAAGACCACCAGTCCGGCCACAAGAGCCTGGATCATCCCGGCGATGACTTTCTCAATCGCGATATAGGAGATGTCGATGGGGGCCAGCAAACGATCTTCGATTTCGCGCGTCCACTGAAATTCGGCGATGAGCGGCATGGCCACGGCCCAGATGCCGGTGAAGACCATGCTGATGGCGATGATGCCCGGAAGCAGCAGGCTTTTGTAGGTGGCCGGCATATATCCGCTCCCGACCATGACCTTGCCGAAGATGAAGACGAACAGCAGCGGCTGCAGAAACGTCTGGAACATAATCTGAACCGCGTTGCGCCGAGCCACGTGGGCATCGCGAGCCAGCATCGCGCCAAAAGCTTTCCAGTTCAATCGCGCAAACTCCTTCCGGTGTGGTGCAGAAACAGGTTTTCGAGACTCGGCTCAGAGAGGCGAACGTCGCGGAGCTCGGCCCCGGCGGTGGCCGCAACCGAGGCGATCTCGGGGATGAGCGAGCCTCCCCGGTCGGCGTAGACGTCGGTACCCGTGCTGTCGAGGGACCGAACTTCGCGCACTCCCGCCAGTGACTCCAAGCGCTCGATCAGCTGCGCCGTTTGATTGCCGAACTGCAGGCGCAGAAGATATCCGCCGGGGATCGATTGTTTCAACTGACTCGGCGTGCCCTGGGCGATAACCTTTCCGTGGTCCACGATCACCAGGCGCTGGCAGAGCGCGTCAGCTTCCTCCATGTTGTGCGTGGTCAGCACTACCGTTTTGCCTTGCTGGTTGTAATCGCGAATGATCTCCCAGAGCAGAATGCGCGTCTGCGGATCGAGACCCGCACTGGGTTCGTCGAGGAACAGGACTTGGGGATCGTGCATCATGGCGCGTGCGATGGAGAGCCGTTGCATCATGCCGCCGGAGAAGCCGCGGACCAGCTGATGAGCGCGGTCGCTGAGTTTGAACTTTTCGAGCAGGCCGTCGGCTCGCTGGTTGCGCTCCTTCGATGCGATGCCGAAGTAGGCGCCGTGGAAAGTAAGAATCTCGCGCGCCGTGAGCGAGAAGTCGAGATTTGGGCGCTGCGGTACGACCCCGATGAGGCGCTTGACGACCGCTTGTTCGCTCCACACTTCGTGGTCGCCCACCCAGGCTTGGCCGCTGGTTGCTCGTACGCGCGTCGTGATCACTCCCACGGTGGTGGATTTTCCCGCGCCATTGGGGCCAAGCAGGCCGAAGATCTCTCCCGGCTTGACTTCGAGCGAGAGGCCGTCGAGCGCGGCGATCTGCGCTTTGGGCTGCTTGCCATCCTTGACCGGAGGGCGAAAGACCACTCCCGCCGCCGCGGCTGGAGGCGCGGAGCTGTAAACCTTGCGCAGATCTAGCGTACGAACACCGACCGCCATGAATGAGATCCTTAGGGGGTGTATCCGAGTCTTGGCAGTATATCGCAGGATGCGGAAAGTGGCGTTCCTGGCGGGCTCGTTCCTGTTTTGTGACGCTTCCCGCTGAATCGTTGACAACCGATTCCATCGGCGCTGCCACGGAGCTCCGTGCTCGAGGCGGAAAGCGGTCCCCGCCGGCAGGGTGCGCGGCGCCGGAGCCCCTGCGGACGAAAATGCATCCCGGGGTCACGGGATGCAAGATCGGCCAGGTCCAACATTCTTATACGCAAGTCCCGGAAGTGTGGGAGAGTAAAGACCAGGGGTAGCTCGGGGATTTCGCAGCTTCAGGTGAGTGAAAATGAAGAGGTTTACCGCAATCAGGAACTGCAGGCGCCGCTTCGCCGGGTTGGCCATCCTGTTGGCTTGCTCGGGCGCTGTGGCGGGATGTCAGTTCGACCGGGCGGGTGGGACAGAGGATCAGGCGGAAGGCCTGGCGGCGGCACCGGCCCAGCGCCATTCCGGCCTTGTGATTGAAAACGATACGGATTTGCCCGACACGCATCCGCACGCCAATTACGAGCTGCGCTTTCAGGTGCGAGGAGGCGGCGGTGATCTGCACTGGCACCTCGAAAAGGGAGCGATCCCGCCGGGGCTCAAACTCGAAGAGGACGGGCGGCTGCACGGTCAGCCGGAACGTACTGGAGAGTTTCAGTTCACATTATCGGTGTGGGAAGGCGGCCGGCGGGATGAAGCCGTGCAAAAGGCATTCACTCTGCGGGTGCGGTCTGCGCTGATGCTGAATTGGAAGAACTACGCGCAGGTGCGAGGCAACCGGATCGATGGAAGCGCGGAAGTCTCCAACACCACTCCCGACGACATTGACCTGACGTTTATTGTCGTGGCCTTGCCCCCGAACGGGCGCGCGGTTGCGATCGGGTATCAGCACTTTCTGTTACAGCGAGGAGTTGTCGATAAAGAGTTGCCTTTTGGGGACACGCTGCCGCATGGGGGGTATGTGGTTCGGGTCGATGCTGTGGGCGAAGTGGCGGCGAAGAATGTCATCTATCGCGAGTATCTCGAGACGCCACGGCAGTTGCAGGTGACGGTGGGTCCGTAGGCATGGGAGCCGTGTATCGGGCCCGTATGCGAGCCAGGCCGGCCTTCTCCACACCTCGTTTTGCCGCCGGCGTCGATAGTCTAGCCTAGCGAGCCGGAATGTAGCTATCGGCATGGCTTGGATCGCGTCGTTCTGGCCGTACGGCGATTCCCTCAGGGACCCATTCGCAGTGGCTCTCCAGGCGAGAGGTGCAACCGACGGCAGGGTCGGCTCTTACCCGCCCGGTCAGTGAATTTAAGTCGTCGAGGGTGGACGCGGCCAGGATTGCCTGATTGTGGTCGGCACGACTGACCCGGGTTAGAAAGAGGAGTCGTACAAATCGAGCGCTGGCCGGAAAATCGAAGAGGTGCACGAGCGGCTGTTGCTTTCCCGTAACCTTGCCGTCGATATGGGTTTCGGCCGAGACGAACGCGACAACGACGCCACCGCCGGGGCCGCGGCCAGCCGGCTTGCCGGCTTTGACGACGTAGTAAGAAGTCTCATAACCGACGAAGTCATCGCCGACGGAAACCTGAACTGACCCGCCGGAGGATATGCTCTCCCTGAGTTCGGGCTTATAGGCTCCCGACTTGAGGATTGGTGTGATCGCCCGGACACGCCAACCAGGCTGCAAGTCAATATAATCGCGATCGGTAACCGGCGGAGGTATTACCGGCCGGGTGCGCATCGCGCATCCTACAAACGCGGCCGTGATTGCCGGAAACAGGACCCTCGACCATCTGCTGGCGCGCATCGGTGCTCCTCGTTCAGCGTCCGGGGGGTAGTGTCAGTACAACGACGCGGTCGGTTTGGTCTTGAGCGGCGGGCGGAACTTTGAGAATGATCCCGTCGGTATTCTCGGAGAATGTGATCGAGGTGCCGTCGATCAGCGAATGAGCCGACACCACTTTGCCGGGCACAGGCGGCAGAGCCAGCAGTGGTGCCGACCAGTTGAGGATGTGAACGTAGACTTTATTCCCCTTCTGCGTGCTGACTCCCCAATCGCCAGGCGGGATCGGGCCGCCTCGCGTGCCGTAGATGGAATCCCCATACTTTGAGAGCCAGTCTCCGATCGCATCCAGGCGCGTGACGAATTCTTGGTCGATCTCTCCGTTCGGGTAGGGGCCGATGTTCAGCAGCAGATTCGAATTGTTGCCGGCAGCGCGAATCAGCCGGCGCTCGAGGTCAGGAACGCTCTTATAGTTGCTGTCGCCGATATTGAATCCCCAGGAATTGTTCAGCGTGTCGGAGCTTTCCAGTGGAAGCTGCGCGCTGACGTATTTGGTGTTGAATCCGGCGCTGTTCTCGCCGGGGAGGTCGCGCTCGAAAGTTTGCACGTCTTCGCCAGGGCGTGGCGTCTGATGATGATTCGGAATGATCAGGGCGGCGGGCTGGAGCTTGTGGATGAGCGCGTAGGTCTTGTCGAGGTGCCAGTCGGCGTCAGGCTTGTCCCACATGCCGTCGAACCAGATGCCGCCGACCGGGCCGTAGTTGGCGAGGAGCTCGGTGAGTTGTCCATTCATATATGTGTCGAGGTAGGCATTCCAGTCGCCGTGGTCGGGACGGCCGTTGTTCCAGTTCGTCGCGCCCCGCGGGTAGTAGTCGGGATTGTGCCAGTCGAGTTGCGAATAATAGAAGAAGAGCTTGATGCCCTGGCGGTGGCATTCCTCGGCCAGCATCTTCAACGGGTCTTTCTTATAGGGTGTGCGGGCGACGATGTTCCAGTCGGAGACTTTGGAATCGAACATTGCGAAGCCGTCGTGGTGGCGCGAGGTGATGGTGATGTATTTCATGCCGGCGGCTTTGGCGAGCGCGACCCAGGCTTGCGCATCGAATTTTTCTGGATTGAAGCTTGCGGGGAGTCGGTTGTATTGATCGACCGTCAGATGGCGTTCGTGGAAGACCCATTCGCCGTCGCCGAGGACGCTGTAGACTCCCCAGTGGATGAACATGCCGAATTTCATGTCCTGAAATTCGCGACGGGCCTCGAGATTCTCCGGCGCGGGCTGGTAACCGGACTGGGCAAGGGTCGTGATGGGAGAGAAAGAAGGGATCAGGACAGCAAATACTGCGAGGGCCACTGCGCAGCCAGCTTTCGACATTGGTTGGTTTTTCTCCGGCACTAGTCTACAACCGGGCGGCGAGAACCTGCGCTAAGGAGAAAGTTAGAGCGAGGTTCACTTTTTCTTGGATGGCGGAGCGGCAACTGGCGTCAGAGGAACTCCGAGCGTGCCGGCGTTGCTGGCGTTGAGATCGTAAACTCCGGTGCGCAGATAGACCCTGCCCTGCGGGACATCGATCTCCTTGTGGATGGGCAGCCCGCCCTTCAGCAGGCTGGCATACTCGTTCGCTGGTAAAGAAACTTCACCCTTAGTGACGACCAGATTCAAGGGTTTGCCTTCCTGGTCGTAGGCGACGAGCGCGACTTCAATGTTGCCGTGACGGGAACCGTCGGACACGGGATCGAGCTTGAGATCGCTGACCGGTATCGCGAAATCGATGCTGTAGCGGGTAGTGGGTCCTTTCAGATCGGTATTGCTGCCAATGCGGGGAGCGTCTGCGGGAGGCTGCAGATTCAACGGCTGCACCAGAAGCTTCAGAAGGATCTGGGTGTAATCGGGCATGTTGCGTCCGAGGAGAGGAAGCAGTGGGTCGGCATCGGATTTCTTGAGGGTTTCGCGATCTTCGGCGTAGTAACCGCGACGGTATGCGAGGTTGGCCTTGCCGTTCAGAAGCTTCACCTGAATGCGGCGGAATTTGCCGTCCATGGTGGCGTTCGTTGGCGAATAAGTCAGCGAGTAGTAGCGCGAGCCGTTGTTGACCACGCGGGCCAGAGCGCCGCTCAGTCCGTTGGTGTTGTAGTAGGCCTGGCCGCCGGTATCTTTGGCCAGGGTTTCCATCGTGCCGTGATTCAGGTCGCGGCTGGTCTCGCCGACTTGCATTTGCTTTAACTGATCGCGCATGGCCAGCGATGGGCGCTTCCCACCGATTTCCTGGCCGTTGGCTTCATAGACGAGGTCAGAAATGAGGCCTTCAGCGGCTACGGGATAGAGGGCCAGTTGCGCCGAAGCCAGCAGGTTGGTGGTTTTGCGGATTTCTTCCTGGAAGCTGGATGCGTCGTTATGAGGGTCAGAGAGGTCGGGATCCCCGAAAATGCCGGAGGGAAACGATCCGGAAAACCAGATTACATTCTTCCGTCCGGGAACGCTGGCCAAATAAAACGCGAGCTGCTGCATGGCATCGAGGGTGAGGTGGATACGCTGCGCGGTTTGAAAGGCGGCCGTGTCGGCTACGAACTGCTTGGCTACGGCCACCGGGTCGACGGCAGCCAGGTCTCGGGTCTGCGGAGCGGCGTTCATATCTTCCTGTTCGAGGAACTGCACGAAGCGGTCATTCGCCTCGTTTTCGTCAGCGCCCGGAAGCAGCGCGGACTGCTGAGGTCGCATATTGTTGAGCACCGCGACCAGTTGTGTGGAATCGGTGGTCACGCCCTGCAACATGCGCAGCTGCGATGCGAGAGTGAAAATGGCCACGCGCGTTCCCGGCGGGATCGTCCTCAGATACTTCAGCATTTGCGCACGAACGTAGACTTGATCGCGGGTGGGGGTATTCAAAGCGTCGAGCAGAATCACGTTGATGGAATCGGCCGTCTGAATCAGCGGGAAGTTGGTGTAGACGTGCGGCGGCAGCGGCGGCATCTGGATCTGGGTGATGGGCGCGGCGTGATGCTCCTCAAAGTTCGCGATGGTCTGAGTCTTGCCCTCTTCCAAAACTTCAAAGTCCTTTTTCTCGAGGCCGGTGATGGGATCCCCTTTGTCATTGGTGACGACCACATCCACCACGACGAGCCGGGATTTCGCTTTGATGGTGGCAGTATTATCAGCCGCAGTCTGGGAGTGAAGCAAAGCAGCCACCCACGGGGAGAACACGATGAAAGCGAGGCAGAAGACGCGGCGGTATTGGAACATGAAGGGCCTTCTTTTGCTCGAACTTTACCACAACGCCGGGATGGGTGAAATGCGCAGGCAGCGCGTGGAAGTAGAATAGGTGACGCGACCGCGTCGTTCTGGCGAAAAACATTAAAGATACAGGAGGTGACCTATGGCAGGCGGAAGCGGACTCATTCAACTGGCAAGCCGCTACTCGGTGGATGAAACCCTGGACCGGCTCAAGGCGCTGTTGGCCGAGAAGGGAATGCAGATCTTCGCGGTGATCGATCATAGCGGCGAAGCGGAGAAGGCTGGGCTGAAGATGCGGCCGACGAAGGTCGTCATCTTCGGGAGTCCGAAAGGTGGCACACCGTTGATGGTGGCGGCTCCGAGTCTGGCGATTGATCTGCCGCTGAAGGCGCTGGTTGCCGAGGACGCGGGAGGCAAAATCTCAGTCACCTATAACGATCCGGAATATCTGCGGGAGCGGCATGGAGTGCCGGCCGATTTGATCAAGAACCTGGCTGGCGCCGGCGCATTGATTGCCAGGGCTGTGGAATAATGGCGGCTTGGGGAGAGCATCTGGCTGAGAGTTCAAATCCGAACCGTGCTCGCGACCACCTGGCAAACGAGCGGACGTTTCTGGCCTGGGTGCGGACGGGCGCGGCGATTGTTGTGTTTGGATTTGCGATTGGGCGCTTTGCCATCGCGATGCGACAGTTGACCGCTCTCAGCGGGCATCCAGTACGAACGGCGGGGCTTTCGGTGTGGATGGGCGCCGGATCGATTTTGGCCGGGGTGGTGCTGGTCATGGCGGGGATGGTGCGGTATCGCAAAACGAAGGCGCAGTTGGAATCGGGCACGTTTGAGCCGGCGGGATTTGTGGTGGATATTGTGACGATTTTGACCGTGGTGTTCGGGCTGGTGCTGGCGGGGTATTTGATTTATACGGAGAACAGTTTAGGGTGAGCGGGGGCGAGAGCCCACGGCTCTGGTTCGCGCTGCTTCAAGCTCCCTTTTCCACGTGGGTGCTGGAAGCGCGTGGACACAACCGCACTTGTGGCCGTGGAGAGGACAGAAAGATTCCTCGTGGCGGCGCTCATCGGAATGGCAAATATGGCGAATGATCAGGAAAAAGAGGCAGCGGCCCAGGCTAGCTTGCGCTACGTCAAGGATGGGCAGGTCGTAGGGCTCGGGACCGGAACGACGGCTACTCACTTCATCCAACTGCTGGGCGAGCAGGTGAAGAACGGGCTCCGGGTGCGGGGAATTCCGAGCTCGGATCGTTCGCGAGAGTTGGCAGCGAGTCTGGGCATCCCACTGACCACCCTGGATGAGTGTCAGGAGATCGCAGTTACGGTGGATGGGGCGGATGAGGTCGACCCGCAGCTGCGACTGATCAAAGGTGGAGGCGGCGCGCTGCTAAGGGAGAAAATCGTGGCGTCGGCGACCAGGCAATTCGTGGTGGTGGCCGACGCCAGCAAGCAGGTCGAGAGACTGGGCAAGTTTCCGCTGCCCGTGGAAGTGATCAAATTCGCGCAGGCGCTGGTCGCGAAACGGATCGCAGCTCTGGGTGCCGATGTCCGGCTTCGAGTGAACCCTGACGGCAAGCCCTTCGTGACCGACGAAAACAATCACATTCTGGATTGCAGGTTTGGGGAAATTCACGATGCCGACCGGCTGGCGCGGGAATTGAGCGACATGCCGGGAGTTGTGGAGCACGGATTGTTTATCGGGATGGCGAGTGTGGTGGTGTTTGCCCGCGGGAGTGAGATTGTGGAATTGAAAAGATAAGCGAAACAGGCCGAGCTTCGCTCGGCGGACAGCCGCGGTCGGCTGTCTCCACAAAGAGCCACAGATCCAATGGCAGCGGGACCAGGGATACCGAAGTGGGCCGGGGCGTCGCGGAGGCGGGTGCCGCGATTCCCGATAGAGGCGCCACTGGATGTGACTGTGCTGCGCTCAGGGATTCCAGACACCTTACCGGGACGCGCCATGAACGTCGGCGAACGCGGTATCGCTGCCGTGGTGGCGGGAGAACTGGTTCCGGGCGAGAGCGTGGGGTTGGAAGTGCAGCTTTCGCCGGCGATCCAGCGGCTCCGGACCAGGGCAGTGGTGCGGTATCAAGACAAGCTGCGATGCGGGCTCGAGTTCCTCGCCATGTCGACGCAGCAGCGCTCGGCGATTCGCGATTGGACCAAGGGCGTGACGCCGGAACCCGAGATCAGCGTGATGCCCGCGCGGGCACTGGACCGGCGGGATATGAACGAAACAGTGGCGGTGAAAGAAAATGATGCGGCGCCTCCCGACTCTCGAGTTCCCCGCAGAAGACGGCGTGGGCTCTGGTGGCTGGGTGTCTTCCTGCTGATTGCCATGGGCGGGGGAGTGTTTTGGTGGAAGTGGAACCGGGCTTGGGAGGAACTGGAGTCTGGGTTGAAACACTCAGAGGCTTCCGCGGACAAGGCGCGAGTACAGGTTCCGGCAGAGGTGATGCAGAAATTGCTCATCCACCGCGTCGAGCCCGTCTATCCGCCCGAAGCACGCAAGGATAACCTGGAGGGAATCATCGCGCTCGACGTTATCGTGGCGAAGGACGGGTCCATCGTCAGCATGAAGCCGCTGAATGGTCCGGAGGTGCTTGCGAGCGCTGCGATGGATGCGCTGCGTTGGTGGAAATTTGAGCCGTATCGGGTCAATGGTCAACCAGCGGAAGTGGAGACCACAGTTGCCATGGAGTTTAAGAAGTAGTTTCCGTAGTCCTGCTACAAGCATAGGGAACGACGATCCCCGGATCAGGTATCCAATTCCGGGGCCAAATCCCCAGCCGATCCAATCCGCATTGAAAAGAAAGCGGCCGAGAGCGCCTAAGCGACCGAGTTCCCCGCAATCGCACCGCCTGCCGATGGCGAAGAACAGCGATTCAAGTACGCTCGGAACTACCAGCAGCGGGTCGAAACAACGCCAGAAATCACCCGGCACAACCAAATGGAGTGCCATCACGAAAGCTTCAAAGCCTCGGGTCGCAGGGCCTATTTTGTGCGGTCAAGGCAAGAAACGGCAGTTTTCCGACCTTGAAGTTCATCCCTTACTTTCCCGGAGCCGGGGGCACGCCATTGGTCTTCAGAAAATCGAGGGCGGAAACCCATTTGGCGTTCGCGTTCCGCGGGTCGTGGTCGACGATTGAGACCTGGCTAAGATTTACGCGGTATCTGGCGCCCAACAGTTGGAGGCAATGCAGGAGATGCTGCGTGGTCGGCTTGTAATGGCCGCTTGCGTTGTCGATGTGCTTGATGACTCCCTCCTCCAGCTTGATTTCTCCAGCACAGAGTACTGGCCTGCCTGACAAGAAAGAAGAGTGGTGGAACGTTCCCCCCGTCGCAGGCAGATTGGCCGTGTAGATGTACTCCATGGTATCGATGGCGTACATTTCGTTTTCGCCTGCCGGGCTGCTGTGGGGATGCTCACGGCCTGCACGGTGAAAACGCCCATCCGGCCAACGCTGAAGCTGGAATGAGATTCGGTCCTTCTTCTGCAGATATTGGAGGTTCCTTTGCAACTGACCCTTCCTTTGCTGGTCCTGAACAAAGTCGAGCAGGCTAATAACGTCAGCTTGAGCCATGGGAGTACTCGCGTGTCCTGCACTCCAAGCTGTCTCCACTTTGGGAGCTGCAGCCCGAGACAGCTTGAGATCCGCCGACAGCCCCCATTTCTCCTTCGCGCTGGCTCGAGGCTGAAGGCGTTCAATGAGATGCTCCTCCATTTGCTTGCCCGGCTTCCCGTTGCCGGCCTTCATTTGCAGCATTGCCTGTTGGATTGGAGCCCCGTTGAGTTCATCGGTTGTCTGACTGAGCAGTCTGTCAACATATTTGCGGCGGAAGCTGCCCTCCTTCTCGTCCTTTTCCGAAAGCCACTCGCGGCAGTAGCGTCGAATCAATGTGAGCAGTTTGAGCTTTTGTACGTCCGTGTTGCCCACTTTGTGGTATTCACGAAGAAGAATGTCAACGTCAGTAATGAGTGGGTTGGTGCGGTCCTTTAACACCCGGCCTGTCTTCTGCTGCCACTGCACTTCCGTCATCAACGGCATGGCTCGCCTCCGCAAGTCGAGATCGGACCTGCTTGCACTTATGGATTTCCCATACTTCGGGATTTAACCCAAAACCCTTACTCTTAGCGTCCTCGATGGTCTTTCGCCCCGTCCAGTCCCGCATGGCGATCCTCTTCACGGAGTCACGTATCGGCTGTGATGGACCCCTCGAAGGCTCGATTCCACGGCCCGTTCATCTCAGAGATTGCATCCCATCGCAGACAGGGAGTTCCGACGAAGCGCTGCGATCAAGAACTCTCTGGATCGGAATGGATCAAGCGAAAAACTTGAAGGTTTCCCCACACAAACTCTCATCGACGGCGCTCGTTTTGGTTCGTCAGCGGTGCATCAACCCCGCCCCGCCCTGTTTCGAGGCCGGATCATGACCGCAGAATGGGAAAGAATCAACAAACCGGACATAAATTGGATCTAAATTCGAGTTCAGCGCGCAGCACATTCGATACACATGGTTTAACTGAGCGCACCCAGGCGAAACATTTGCCCCGTTTGGGGGGGTGATTTTGGCCCGCGTGCTTATACCTCCCGGGGGAGTTGGCCGAGCAATGCCCGCTCCCACCCCGCCAGACGATGAATCACGACTCACTCGACATAGAGTGGGAGCATTTTCGCGTAATAACAGCCCCTCCTTATCCCCATTGACTCCGGCTCTCGAATCTCCCTAACATGCTGACGCGAGGGGGAGCCATGCAGACTGCCGCGGGCACAAAGACCAGCCATAAAACATTGATTCGGATTGGACTCGCTGTCTTTTTACTGTCCGGATTCGCCTTGCCGACGAACTCACCGGCCTCAAGTTCACCGGACGACCGGCAAGTCACCGATCCAAAATCTATTGTTTCAGCCACGAATCCAGCGGCCGGTCCGGCTCCGATCGCGCAACTTTATTACGCGCGCAGCACATTCGGACCGGCCTGGTCCCCGGACGGACGCCAGGTGGTGTTTACCACGAATCTGACAGGGCGGGCGAACCTGTGGAAGGTGCCGGCGGCAGGAGGGTTCCCCATTCAACTGCAGCAGTCTGACGATCGGCAATCGGGCGCGGTCTGGTCGCCGGACGGCAAATGGATTGTCTTCGAGCAGGACTTCGGTGGCGGGGAACTCTATGACCTGTTCGCGGTATCAAGCGACGGGGCCGAGCTGATCAACCTGACCAACACCCCGGACATTTCCGAAAGAGGCGCACACTGGTCCCCGGATGGCAGCATGCTCTCTCTTTCTTACCGGCCGAAGACGGCATCGACGGTCGACATCGCGCTGCTCGACTGGAAGACAAGGCAGGTGCGCAAACTCACCGACGAGCAGACCAAAAACCGCGAGTGGTCTGGAGCAATCTGGAGCGCGGACGGAAAGACCATCTACGCGGACCGTGCCAATGCCGGGCACACCGACTCAGACGTCTATCGCATCGATGTGGCCACCGGTGAGCGGGAAAATCTCACGCCGCACCAGGGCGAGGTTCTTTACACCGTATCGTCGGTTTCTCCCGATGGCAAGACGCTGCTGATCAGTTCGAACGAGAAGGCTGGATACGACAACGTGGCGTTGGTCGATGCAGCCAGCAAGCGGAGAACATGGGTCACGGACATGAAGTGGGAATCCATCGCCGGCGAGTTTTCTCCCGATGGCAGGAACTTCACCTACATCGTCAACGCCGATGGGCGCACCGATATTTACCTGGTCGACCGCCAATCCCGTCATGCCTCGAAGATTCCGTTCCCGGTGGGAATCAATTCCCCGGCGGGTAATCCTCTGGCATATTCGCCGTCCGGCGACCGGCTGTTGATTTCCCATCAGAGTTCGACCGAGTCCGCAGATTTGTGGGTTTATGAATTGGCCACGCAGAAGGCGCGGCAACTGACATTTTCCGCGGTGGCGAGCCTGAATCCTTCGCGGCTGCCGTCGTCGCAGTTGGTGCACTACAAGACCTTTGACGGCAAGACGATCAGCGCTTTTCTCTGGGTGCCGTTCAATTTGCAGCGAGACGGAGCAAATCCCGGGATTGTGCTTCCCCACGGAGGCCCGACGGGACAGACGGTGGACAGCTTCAACAAGACCGCGGCGGCTCTGGCCTCACGCGGCTATGTCTGCATTGCTCCCAACGTTCGCGGGTCGACTGGATATGGAATGGAATTCCAGCGGGCGAACTACAAAGACTTAGGCGGAGGTGATCTTCAGGATGAGGTTTATGCTGCGCATTTTCTGGCTGCGACCGGATATGTGGATCCTTCCAAGATCGGCATTACCGGCGGCTCCTATGGCGGCTACATGGCAATGATCGCCATAGGCCGAACGCCCGATGTGTGGGCCGCATCCGTCGAATTGTTTGGCATTACCGACTGGCTCACCGAGCAGGAGCATGAAGAGCCGTCGCTACAGCAGTACGATCAGTCGATCCTGGGAGATCCGGTGAAGGACCGCAAGTCGTACGAGGATGCGTCGCCCATCAAGTATTTCAACCAAGCGAAGGCGCCCCTGCTGATCCTGCAGGGAGCCAACGATATCCGCGATCCGAAGGAAGAGGCAGAGCAGGCCGAGACCATCCTGAAAAAGGAAGGCAAGACTGTGGATGCGCACTACTATCCTGACGAGGGGCACGGTTTCGCCAAACGCGAAAACCAGATCGATGCGATGCAACGGACCGTCGCCTGGTTCGATCACTATCTCAAGAACAAAAACTGAAAGCGGGCGTCCGTCAGGCGCTGTTTTATTGGGGAATCTGTAGAGGAACTCCTACCTGCTGTTCCTGAGTGCGCGAAGCACAGTGATGCCGCTGATGGCGAAACAGAGGACCGCCCCCAGAGCGGCAACCATCATGAGGTTGGCGCTCAGATGCCGCAGGTCCGCGCAGACGGCGGTAATCGCGAAGACAAGTCCTGCCACATTGAGCCACAGGGGGGCATGAACGGCGGAACTGAGGTCTCGGCGGAGCCGAAGTTCGAGGAGGAGGGCGCAAAGTCCGATGGCAGCCACCACGACCAGCGCCAATGGGCTCATAAACGCGCGATGGCTCGTATAAATGACGACCAGTGCCAAGGCGAGCAAAAGCAAGCCGGCCGCAACCAGGCCCCAGCCGCGTGGCTTGGGCCGGGATGACGGGTTGGAAGCGGTGTCGGGCAAAAGTAGGTCCGCTGAAAGTTATACAGAGGCAGGCAGGTGTTTTCAATGGAGACGCGAAGCCTGCCCACCCGGCGCTGATTAATGGCGACTGGCAGTGAAATGCTGGCCGTTCAGGAACAGTTCCAGCCGGGTGATTTTTTCACCGTCTATTCGTCGAGCGCCGACGAATTCAATCGTGCAGTCCTGGTCTTGGGTGTCTCGGAATTTCATCTCCGAGACTTGTACCAACGTGCGCTTGGGCTGACCGCGCAGGCTCATGGTAAGACGGTCGTCTTCAACGCCAATCGTGATCGTCATTCTGCGCGGTGAAACAACCTCATAGGTTCCTTCGAATCCCTCTAGAGGCGACTCGAGCTCAACCATAGGAAGCGGAGCTGGGGCAGAGACGGCGGCTTCCCGCCCCGCTTTGGCTTTCTCGAGTCCGGCGGGCATTCGGGAAGCGGGTTTCTCGGGCGTGGTTGGGATTGGTTGCGGATGCGGCGTGATTTTTGCAGGGAGTTCGACGGTCGCCGGCACGGGCGGTGCCCGGTGTCTCGCGTCCGCTGCAGCGGGCGGATTGTCAGGCAGGGTTGTCACATCGGCACGGCTTGGTGGAATCCACCGCGGTGCTTCAAACTGCACCTCCGGAATGTGGACATTCAGGACGCGGATCCAGCTGTACCTGATCGCGACGCAGGTCAGACAAAAGATGACGATCGACAGCAGCAGTCCCGGGACGACCGCCGAGGCGCGGGGACGGAACGGATCGAGAATCGAGAACGAAGGGACGCCGTCGAATGCGGGTTGCTCCCTGTGTGCCTGGACATCGGTCAGGAATTCCGGCCGGAGCACCCACTGACGACACAGCGAATGGACGGCGTCCAGCAGAAGACGAGACGAGAACCACCTCCCTGGTGACTGCTCAAAGATCGACAGCATCTCATCGCCGAATCGCGTGCGGAAGGCTTGGGGATGGAGGCGGAGTACCGAACGGTAGAGGAAGCGGATCATCACGCCCTCCTGGGCTTGGCGACGGTGGGCCTGCGGGACTCAAGACGCAAACGCGCCTCGCGAACCACCTCTGCCAACCGCGCGGTCTCGGCGGCAAGAACCCCGCGACCGGCTTCAGTGAGGCGATAGTAGCGCCGGCGAGGATCGTCGTCGCCACGGCGGTGTCCGAGCTCCTCGACCCAAGCGCGGCGGATCAATTTTTGCAGGTTGTCGTACAGCGTGCCGGGAGCGATCTTGTATGCTCCCCCCGACTGGCGGGCGACCTCCTGCATGATGGCATAGCCGTGAAGGTCCCCGGCTGCGAGAGAAAGCAGAATGTGCAGGGCGGCCGGCGCGAGTGGCAGGGACTTGTCAGCAAGGTCTTTCATGACTCGGATTACGTTATATCGGAATCCGAGTTAGATTGTCAACTGAAAGGAAATGTCGCTAAGCCGGCCAAAAGCGAAATGCCGCGGCCTGCAAATCGGGCAGCCCGCGGGGGAGCGCCGAGTGGGTGACCGGGCTGAGGATGCAGGCATAGACCAGTGACAGGACCATTGCCAGCGTGGCCAGAAGCCTCGGGCTGAGCGCAGGGTGGCAGCTGTGGCCTGGTTTTTCCCAACTGAAAAGGACCATTTGCGATGGATCGAACGATGGGCCGATCCCGTCTTTTTTTATTACAATCGCAGTGCGGCGCAACTCAGGGGTGTATCCCTGACCTGGCCGATTTCTCATGCACCCTCGAATTCTCGTGACCGGTGGCGCCGGATTTATCGGATCGAATTTCGTCCTGCAGCGGATGCAGGAGGACGCGTTGTCCATCGTTAACCTGGACAAGCTGACCTATGCAGGAAACCTGCGCAATCTCGACCGCGTTTCCCACAACGAGCGCTATGAGTTTGTACAGGGCGATATCGCGGACCGAGGTGTGGTGGCGCACTTGCTCGAGAAATGCCATCCCTCTGCGATCGTGCACTTCGCGGCGGAAAGCCATGTGGATCGTTCGATTCACGGCCCCGGAGATTTCATCCAGACAAACATCAACGGGACCTTTGTGCTGCTCGAGGAAACGCGTGCCTACTGGATGGGGCTTTCCGACCTCGAACGCCAACAGTTCCGCTTTCTGCACGTGTCGACCGACGAAGTCTACGGGTCGCTGGGCCCGGACGACCCTCCCTTCAGCGAGACCACGTCCTACGCGCCCAACAGTCCGTATGCGGCCTCCAAAGCCGCGTCCGATCATCTGGTTCGCGCCTATCATCACACCTACGGATTGCCGGTTCTGACGACGAATTGCTCGAACAACTACGGGCCATTCCAGTTTCCCGAGAAACTGATCCCACTGATGATTCTCAACGCTCGCAACCGGAAGCCCCTCCCGGTCTATGGCGACGGCAAGAATGTGCGCGACTGGCTCTTTGTGGACGATCACTGCGAGGCCATTCGGACGGTGCTCGGGCGAGGCCGGCCGGGAGAGACGTACAATATCGGAGGCTGGAATGAGAAGCCGAACATAGAAATCGTCGAGACAATCTGCGATCTGGTCGACGAAATGTTGCCCC
>Ga0123356_10003384_pt1 | contig 16728 bp, 13 predicted proteins | sample TergutEmb28metaG_2_FD_92546 | JGI IMG/M metagenome (GOLD analysis project Ga0123356, IMG submission 92546) | Embiratermes neotenicus P3 segment gut microbial communities from Petit-Saut dam, French Guiana - Emb289 P3 | ecosystem: Host-associated > Arthropoda: Insects > Digestive system > Gut ...
CCTGGCCGAAGTGGGCCGCTACTTCACCCGTCTGGCGGAGGCGGAAGGGCTTCCGGCAGGACGTCCGCAGGCTTTCGACGCCGCATACTACCATCACCAGTTGCCGGGGGGCATGACGGGCACCATGCGGCGCCACCTGGCGGAAAACAGGCTGGCGCACCTGGAAAGCGCAGTGATCGAAGAATTAGGCCGGGTGCGTCGGGAACTGGGCTGGCCTATCGTGATGACCCCCTTCTCGCAGATGCTGTTGACGCAAGCCGTAATGAACGTAACCGGCAAGCAGCGCTACGCCGTCGTGCCCGACGAAGTGATTCGCTACGCCCTGGGACGGTTTGGAAAACCCAACCTTCCGATCGCACCGGAGGTGATGGACCGCATTGATTCGATGCCCCGAACACGCGAGCTCCGTCAGGAGCCGCACATGCTGCCGCTCGCTGAGTTGCGCGAGCGAATTGGGCCGGAACTCTCCGACGAGGAGTTCCTGCTTCGCGCCACCATGCCGGCCGAACAGGTCGACGCGATGAAGGCCGCCGGGCCTGCGCCCGAGACTTACAATCCTGACATCGCACCGGTCATACACTTGCTTCGCCGGCTCACAGCGCACCGCGACATTTCCCGCCTCTCAGTGGACAAGCCCGGTTTCAAGCTCGAGTTGAAGGGCCGTCCAGCGCTCGACAAGGCGACCGCATGAAAAGCACAGCGCAAAATTGCCGGGGTGGCCGCCTCAGACCCGTCGCCGGACTGATGTTCGATCTCGACGGGACGTTGGTCCTTGGCGACCGTTCCTTCAGCGGCTATCAGGTGATGCCAGGTGCTGTGGAGTTGTTGAACAGCTTGCAGGCACTCGGAGTCCCCTTTGTGGTGCTCACCAATGGAACGCACTACCCCTCGTCGGAACAGGCGCCTAAGCTGCGAGCTCTCGGTTTGCCGATCTCCGATGATGCTTTACTTACGCCTTCCAGCGTGGCAGCTGACCTTATGCCCCGCCGTGGCGTTAAGCGAGCTCTCGTGTTGGGAACCCCCGGCGTCGGACACCCGTTGGCGCAGGCGGGGATCCGGACTGTTTTCACCGGCGAGGAAGCCGCTGAGCAGGTCGATGCAGTCTATATCGGGTGGCACCCCGAGTGCGGCATGAAGGATATTGAGACAGCCGCGAAAGCCATCTGGAATGGCGCGGAACTCTACGTGGCTTCTGATGTGCCCTTTTTTGCCACTGCTCACGGCAAGAGCATGGGCTACTCCTACGCGATCTCGGCGGCAGTGCGCAGGATCACTCGGGCACCAATGATCCTTACCGGGAAACCCTCGCTACACGCACTGAGATTAGTGACCAAGAGATTGGGTATTCCCATGAGCCAGGTAGGTGTTGTCGGAGACGATCCTCTGGTGGAAATGATCATGGCCCGGCGCGGCGGCGCCGTCGGGTTCGGGGTGACAACCGGGATCACCAAGGCGCGCGATTGGGCGAAACAACCTCCAGGCAGGAAGCCACACCGCGTCCTGCGCAACCTGGGGGAGTTGCTGCGCGCGCCAGGAATCCGCAATCGCTGATCGCGAAGTGCAGTTGACTGCATCCAAACCTATTCACTAGCGCCAAAAACCTTTTCCAGCCTTTCAGGATTTACTGTGAATCAGATTCGGCATGCTAACTAAGGCCGATGACCCATTAGTGCTTCAGCATGCTGAGGAGATGCGGCGGTATCAGAAGGACAGAAGGGAAGACTCCAAAGGAACGCCCTTTTAAACTTGTGCGATTGCATACAGTAGGTTTCGTATCACTCACTTAAACCCAAGCAGAGCCGGGCACCATCAGACGAAAGGTCGATCCCTGTATACATTTTTCTGTTGACAGTATGCATTGGAGCATAGTAATCATCTTCGGGGTTTTTGTAGGGGAATCTTTACTTCCTGGGGAAAAACGTACTGGCACGTTTCTCACCTGCGAACTCATGTCAGCTGGACTGTGGGCTGCGATAGCTAGCCGCTGTCTCGGCCGTCTCTCTGCTCGAGCAGTGGAAAGGATTCGCTCAGGAAGGGGATCTTATGAGAACGCGCTTGTTAGGTGTTGCTCTTTGCCTGCTTGGAGTAGTCCTATCTTCTGTCTCTTTGACTGTTGCTCAGGCCGGCCTTAGCTTCGCTCAGCTGAACGGCACGGTCGCAGACCCTGGCGGACGAGCGGTGTTCAAAGCAGAGGTGGTTGTGCGTGATCCTGACACCAACCAAAGCTTTCAGTCCACCACGAACACCACAGGCTTTTTCGTAGTACCCAACCTTCCCCCCGGAAAATACGAGTTAACCATTACGGCAAGCGGCTTCGCCAAGTATCACCAGACGGGCATCGTCCTGACCGTCGGCCAGGTCTTCACTGTCACCCCTGTTTTGAAGGTGGCGATGGCCTCCGAAGTCGTTACCGTGACCACCGAAGCCCCGCTGATCGAGCCCACCAAGACCGAGATCAGCCAGGTCATAGGAACCGAGAACATTGAAAGCTTGCCGACCAGCAATCGCGTGTTTACGGATTTTGCTCTCCTCACTCCCGGCGTGGCCTCGAGCCGCACCAGCCTGGGTACAACCTTCACCGAGTTTGAAGTGACGCAAATCTCCTTTGCCGGCATGCGTTCATTCAGCAATGAAATCGCGGTGGACGGAGCGGACTTCGTGAACTCCGCCAGTGGCATCCAGCGCGCCACGCCTCCTCAGGAATCGATCCAGGAGTTTCGCGTCGTGAACAACAGCTTTGGGGCGGAGTATGGCCGCGCCGTTGGCGGAATCGTCAACATCGTGACCAAGTCAGGCACCAACAATTTGCACGGTTCGATCTACGAGTTTTTTCAGAACAGCGCATTTGACGCACGCTCACCGCTGCAGCCTGCCCCGCTGCCCCACGCCCTTCGGCAGAATCAGTTCGGAGGCGCGGTGGGTGGTCCGGTTGTCAAGGACAAGACTTTCTTCTTTCTGAACTATGAAGGCAAACGCAGCGCCCAGTCCCCGGTTTATCCGCCTGACTTGGTCAACAACATTTTGCTGATAGATCAGGCCAAGGCGCTGATGGGGCTGGCGCCAGAGGGCTGCATCGGCGCAGTGAACACATGTCTGCCCAATTTCGCTGGCAATCCAGCCAATATCACGCAGGCGCAGGCGTTCGGGTTCCTGCAAGGCTTCCTCAAAACCGGGAACGAAGACTTCGGTTTTGCACGGCTGGACCATCAACTCACCACGAATAATCGTGTGGCTCTTCGCTATAACGTGGAGGACATCCGCTCTCTGGGCGAACTGGTGGGGAACACGCTCGATGGTGGAGGAATTGGTGTACCCAGCGGCGGCCGTAATCTCTTCGTCCGCGACCAGTCCGTGGTTGCCACCGTGAATTCGATGTTGAAGCCCAATCTGGTCAACACCGTGCTGGCGCAATACGCGCGGCGGCACTACAACTTTCCTGGAGCCACAGGCCAGCCGGACTTCAGCATCCTGAATGATCTGGAAGTGGGCCATAATTTCGGAACCAACGACCGACTCTACGAGACGCGCGCCCAGCTCTCGGAGTCCATCTCCTGGGTAAAAGGTAATCACCTGGCGAAATTCGGCGCCGACGGCAACTGGCTTACAAGCCTCGAAAATTTCCCTGGTTTCATGCCGGTTCGCATGCTCATCCCGGGCATTTCCTGCTTTACTAATTTTGCGGAGTACTTCAACAAGAACTTCGGCGGCGCCTATCCGACGGGAGGAACGGGACTGGACGGCTCCGCTGCCACCTGCGCCGTTCCGCAAGACAATGGTGTCGTCTTTATGTACGCGGGCACGCCGCTTCCGACCGATCCCGGCGCGTGCGGCGGCAATTCCACCACCTTCACTCCCTGCGTTCCGACCGTTACCACGGCCAATCCGCTCAACGGCGGCGGATTTCCGAATTCAACCTGGGCCAATGCCTTCTCTCCCGCACTCTTTAACGGCTTTAGCCGGAATATCAACCACGGATACTGGGGCGTCTACGCCCAGGACCAATGGAAAGTCACACCCAAGCTAACAGTGAATTATGGCCTGCGATGGGATGTCGAAACCGGCTTGTCGGCATTCGTGCGGAATGACTACAACGGGTTTCAGCCGCGGGTTGGGCTTGCTTATGCTCCCACCAGCAATACCGTGATTCGCGCAGGATACGGGATTTTCTTCGACCGGCAGAATCTGACCTTCTTCTTCGTGCCCAACACGCAGAAGATCGTGGCAGGGTATCAGTGCGGCAATCATGCGCCGGCGGGCATCGCATCCATTTGCAGTGCCGCCGGGATCCAGCCGCAGGAATTCCCCAACATCACGTCTAATCTCGGGCAGGCTGGGCAGGGTTACCAACTCCTGGCAGACCCTGCAACGGTCGGGGCCCCCGGCTCACCTTGCCAGTTTGTTCCGCAGGCGCCTTGTCTTGCAGCCAAGATCATACAAACTGGAGCCTATAACACAGCTTTTCCCACGGTAGAGATGGCCGGTACCTGCTCCACCACCGGCGCCTGCGGCATTGGCCAAGGCGGCATGGATCATAACGCCCGCACGCCTTATGCCGCCCAAGGCAGTTTGGAAATTGACCATCACTTCGGCCGGGGTTTCGCAGTGAGTCTCGGCTACTTGTTCGTGGAGGCTCATAAGCTGGTTCGCGGCAACAACATCAACATACCTTGTCCGGTAGGCACTACCAAGTCAGCACCGCCCACGGATCCGACACCGATCTTTCCCGGGGGGCCTCCAGAATGGGTGCCCGGACTGGTCGACGCCAGTGGCACGCTCACCCCCTGCACGGGAACGCCAGTCCTCGGGAGTGGCGCGATCGCGGGCTTGGGACCGTTTTTTGCCGGCGCTGCCAGTTCCGGCCTGCAGACCGTTAGCTCGGGGCTCGAGGATTACAACAACGACGTCGCCAACGCCATTTATCACGGCGGGACGCTCACGGTGATGAAGCGTGGGACATTCTTCAATCTGACCGCCAATTACACCTATTCCCACACCATCGACAATGGCAACTTCACCACCTTCATCAATCTGCCCGTCAATCAGTTCGACTACGGCGCGGAACGTGCAAACTCCAACCAGGATGCGCGCCATCGCTTCATCGCCAACTTTACCGCCATTGCGCCCAAGACCGGGCTGTGGCGAAATTTCGAGTTGAGCAATATCGTGACCCTCCAGGCGGGCCGCCCCTTCACGATTTTTTATGGCAACAACACCCTGAACGATGTCGCCGGTGCCGCCACCGACCGTGTGGGCGGGGCGCCGTTCGTTTCAGGCTCATGTCCCGACGTGCAAAACTGCCAGACCATGATTTCGCGCAACACCTACATCGGCGATCCGGAATACAACTGGGATCTGCGCGTAACCCGAATGGTGCACATCAACGAGCGCTTGACCCTGGTTGCAGCCTTCGATGCCTTTAACCTGCTCAACCGGGCAAATTTTGACGAGGTGACCAGCGTCTACGGTTCACCCGTATTCTGCGGAAGCATCCCAAGGCATTACAACGATGCCGTGACTCGGGCGATTCAGCAGGGATCGTCTTCGGAAGCCTGCCCCGTGGGCAATGTCACAAACATCCTCCCGCCATTTATCGGAAGCTTTGCCAATACGCCGATTCCGAACACCAACTCGATTGATCCCTGCTTCTCTACCGGGTTTACGTGTTTGTTCATCCCGTCGGCGCCAAATACAACCTTCGGATTGCCGCGAACCGCGATGAATCCGCGACAGTTGCAGTTCTCAGTGAAATTCACTTTTTGAGGCAGAAGTGTGACCGTCTGGCGCACATTCCCTCGCGCTGGCCGGCCCGTGTTGGGAGGGTTTCATGAGCTTTCGATATCCCAATTTTCTGATCGTACTGGCGCTCGCAGCTGGGTTTACTTCCACCGGGCAGGAGGCACCCCCCACTCTTAAGCACACCACGACGTCCGCCACCTCACCTTCTTCCGGGAAGGAAATGTTCATGAGTTACTGCGCCTCCTGCCACGGCAAAGACGCGAAAGGAGACGGTCCAGCGGCCATTGCCCTGAAGCAGACTCCGGCCGATCTGACCACGTTGGCCAGGCGAAATGGCGGGAAGTACCCCTCGGATAGAGTCACCAGCATTCTTCGCGGACAGGCCAGTCTGATGGCGCATGGTGATCAGGAGATGCCCGTGTGGGGTCCGGTATTCTGGAAAATGAGCCAGGGCCGCGAAGAGCTGGTGCAGATGCGGATTTCGAATCTGAACAAATATGTGGAGTCGTTGCAGGAAAAGTGAAGCGGGCGGGCGGTACGTAGTACGACCTTCGACGAACGCCGCAGTGCCAGGGTCACCGAGAGACAGAGCGCATCTTCTATCGAATGTGCGCTCGGAGCTCTCCACTCCATGGAACAAGATCGCAGATAAGTTTCTAGCCCGCAAATTCTGGGAAGCCCGAGCATGAGCAACTCCAACACGGTCGCGCCGGTCCGCTCGAAGCGCACTCGCTCCGGTGACGGGATTAATCGCCACCTTTCCCACCCCACTCAAGTCTCCAACGCGGAATTCATTCCACTGCCGCAGACCAGAAAACAGAGCGCGGTGAAGAACGAATTACTCGAAATTGGAACCAGAATCTCGAAGAAATTGGCCATCGCGCGCCGCCCGCAGAGGACAGGTTCCGCTGGAATTCATACGTTCCTGGGTCTGAGGTTGGTGCGAGTCCCGGCCCCTGACTCGGGTTTATCTGCGAAGCGCAGGAGACTTAAAATCAGTTTCAGCTGCACGCAGGAGGAGATATGGCCACCACGGTAGTCCCGCAGATACAAACCAGCGTTAGCGAGTTCGTTGCCAAGCCCCGAACTATGCTCATTGGCGGTAAGTGGGTTGGTGCCGTCTCCGGCAAAGCGTTTGACACCTACAACCCGGCCACAGGTGAAGTCCTGGCGCAGGTCGCGGAAGGGGACAAAGCGGATGTCGACCTGGCCGTTAAGGCAGCTCGTAAGGCCTTCGAGTCCGGCCCTTGGCCGGCGATGTCGCCCTCCGAGAGAGGCCGTCTGCTGTGGATGCTGGCAGAGCTGATCGATCAGCACCGCGAAGAGCTGGCCCAGCTGGAGACGCTTGACAACGGGAAACCACTTTTCTTCTCGCGCATGGTTGATGTGCCGACGGCTTCCGATGCCTTTCGCTACTATGCGGGCTGGGCCACAAAGGTAGAGGGCAGCACCATTCCGATCTCTGCCCCGGGAGCCTATCTGGCTTATACCCTGCGTGAGCCGGTGGGTGTAGCGGGTCAGATTATTCCCTGGAATTTTCCACTGATCATGGCTTCCATGAAGTTGGGTCCCGCTCTGGCTGTGGGCTGCACCTGTGTTTTGAAGCCAGCTGAACAAACTCCCTTGACCGCGCTGCGATTGGGAGAACTGATCATGGAGGCGGGCTTTCCCGATGGCGTGGTCAACATTGTGCCCGGTTTTGGGGAAACGGCCGGAGCCGCGCTTGCCTCACACCCCGACGTCGACAAGATTGCTTTCACCGGCTCGACTGAGGTTGGCAAGCTCATCCTGAATGCTGCCAGCGGAAATCTGAAGAAGGTTTCGCTGGAGTTGGGCGGCAAGTCTCCCAATGTCGTTCTCCAGGACGCCGACCTGGACAGTGCTATCCCGGGCAGCGCCATGGCTATTTTTTTCAACCAGGGTGAGATCTGTGCCGCGGGTTCGCGGCTATTCGCGCATAAGAGCATTTTCGACAAAGTGGTCGGAGGCGTCGCCGACTTCACCAAGAGCTTTCATATCGGCCCGGGGATCGATCCCGCCAACAACATGGGACCGCTGGTTTCAAAGGAGCAGCACGAGCGGGTGTGCGGTTATCTGGAATCGGGGGAGAGAGACGGCGCCAAGGCAGTGGTTGGAGGCAAGAGGATCGACGGCCCGGGATACTTCGTCCAGCCCACGGTGCTGGTCGACGTGAAGCCGAGCATGAAAGTGGTCCGCGAAGAAATTTTCGGTCCGGTGGTTACAGCGATTCCGTTCAGTGACTTGGACGAAGTCGCAAGCTTCGCCAACGACAGCATTTACGGTCTGGCCTCGGCGGTCTGGACTCGGGACATCAGCAAGGCGCATCGTCTGGGAGCGAAATTGAAAGCCGGGACGGTTTGGATCAACTGCTATAACGTGTTCGATTCTGCCCTGCCCTTCGGGGGATACAAGCAGTCGGGTTGGGGCCGCGAGTGGGGCAAACCGGCGCTGGACTTGTACACGGAGACCAAGTCGCTGTGCGCGCGACTTTGATGCTGGGCGGGAGTCAGCTGAACCGCAGACGAGATAGCTTGGCGTGCACGGCGCCCATTTGGGCAGAAGGAGTTGCGTGAATTCTCTAAGCACAGCGGCATCCAGCAAGCCCTATGCACGGCCGCCCCAGGGCAGTCAGCCGCCGTCCTTGTACGAACCTTATCGTGCCACCATTAAACGCGCGCCACTAAAGCCCCTGATTGTGCTGCCACATACCCTTTCGGAAATTACCGGACCAGTTTTTGGGCATGACAGGATTGGTGAAAACGATAACGATCTTACCTGCCAGCATCCAGGCGAGCCAATCGGTGAGCGCATTATCGTAAGCGGCCGCGTGCTCGACAGCAGCGGGCGGCCCATCCGCAACGCGCTCATAGAGATTTGGCAGGCGAACGCCGCCGGAAGATACAGGCATAGGAAGGACCAGCATCCCGCCCCGCTCGATCCTAACTTTAGTGGTGCGGGTCGAACCCTGACGGATGAACATGGCGCGTACCGGTTCATCACCATCAAGCCCGGCGCATATCCCTGGTTCAATCATTACAACGCGTGGCGGCCGGCTCACATTCACTTTTCTGTCTTTGGGAACGCATTTATCACGCGACTGGTCACGCAAATGTATTTTCCCGCCGATCCACTGTTTGCCTACGACCCCATCTACCAATCCATACCGGATGAACGAGCAAGACAGCGGCTGATCTCGAAGTTCGATCTCGACACCACGCAGCCGCAATGGGCGAAGGGTTTCAAGTTCGATGTCGTGCTGCGCGGTCCGGAGGCCACGCCTTTTGAAACCTGACACAGACCTGGTGCCGACGGCCTCGCAGACCGTCGGTCCATTTTTCGCGATCGAACTGACCACGGACGAGCACTGCATCCGTTGCCTCGCCAGTCCCCAGGACCACGGGAACCAGATTTGGATCAGGTTTCGCGTGCTGGATGGCGACGGAGTGCCGGTGGACGACGCCATGCTAGAAATCTGGCAGGCCGACTCGAACGGGAAGTACAACCATCCCGAGGACGTGCAGCCCAAAAAGCTCGATCCCGGATGGATGGGCTTTGGCCGCGTCGCCACCGCGGAAGATGGCACTTGCATGCTGGAAACGATTAAGCCCGGACGTGTTGCTCAGGGTACTGCGCAGGGGCCGCACCTTAGCATCGCCGTCTTTGCCCGCGGAATGCTCAAGCCGCTCTACACAAGGCTTTACTTCGCCGGAGATGCCACGAACGACGAGGATCCTGTGCTGCGTCTGGTTCCGCCTGAGAGGCGTGAAACGCTTCTGGCCCGGCCCGATCTCGACCGACCCGGATATTGGTCGTTCGATATTCGACTTCAGGGAGATCAGGAAACTGTCTTTTTTGACGTTTGATTTGCAGGTCTGTCTAGCTCATGCCACTTGCCGAAAGGAAATCGAAGCTGGGCCCTGCCCTTGAATTTCTTGCAGTCACACTTCTTCTTGCCGTGACTTCGGCGGCGTGCAAGACAACCAGAGTTGCTTCCAAGATGCCCGACAAACCCGGGGACGTGAACGAATCTCGGATCATCAACGCCGATCGCGAGCCGGGAAACTGGATGACGTATGGCCGCACTTACGGCGAGCAGCGCTTCAGTCCGTTGCATCAGATTAACGATCAAAATGTCTCACAACTCGGATTGGCCTGGTATTACGACCTGGACACAAACCGCGGCCAGGAAGCAACTCCCATCGTCGTTGACGGGGTCATGTACTTTACCAGCGCCTGGAGCAGGGTCTTCGCGCTGCATGCCGCCACCGGGAAACTGCTGTGGTCCTATGATCCCAAGGTCCCCGGCAACTGGGCGGTCAACGCATGTTGTGATGTAGTGAACCGGGGAGTTGCGGTATGGAATGGGAAGATTTTTGTCGGAACGCTCGATGGACGTTTGATCGCCCTCGATGCGGCCACTGGCCGTCGCATTTGGGAAACGCTCACCATCGATCCCAGTTTCCGCTACACCATTACCGGAGCTCCACGTGCAGCCAAGGACAAAGTAATCATCGGCAACGGTGGCGGGGAGTTCGGAGTTCGCGGCTATGTTTCCGCGTATGACAGCGAAACCGGAAAATTGGTCTGGCGCTTTTATACAGTGCCCGGCGACCCCTCGAAGCCGGTTGAAAGTCCGATTCTCGTAAAAGCTGCCAAGACCTGGAGTGGTGACTGGTGGAAGCTTGGCGGTGGCGGCACAGTGTGGAACACGATCACCTATGACCCGGAGCTCGATCAACTCTACATCGGCACGGGAAACGGTACGCCGTGGAGCGCGAAGTTTCGCAGTCCCAAGGGCGGCGACAATTTGCTCACGTGCTCGATTGTTGCACTCAAACCGGATACGGGGGAGTACGTTTGGCATTATCAGGAAGACCCCGCCGACGCCTGGGACTTCGACGCCGACGAAGACATCATCCTCGCCGAGCTCGTCATTGACGGACGTGCTCGTAAAGTCTTGCTGCAAGCTCCTAAGAATGGTTTCTTCTACGTCCTCGACCGCGCAACTGGCGCGCTGATCTCCGCCAAACCTTACACGTTTGTGAACTGGGCCAATGGAGTGGATCTGGGAACTGGCCGCCCGATGGAAAACGCCCTGTCCAGATATCTGGGTGGCGACCCCGCCCCCATCGTGCCCGGCCCCATCGGCGCGCACAGTTGGCAACCGATGTCGTACAGTCCCCTCACCCGTCTTACCTACATTCCGGTCAATGATGCCGGCTTCAAATACAAGCTGCCCGAAAGCTTCGAAGCAAAGAAGCTTGCGCCCAACTATGGAATCGATGTTGTGGCGGCAGGTCTTCCCCAGGATTCCAAGGTGAAGAAGGCAATCCTTCGGTCAGTGAAAGGAAAATTAGTGGCTTGGGATCCAGCCCAGCAAAAGGCTGCCTGGACGATTGAACGGGCCGGTCCCTGGAACGGCGGGACGCTTACGACTGCCGGAAACCTGGTGTTTGAAGGAACCGCGAGCGGAAACTTCGAAGCCTATCGCGCCAACAATGGCGGGAAGCTGTGGTCATTTCCGGCGCAGACCGGAGTCATGGCCGGTCCAGTGAGCTACGAGGTTAGCGGCGAACAGTATGTCGCGGTTCTTGCCGGCTGGGGTGGCGTATTTCCGCTGGTCGCGGGTGAGGTTTCTTTCGCCTCAGGGCGAGTCCGCAACATCAGCCGCATGCTGGTCTTCAGGCTGGGAGGGAAAGCGAACCTCCCCCCCATGCAAGCTGGGGAACAGCTACAGTTGACAGCGCTGCCCAATCCGGCAACCCCTCGAACGATCCGCAAAGGCGAACAGCTTTTTCAAAGCTATTGTGCCGGATGTCATGGTGATGTCGCCGTCAGCGGAGGTGTGCTGCCAGATTTGCGGCGCAGCAGCGCGCTATCGGATAACAGCTGGTTCGAGATCGTGCTGCGGGGCGATTTCGAATCACAAGGAATGGTTGCTTTCTCCGAGGAACTCTCTCGTGAGGATGCAGGCGCAATCCGCTCGTACGTAATTTTTCGCCGCAATCAGGACCTGCTTCCGGAAAGTCGTTGAAAAGGAGGATCTCGTGTATCCAAGCGATGTGGTCGGAAGTCTGTTGCGCCCTTCCTATTTGAAGGAGGCGCGCGAACGTCATGACAAGGGACAGATCAGCCACCCGGAATTCAAGGCCCTGGAGGATCGGGCGGTTGAGGAAGCCATCGAGTTGCAGAAGGCCGCGGGGCTGGCCGTGCTCACCGACGGCGAGATGCGCCGCTACGCGTTCTTTGGGCACCTGATTGACGCAGTCGAGGGCTTCGACAAATTTGGGGGCTGGGCCATCCCATTTCGCAATGAGCAGGGCAACGAGATGGTGATGCCACGGCCGGTTGTGGTCTCGAAACTCCGCCGGAGACGTCCGTTGTGCGCGGAAGAGTTCACCTACCTGCGGGCCCGTACCAGTCATCCCGCAAAAACCACAATGATCAGCGCGCAGCAAGCCGCCGCTTATTACGACAGCAAAAAGTCATCGGCCGCGTATCCCAAGATTGACGCTTATCTCAGCGACCTGGTGGATATTTTGCGGGATGAGGTAGAAGAGTTAATTCGGCTCGGATGCACCTATATTCAAGTTGACTCACCGCAATACGCGGCTTTGCTGGATCCCCAGTTGCGAGAGGGATACCGCCAGCGCGGCAATGATCCCGACCGTCTGCTCGACCTATCCACGGAAATGGATAATGCGGTCATCGGCAATCATCCCGGAGTAATTTTCGGCCTGCACCTTTGCCGCGGCAACAATCAAAGCAAGTTCTATGCTTCAGGCGATTACGGGCCGATTGCGAGGGTGTTTCAGAGGACACGCTTTCACCGCTTCCTGCTGGAATATGACGATGAGCGCTCGGGCGGCTTCGAACCTTTGCGCCAGGTTCCGGAAGATCGTACGGTCGTCTTAGGCCTGGTCAGTTCCAAGAAGCCGAGTCTGGAGAGCAAGGACGAACTGAAACAGCGCATCCAGCAGGCCTCCCGGTTCATTCCGTTGGAGCGGCTGGCGCTCAGTCCACAATGTGGCTTTGCCTCGACGATTGAGGGGAACCTGATAACTGTGGCGGATCAGCAAGCCAAGCTGCGCCTGGTTGCCGAAACAGCCCAGGAAGTTTGGGGCGAACCGGCTCAGACGCGCATGAGCGCCTGAGGCAGTTCCCGGGCCTGACGCACAAGCGGCGGTCAAACTACTTCGGGGTGGGAACAGGAAGGGAGAGATGCAGCCCCTAGCCCCTGGCATGAAAAGTTAAAGGTCACCAGTCTTTATACTTTGTCGGCAAGGCTCAGGCCGCAACAGGCCCCGCCTGAAAGGCCAGCGCCTTACCCGCACCAGAGACCGCAAAAAGCGCCAATCCGGCGGCGTCGAGCACCAGCACGGGCTACTCAGCCGGTTGATGATTCGATACCAGTAGAACGTAATCAGCCCGGCAAGCATCGAGACTGCGATGTATCGCCAGTCGCCGATGGCTGCGGGTGGACGCGCTCCAATCATCACATCGCGGGCCATGCCACCCGAGTCGCCCGCCGCGAAAGATAAAACCACGACCCCGAACAGATCGAGCCGTTGCACCGCTAAGGGCGAAGACGAAGGTGCTGCCAAGGTCGAAAGCGACCAGTAGCGCGTCCACGACGATTTTTTCTTCGATGACCAATCGGTTAGAGTAAGAACGCTTTGTATGTGAGCCGTACGCGCCGGAACAATTGTGCGTTAATTGCGACAATAACAGTGCGGTGGGGTCGTTACTCAGAATCTCGTGCGCTTGCTACCTACTCTGCCGTCGTAGGAGGCGTTCGACATAGCCGATAAAATTCGGATACTCCTCAAACTGTCCCTTAATCACGTTCCACTCTCGCACGAACCAAGGACTAGCAATTGTTTGTCGATGTTCGGCTTGCAGAATCGCCCATATATCGTTCGTAAGAAACCGCTGCTCGTGGAGGAGATACGCGAAAACGACGGTCGTGGAATATTGAAAAGCGCGTACAGTAAACTCCGCACGACGCTCGGGCAACGGCTGATCGGGGTCGAGCTGGGCTAGCCACAGTTGCGCAGGAAAAGACTGGAACGTGGTCGCATATCGCGCCGTTATCTCAATTAGAATTTGCGCATTTACCTGTCTCCGATAAATTCTGGCCCAAACTACCAGACTTACTAATCCGGTGAAGAGCGTCCCCAGAGTGGCAATTTGAACTACGGGTACCAGCGTCGCATGCATAGGCAATCTCCTGATTTCTTGTTGTTTGTGTCAGAAACCTATCAAAACCGCGCTTTCTCACATGTTCAGTCCACAACGATGAAGCCTTCAGCGGGCACCCGTTAGCGAGCGGTGGCCTTCATCCATATGGAGCATTTCGAATCGATGGGTCGTCATGGATTCGAAAGCTGGAAAGCGGGTCAAGCTGTGGCGCCTTCTTTTCATCGGTCACCTCAAACTCAATGCACTATCGGGGCGAGCGAAAGTCACGATCGCCCGGCATCGTGGTTTCGAGAAGTTTGCAACAAGTAGACCCAATTGCGGCGTCATCGAGACCACGCGGTGAACGGGTACGGGTTCGAGCGCTCGAGAAACAGCCTCGTTGCTCGCGATACCTGCAATAGCAGCGGGAGTCCTTCTCACAATTACACCGTTATTCAGTTTGACAGACTCCCCGGATGCCAGAGATTAGCCCTTGTTATCGACCACGAGAACATCTGGCTCCTGATGTAATAGGGACTGCCCACCTCGCCGCGGTGCCGTGGCCTGCTTGGAAGGGTGGCGTGGCCTGTTTTGAAGAAAGTGGCGCCATCAACGGCCGGTTCTTCGGAATGCCATACCGTTTGCGATGCCTGGTCCCCCAGGCTGACATGAGCTTAAGGATGGGCTTGAGGCTTTCCCCATGTTTGGTTAGACAATACTCCACCTTGGGTGGCACCACGGCATAAACTTTGCGGCGAACAATCTCATCGCGTTCCAGGTCGCGCAGGTGCTGGGTCAGCATCTTCTTGGTCATGCCGGGAATCAGCTTGTGCAGCTCTCCGAATCGTTTGGTCCCGCGTTCAAGATAAAACAGGATCAGCGGCTTCCACTTGCCGCCAACGACGTCCGTGGTCAGCTTCACTGGGCAATAGTATTCTTCCAACGCCGGTCTCCTTTCCTCCCGGTGGGTTACCAAAAAGTGCCTACTAGCGAAAACGATACCTTAGCCTACAATCGGTGTCCGAGCCTAGAGATTTCTGGGCCCGCAATTGATTCACCATGGCCAAACGCTGAGGGCCACATTAGCCGGAGCGAGCAGCCGGATTGAAAGCTGTTCTGAAGGAGCCATCGCATATGAGCAAAAGACCGGTGGTGATTTACGGGGCCAATGGTTTCTCCGGCAGATTGATAGCGGAATTCCTGCGCGAATACAACACAGCTTTCATAGCGGCGGGCAGAAGCGCTTCCCGGATCAAGGAGGTGATGGATCACCTCCCTGGCATTGAAACCGCTGATTTTGAGATTGTGGAAACTGCCGGAACGACCGAAGATCTGAAACGCCTCTTCGAGGGCGCCAAAGTTGTTTGCAACACCGCTGGCCCGCTTATCTACAACGGCCCGAGGGTCATTGAAGCGGCCCTGGAGGCCAGTTGCCACTACATCGACATCAGCGGGGAGCAGACCTGGGTTCGCGAAGTCGCCGAAAAATGGAGCGAGCAATTCGCCGAACGTGGGCTTCTGGCTGCGCCTGCCACTGCTTTTATGTGCGCGGTCAGCGATGCCGCCGCGAGGCTCTGTTTGCAGTCCGGGGCAATTGACACGCTCGAAACTGTGACGATGTTCAAAGGCATTCCGACCTTCGGCTCCACGCAGACGATCTTTGCCGGCATCCAAACCGACGCCTATTATCTGGAGCAGAATCAATACAAGGCCTGGCCGCGCGCCACACGCTATGACGTAAACATTCCCGGCTATTTGCAAACACAACTGGCGTTGGCGTGGGGAGGATTCCCTCAACCTGTTTGGTTCAAGGACCACCCGCAAGTTGCGAATGTGCGCTCTATGGGAGGATTGCTCGATCGTCAGATCATGGAAGGAGTGGCGGCAACCGAGAAAATGTACGAAGAACAGATTCGGGCGCTGCCCAAGGCGGAACGGGAAAAGAGACTCGCCGACATGGCGAATGCAGTGCAAACCGGAACACCCCCCCGCGAAAACCCGCGTGAGCAGCGCACGATTGAGGTCGTCGTGGGCCGAGGTTCGACTGACTACGCACAATGCGTGGTCTTCGGAACTTGTTGTTATCGTCAGACGGGGCTGATCCAGGCATTCGCTGCGCATCACCTGGTGCATGCGGCGCCACGGAAGGTTGGTTTTGCTTCTCCCGCGGAGGCATTCGGACATCAGGAAATTCTGCGGGTTCTCGAAGACCACGGTTTTGCCAAAGTTCATCTTACTTGCTGATTTGTGGAGACCGGGTCATGCGCGCGATCGACTATTTCGACAAGGGCGCCGAACGAAACCTGAAACGCACGGCCATTGTCGCTGCGGACGCCTCCTGGTCCTATCAGGAGATGCGCGCCGCGACCGAAAATATCGCTCGCGCTCTGTGGGCCAGCCGATTAAACGAACAGGAACCTGCCGGCATCTACTCGCATAACGACGCCCGAGTGCTTTTTTCAATGCTGGGCATCATGCGGGCGGGAGCCGTGTGGGTGCCCGTTAATTACCGCAACGCCCTGGACGCCAACGCCGAATACATGAATTACGTTGGAATGACGTGGCTGTTCTATCACAGCGAGTTTCGCGACAGCGTCCGCGAAATCAAGCAGCGTGTGCCTTCGCTGCGCGGCGTAATTTGTCTCGATCGCGAGGATGACGAATATCCGTCGTTGCAGTCCTTCATGGAACGTGGCTCAGGGGTTGAGGTGCCGGATTGGGGCGACGCCTTCGGAAATCCTGACCGGCTTGCCGGACTGGTGCCGACAGGAGGAACGACCGGGCCGGCCA
>Ga0123356_10003385_pt1 | contig 16727 bp, 13 predicted proteins | sample TergutEmb28metaG_2_FD_92546 | JGI IMG/M metagenome (GOLD analysis project Ga0123356, IMG submission 92546) | Embiratermes neotenicus P3 segment gut microbial communities from Petit-Saut dam, French Guiana - Emb289 P3 | ecosystem: Host-associated > Arthropoda: Insects > Digestive system > Gut ...
CAGCATCGGCGATTTTGCGTTCTCCTATTGCACCAGCCTGACAAGCGTCACCATTCCAGACAGCATCACCAGCATCGGCGTTCAGGCGTTCCGGTCTTGCACCGGCTTGACGAGCGTCACCATACCCAACAGCGTCACCAGCATCGGCGATGGGGCGTTCTCCTATTGCACCAGCCTGACAAGCGTCACCATTCCAGACAGCATCACCAGCATCGGCGTTCAGGCGTTCCGGTCTTGCACCGGCTTGACGAGCGTTACCATACCCAACAGCGTCACCAGCATCGGCAATGAGGCGTTCTCCGGTTGCGCCGGATTAACAAGCATTACCATACCTAACAGCGTTACCAGCATCGGCAATGAGGCGTTCTCCGGTTGCGCCGGATTAACAAGCATTACCATACCTAACAGCGTTACCAGCATCGGCAATAATGCGTTCTCCAGTTGCGCCGGATTAACAAGCGTCACCATTCCAGACAGCGTCACCAGCATCGGCGATGAGGCGTTCTCCTATTGCACCAGCCTGACAAGCGTCACCATTCCAGACAGCGTTACCAGCATCGGCGATTTTGCGTTTGCTGGTTGCACCAGCCTGACCAGCGTCACCATTCCAGACAGCGTCACCAGCATCGGCTATGGGGCATTCTTCTATTGCACCGGATTAACAAGCGTTACCCTGGGCACTATTCCACCAGCGAACTTTGGCATCTATTATTATAATGGATTACCTCTTGACCCCAATGCATTCCCCGGCAATTTACGCGATGTGTATTTTGCCGCAGGCGGCGGGGCGGGAACGTATACCAGGTTGTCGGGATCTAATAATTGGACGAAGCAGTAGGGAAAGGACAAAGAATAATGAACAATGGCGTTGTTCGTAAAATACCACACAAAATAGCGAACAACGCCATTGTTAACTGTCACTGTTTTTCATATTCATACATAAACCGCAGGGCGTATTGTTGAATACCGCCAAAGTAACGGTCGATGAAGGCGGCAAGGTTCCGGCCTACATACCGGTAATGCCAGCTTTCCCAGCGGTAGCCGGTAACGGCTTCATAGCCATCGGGATAGGAAAGAGACCAGCCAAAGCGTGATGCATTCGCCGCCATCCAGCGGCCGGCAGGGGTTTGCGCAAACGAATCGTCTATTGAGCCAAAGTCAAGGGCAAGGCCGGTTTGGTGCTGGCTGTGCCCCGGACGAGCCGATTCCCGGTCGGCAGCCGCCTGTCCCATTTGCCGCACCAGCCGGTTGTAGACCTGTTCCTGATAATCATATGAACGGTACGCCGATGAGGCAAGCAAAGTAACGCCATCGGCACGGGCGGCGGCGGCCATTTCCTCCAGCGATACGACAGCGGCATTGCGCAGCATGAGCCCTGCCCGGTTGACCCGGTACGAGCCATCGGCAAGCGGAACCAAATCCGGGGGAATATAGTCATGGGCAAGAGAATGTTGTTTGTCCACCAGTTCCCATAAATGCCGGTCGCCTTCAAGGCAGACACGCAGCTCGGCAAGAAAATGCGGTGTTTCGGCCAGTATCCTTTCGACCAGGGTTTCGGGTAACTCGGCATTGCGGAGCGCGGCTGAAAGCCGGGTTACCACCGGGTTGGGCAAGTGGTTCGGCTGTGCCGCATCACCAGCATCAATTTTTTTTTGATTGAAGCAAGACAGCAAACATAAAAAGAATACAAACAAACCTACTTTGAGGCAATGGCGGGGTAAGGTACGCATAGACACATGATAGTACATTTGCAAGGGTTATGGTAGACCGTTTACTCCCCCAACGGCTTAAGAGAAATTATGAAATGCTGGGTGGTAGATCCGTTGACTTTTGAAATTATAGAAGTTGGATAGTGATATTTAGTATTATAGCTGACCTTGAGACTCAGCAACCTATTGTCTCCGCTGTTGTGCGCATCCCTAAAGATTTTTTCATAGCTCTTAATAAGGGAATAAAATTCCGGTATAGTCGATTTCCGATTCTCCTCAAGCCAATATGAAGAATCATTGCTCTCGGGAATATTATTTTTTACAGTGATGAGTGTTTGAGTTTTTCTGTTAGATCCCATATATATCACCTCGATCTGATAATCAAGCATATTTTGATTGTTCCATGCTTCCAAATGATATTCATAATCACCGATATCTATATCAAGCTCACCTTTCCCAAAAACACAAGCCCCCATTAATAACCATAAGCCAAAAATAACAAAACATAGAATAAACCTCATAGAATCATTCTCCTATTCGTTTCCACACAGGCATTATAGTGATCCTCTTTCCCCGGGTCAAGATAAGGTCTTCGGTATTGTATGTCAGAATTTCGCCTTCTGCCACATTGAAAAATTCCATGGCATCAAGCAGTCCGTTTATTTCCCGGTCTTGATTATCAGCGCTGAGCTCCCAGCAAACCTGAATACAGGACGGATTATCATGAGGGTTAACGATAAAATCACATTCACCGCCGTTTTTGGCGGTTAAGTAATACATAGAAGTGCCGGCTTTACTTCGCAGACTGTTATACACACAATTTTCAAGCAATGATCCGCGGTTGCCGCTAAAAGAAACAGACCCTGTTTTTATGATGCCAATATCGGCAATATACACTTTTTTGGGCGCAAGACTCTGCGCCTTGACCGACCATGCAAAGCAAGGCAAAAGATGGATAAGGTAAGACGCCTCAAAAAAAGAAATATATTCAAGTACGGTGGTGGGCGATTTAACTCCGGCAACACCTGTCAACTTGCTGGGTGAAAAAAGCTGCGCCGGATTGGATACCAAATGCACAAAAAGCCGCTGCAGGGATGTCGCATCACGTATCCCATATCGCACCGCAATATCCCTGTACAAAATATCCAGTTGAAGCTGGGCTAAAATATCTGTATTGTTCGTTTTTAGGAATTCCGGGAAACCGCCTTTTTCCAGATAATCCGCAAAGGAAACCGAGCCGGCCTCCTGTCCAGTAAATTCGCAAAATTCCTTATAGGAAAAAGGAAAGAGTTCTTTGGTAATGTGCCGGCCGGTAAGCCGGCTGCCAAGCTCCCGGCTTAAAAGGGAAGCGTTTGAACCAGTAATGGCAAACTGAAAACCTTCGTCCAGCTTTTGCCGGACATAGAGTTCCCAACACTCCGCCGACTGGACTTCATCAAAAAAAAGCAGACTTGCGCCAGATTCGGCAATTACTCGATCCAAAAGACGGTAATCTGCGGGTACAAATTCCGCAAGGCGGACATCGTCAAAATTGAGATAAAAATACGGTCGTTCCAGTTTCTGTACAAACTGCCGGAGCAAAGTACTTTTTCCGCACCGCCGGATACCGCTCACCACCAACGCATGGCTTTGCATATCCGGCAATTCCGGTAACGTATGCCGTTTAAGCCCCAAATCCTGTTGCTCCAACGCCAGCCTTTGAGCAGCGCTGATGTTCTGAATTTCTGACAACTTCATGGTATTATTATACACCTTTGCGGGCCTTTATTCCAGTGGCACTGGAATATATATTCCATTAGTAATGGAATAAGGCGTTTCCCCAAGATCCCTTGATTTTTACGCAATATTTACCGATAATCGAGGTGATATGTTCTCAGGCGGATTAACAGAGCTATTACTCTTGGTCATAAAGTCATGGGAGATCATTGCCATGACGGTCGTTGTCGTATTATTTCTGTATATAGTGCGTTATGTAGCCGATGGCCACTACCGCCCCCGCTTTGTATCCAAGGCCAAACCCAAAAGAATAAAATTAAAACTCCCGTTAAGAACAAAAGCCAGCAAAAAAGACGTATCCAACGACCTGATTTTCGAGCAACAGTGAAACCAACAGCTGCTGTTTCTACTCCCCTATGATTTTTACCAAAAGCCGTTTTTTTCGCTGTCCGTCAAATTCGCCATAAAAAATCTGTTCCCAGGGACCAAAGTGGAGTTTGCCGCCGGTTACGGCAACAACAACCTCTCGGCCCATAATAGTGCGTTTTAAGTGCGCATCCGCGTTAATTTCGCCGGTATTGTGCCGGTAGGAGGAAACCGGCTCGTGGGGAGCAAGTTTTTCCAGCCAGACATCAAAATCGTGGTGCAGGCCAGATTCATCGTCATTGATAAAAACACTGGCGGTAATATGCATGGCATTCACCAAACACAAGCCTTCCTGAATTCCCGATTCCCTCAATATGGACTCGACTTCGCCCGTAATATTGATGAATTCCCTTGGTTTTTTGGTATGTACCCACAGTTCTTTGGCTATTGATTTCATGGCTTATTATACCATAAGGCATTGACAAATGGGAGATCTGGGTCTACATTTAATATTAGGAGCGTACAAAGATGGCAGGGACTATTGGTATCAAAATCGCTAATGGTGATTTCTATCCCATACTAACAGAAGAAAATTCCACTGTAAAAAAACGGCTTATCCTGACTACTGTCCACGACAGGCAAGAAAGCGTACAGATAGACCTTCACCGGAGTATCTCAAAGTCCATGCTGGACGCTCAATACATTGGCAGTCTGGTTATAGAGAGTATCAGGCCCCGGCCCAGGGGAGAACCCTCCATCGAAATGATTATTTCCTGTGATGAAAATGGAAATATTGCCGCAGATGCCCGCGATCTTGACGCAGGCGCTGACGGTGAGCATCATACCCTGAATGTTTCGCTGCAAACGCTGGAAACAACTCTGGAAGCAAATAGCTCCCCTGACTTTGATTTTGGAGTACAAGAGCCGCAGCCTCCTATCGGCCTGTATGATCGGACTGAAGCAAAAAAAGAAAAAACACGGAAATTCCCCTGGCTTATCATGGGTTTTGCCGCACTGTTTATTATTATAGTGATTATATTGTTGTGGTTATTCGTTCTTCGCGGTAAGGATACGCCTCCGGCAAACCAGACGACTTCCGAACAAGTCACGCCTTCGGCCCCGGGATCGGCCCCGCCGCCCAGAGCCGAAACGCCTCCACCGGAACCAGTCGTTATCAGGGCGCCTGATACTCCGCCCCCGGAACGTCCTCAGGCTGTTCAGCGCACTCGTCCGCCGGCACCGGTTGCTTCGTACAATGTTCCGTCAGTCATACCAAGGAACGGCGCTCCATACCGGATACGGTGGGGCGATACCCTTTGGGATATTTCCGAGGCCTTCTACCGGGATCCCTGGCTCTATCCCCGGATTGCGCGGTTTAACAACATACGCAATCCAGATTTAATTATTGCGGGCAGAACGATCATGATTCCTCCCAAAAATTAATGGGGGTTGTTGTAAACCATTTAAACGTGTTGCGCGTTCTTTTTTCTGTTCTCTTTTTTCTTTTTTTTGGTCTCAATGCATGCGCGGCTCAACGGTCGGCATCGAATTTTTATGAAGGCCTGAAAAAAGAGCAAGCCGAAGCCATTGTCCATTTTGAAAAAGCCCTGAATAGCGCCAATACCGCTGCTGCTGCCGCCGCCGCTGCTGAATTAATGAAGCTGCGCTTTGCCGGGGCAGAACTTTCTGCCGCAACCATGACCCGCATAAGGCAAAAGGCAACAGGCTCCTGGGCCGAAGCATTTGCCATACCAGAAACGCCAAACGCGCGGGAAAAAGCCCTTGCCCTGCTGCTGAACGGCGAAAATCGTTTGCCGGGTGATGCCGCCCAATACGTTTTGCACAGATGGCGTAACAGCGATACCATTTCTTTTACCGATGCCGAAAATGCGGCAATTAACGGGCGTCTTGCCGCTTCCCGATTCCGCTATAACGAAGCGCTGGTTTTTTTTCGCATAACAATACACGATTCGCCTGAACTGTTTTTCCATTACCCCGAATTGTTAAACGATCTGGGAAGAACTTTCCAGTATACGGCAACAGGCACAGAGGGAATGGACCTGTTTCTGCAATGGGAACAAACTTTTCCTGCTGTCATTCCGGCAGATAGTGAACACATTATCCGGTTCCGGCTGTTGTTTTTTGCCGCGCGTATAGCCCGGCAGCGCGGGGAGCCAAATATTGCGCTTTTTGAGCGGGCGCTGGTTTTTGCCCCCAAAGTCTCAGCCGAACAAACCGATGCCTGTATCTGGTACATTCTGGATTCCTCGCTTGCCCAGGGTCCTGATACCACAATACCGTATTTGAAAACATATATTCCCATGTGGAATGATGACGCCTCTTTTTCCGATGTGGTGGACAAACTGACCCGCGAGCTTATACTCAAAAAGCAATGGGAACATATCGCATATGTTTTTACATTACTCAAGGATCGTTCCAATGTCATAACGGCAAGATACGCATGGATAATCGGCAGGGCGATTGAGGAAGGGTTCTTTTCAGATAAGCACAACAATGCCGGCGATTATATGCGCATTGCCTATAACGCGCATAATGCATTGTATTACCGGTCTCTCAGCGCTGCCATCCTTAACGAGCCATTTCTGACATTGACGGAAACAAAACCGTCATCGACAAAGCCGCCGCCGGCAAAGAATCAATCCGAGAGTATGCGGTTTCTCCTTGGCTTTTTTGAACATAATGCGGCAGAATTTGCGCCCCGGTATATCAGGGCAATGGAAAAAAACCTTTCTTCCGATGAACTGCGCCCCATTGCCGCAGCGCTGGGCGCGGCGGGGCAATATCAGGAGTCCATACGGCTGGCTTCGTTCTATACCAGGCGGGACGGTTATCAAACAAAAAGAGCGGATTTGGAACTGCTGTATCCACGGCCATACAAAGAACTGATTGAGCAATATGCGGAAAAAACAGGCATCGACCCGGCGTTACTGTTTGCCCTTATCCGCACGGAAAGCGCTTTTGAAAGCGCCATTGTTTCCCGTACCGGAGCTGTCGGCCTTACCCAGCTTATGCCTGCCACCGCTGAAGAATTCGCCGGCCGCATCCGCCGCCGGGGAGGGCCTGATTACACCGATGCGCTAACCCTTAATCTGCGTGATCCAGAAGCAAATATTCATATTGGCACAAGCTATCTTGTGTATCTCAACGAACGAATGGGTGATCCATTACTGGCATTGCTGGCCTACAATGGCGGCATGAATCGTGTCCGCCGCTGGCATGGGGCAGCTAATCTCTCCGTTAATGCCGTATTGCCGCCGGATTTGTTTTTGGAAACAGTAGAATTTTCAGAAACCAGAAATTATGGCAGAAGTGTCATAGCGGCGGCGGCAATGTATGAATATTTATACTATAAACCAAACAAAACACAATAATTATGCTGGACTTCCAATATATACGTTAGTATATTAGTAGTATATATATATATGGAGAAAAAAGAAGCTGCCGAAAAACATACGCCTAATCTGCCCGTTCGTCAGGCGGGATATCGCGATGCTATTGTCGGCGCTTTGAATAAAACAGTTGCCATTTTTACTTCCCATAGCGAACAATCATTTAACGAGGTAGTATGCAGCGGTCTGCAGCCAGTTGCGGAAGCGGCGGGACTAAATCGCATTGCCGTTTACCGGCTTTTGGACAAAGAAAGCGGACGCATAGGACAAATTTATGTTTGGGCTTACGGTAAAACGGTTGCATTAGACGAAACGTTACTGGAATTGCCCAATGTTCCGCCGGTGATTCGCTGGCTGGAAATATTAAGAAATGGCGAATGTGTGCATGGCAATGTACAGGAGATGATCGAAGATCAAGCGGAATTTTGCGGATTATTCGGCATTAAGACAATATTGTTTGTACCTATTTTTACCCATAGCGAATTTTGGGGTATCGTCACTTTGGAAGACCATACCAACTACCGGTATTTTGACGATGACTGCCTGGATTTGCTGCGTTCGGCGGCACGTTTGTGCGCGAATGCATTTATACGAAATGAAATGACGCATAATATCGGTGAATCCATAGAAGCGCTTAAACGCCGCAAAAACATAACCGATACGTTACACAAGACGGCCATAAAGTTTCTCTCACAAAGCGAGGAAACATTCGAGAATATGATGAACTCGGGCATGGGTTTAATTGTTAACGCGGCAAATTTAGACAGGCTTTCTGTATGGCGCAATTTTAATATGAGCGATGGTTTACACTCATCGCAGATTTACCGCTGGGACAAGGAAGCCGGCGGTACAACAAAACCAACTACAGGACTGGAAAATGTTACCTACGCCAAATTTGCGCCGCGCTGGGAAAAACTGTTGGCATCCAATGAAGTAATTAACGGTCCGGTGCATTTGATGCCGGAAGCTGTCATGCTGCAATCGTTCGGCGTTGTGTCGGCATTTGTCGCGCCGGTGATTATCAACAATATTTTTTGGGGCTTTGTGCTTTTTGAAGACCGTCATATCAAGCGCTATTTTGATGAAGACAGCGTTGAAATGATGCGTTCGGCGGCGTTTTTGTGCGCAAACACCGTCATGCGCGCCGATATGGAAAAACGCATACGCGAACAAAACGAATTGCTCAAAATCCGGCTGGATCAGCAAGAATTGCTCTCCGAAATTTCACGGGGTTTTATTGCGTCTGGCGATTCGCAGACATATGTAAAAGAAGCCATCACCAAATTGGGACGTTATCACAAAGTGTCTGCGGTGTTTCTTTTTAGCGTAGATTACCAACATGACAAGATTCAGCCGGCATATTATTGGTCCGACGATGGTCAGCCGCCGCATATAATCAAATCCACATTGTTTGCAACAACAAAAGCCTGCTTCCCCGAAAGCCTGCCGGAAAGCGCTACACTACCCATCCTTGCCTGTGAGGATATTGCCGCCAGTTCGAATAAATCTTACCGATCGCTGTTATCCGTCAATGTCAATTCGTTTATCTGTGCGCCGCTTTATGTTGAAGGCCGTTTGTGGGGGATTTTAAGCGTTGAACATCGTTTTGCGCCCCGCAAGTGGACGGAAAACGAGAAAAGTTTTGTCGCCATGACGGCAAGCACTATCGCCGGCGTTATTATGCGCGACATTTACAATACCATGCTCAAAAACGCGCTGCACAAAGCAACAATGGCAAGCAGGGCAAAAGGCGAATTTCTTTCCAACATGAGTCACGAAATGCGCACCCCGCTCAATGCGATAATCGGCATGACGACATTAATCAAAAACGCAAAGAATCAGGAACGCAAAGATTATGCGTTGAGCAAAATTGAAGACGCATCTACCCACTTGTTAGGCGTTATTAATGATGTTCTGGATATGTCAAAAATAGAAGCCAACAAATTTGAACTTTCGCCGGACGAGTTTAATTTTGAAAAAATGCTGAAACGGGTGGTAAATGTCATTAACTTCCGTGTGGATGAAAAACAGCAAAAACTCACTGTTCATATTGATACATCAATTCCCAAAATCCTGATTGGAGATGAGCAGCGCATTGCCCAGATTATCGCCAACCTGCTGGGAAACGCGGTTAAATTCACCCATGAAAAAGGCTCCATTAATCTTGACACGCGCTTTTTGGGAGAAAAAAACGGTCTTTGTACCATACGGATTTCGGTAAGCGACACAGGAATCGGGATAAGCGCTGAACAGCAAACCCGTCTGTTCCAGTCATTTCAACAAGCGGAAAACAGTACCGTACGCAAATACGGAGGCACAGGACTGGGGCTTGCTATCTCCAAAAACATCGTGGAACTGATGGGCGGGACCATTCAGGTTGAATCCGAACTGGAAAAAGGTTCAACCTTTACCTTCACCATTCGGGTAAAACGGGGTAACGGCAAAAAACAGGAATTGTTGGCTGGTACAATGGCAGCGCCGGATATTAACGGTCTGTTCAAGGGCCGCCGTATACTACTGGCCGAAGATGTGGATATAAACCGCGAGATTGTAGCGGCATTGCTTGAACCAACGCTTTTGGAGATTGACTGTGCGGAAAACGGCGTCCAAGCCGTCAAAATGTTCGATGCGACGCCGGATAACTACGATTTGATTTTTATGGACCTGCAAATGCCCGAAATGGACGGCTATGAGGCAACGCGCCGTATCAGGGCGCTGGAAATCCCGAAAGCCAAAACCATCCCCATTATCGCCATGACTGCCAACGTATTTAAGGAAGATATTGAACGATGTATTGCCGCCGGCATGAACAGCCACCTGGGCAAACCATTACATTTTGATGAAGTTTTGGAGAAATTACGCTACTATTTGCCTTAAAAAATTTTTTAATTATTCAGAAAAATAGCTGACTTTTCCAGAAAAGTGGTATATATTGTTATTGTGAAAGTTTTTCACGAATTTAAGTAAAAATGGCGGAATCCATTCCGCCGTATACGGAAAGAGGAGAATATCATGAATTTGGTCAAAAAGTTTTGTGTGCTGGCGATTCTGGGGATTGTATGTATTGTTGCAGTCTCTGGACAAACAAACGTAGCTAATCTTGAAGCAGCTATACAACAGGCGAGCAGTGACATTACGTTTAAAATTCAGGCACCCAAGGTTGCTCTGGTGAATTTTAATTCACCCGGGAATAATCTTACCGCCCATATTCTGAGGGAAATGGCGGTAGTTCTGGAAAAAAGCAGAATTCCCACGTTAATTGCCAGACAAAATATTGACAAGGCCCTTGCCGACATGAAACTGAACACATCCAGTGAAGTAAGTGATGCAAATGCCCGGCAAATTGGCAGAACGGTAGGCGCTGATTTTGCGGTAACCGGTTCGCTGGTAAAAGTAGGTAATAATTACCGGCTCAGAACCAGACTCATAAATGTCGCTACGGGCATTGTGCAGTCAACCACTGATTTCAGTATCAGGGACAGCAAGCAAATCGAAGACCTGCTTCCGGCACCGGCCGCAGCTCCGGCTCCCGCAGCCGCTCCGGCTCCGGCTCCAGCTCCGGCACCGGCTCCGGCTCCGGCACCAGCCCCCGCGCCAGCACGCGCACCAGCGGCTGCTCCTGCGCCGCCTCCGGCACCGGCTCCCGCGCCTGTAGCTGCTCCGGCAGCTGCTCCCGCAGCAGTAGCCTACAAAGTTGGCGACACCGGCCCTGCGGGCGGACTTATTTTCTTCGATAAGGGTAACACCTCCGGCGGATGGCGGTATCTGGAAGCAGCCCCAACCGATTTAGATCGAAGACTCAAAGCCGCAACAGAAGCATTCTCCAGCACCAATGATACCAAGGATCGTGATGTTGGAAGAGGCAAGACAAATTCCGCGGCGATAATGGTAGAAGCAAGAAGTAAAGGCGGCGGTTTTGGCTGGGCAGCTCAGGCTTGTGATACCTTTACACTGAACGGTTTTTCTGACTGGTTTCTGCCTTCACGAGATGAATTGAATTGGATGTATGGTAACCTGCACATGAAGAATGTGGGTAATTTCTCAAATGAAAAGTATTGGACATCAACTATCACCAACAATTCAGGTTGGTGGCACCATGTTGACTTTAAAGATGGAAAACATGATTCTTCATACCATAACAGCGATTATAAGGTACGTCCCATCAGACAGTTTTAATTAACTTTGAACCAAAAAAAAGGCGGGCTAAAAAGCCCGTCTTTTTTTTAATCATTTTCCACGATCAAAAATGAATATGTTATTTTACGCTAAGCGCTTCTGGGGGGCCTGCGATATATTCAAGTACAATATCGGGTCCGGGTGTTTTTACCCATCCAATATCCCCGCCAACTACCGGTTTTTGCTCTGCCGAATAAAGGTGTGTCTGTTTCAGTGTCAGAGTGCTGCCTTCTTCAGTCTCTTCGGTTTCGCAAGTACCAGCCATGAAATTCGCGCCATCAACTGTTGCAATCCAAACATCGCCGCCAAACTCAAATTTCAGTTCATTCCCAGCCACAGTAACCGGATCCAACAAATTCAATGCTTCTTGTAAAGCGGTGGGCTCGCCAAGTTCCGGACCTGCCGGAGCAGCAACCGGAGCTTTTGGGGAAGACCCACAACCAATAATAACGAAAGCTACGAGCAGCACCAAAGCACAATGTACCCATTTTTTCATAAAGAACCTCCTCAAGTCTTTTTCTTTGTAACAATGGCATCGTGGAACCATTGTTTTTCCAAACTTAAGTATCCGTTTTTTGCCTGCATATGTCAATATATTCCCGGCTTCATTCCCGCCCAATATCGCGGCGAAAACCCATGCCTTCAAAACCAATTGCCGCAAGCCCCTGATACGCTTTTGCATAAGCTTCATCGGCATTTGCGCCAAAAGCAGAAACAGCCATCACTCTGCCGCCTGATGTGCAGAGGCCGGCGTTGTCGTGCTGATTTGCGCCGGCAATAAATACCTGCGCGCCGGCTTTTTCGAGCGCGGCAGTATCAATGGCAATGGCATCGCCTTTGCGGTAGGAGCCGGGGTAGCCATCCGCTACGGCGACTGGAGCGCAGACCGCGCCTTGTTTCCAGGCAAGGGAACATTGCTGCCCTGTCAGAATAGCGGTGCAGAGATCAACCAAATCGAAATCCATCAATGGCAATACGGCCTGAGTTTCAGGATCGCCAAGACGTACATTGTATTCAAGCAAATAACAGCGGTCTGCCATGCCTTCAACCGAAGGCGACACCATCAGCCCAAAAAAGATAAAACCCCGGTAATCCATTCCTTCGGCTTTCATGCCGTTGAGTGTTGGCTCTAAAATCGAAAGGATAAAATCGTCTTGCGCTGCCGGTGAAAAATCGGGAACCGGGGCTATAGCTCCCATGCCGCCGGTATTCGGCCCCTGCCCTCCCTCAAAGCGGCGCTTGTGATCTCTCGCAGAGATAAAAGGCAATATAAAGCCTTTCCCGCCGCTCACGCTCACCGCTGCCAGTACCGAAACTTCTTTTCCGGTAAGAAATTGTTCCAACAGCACTGAAGTTCCGGCATCACCCAGACTTTTATCCTGCATAAAAGCGGCAAGCGCCGTTTCGGCCTCAGCTTCATTCTGCGCAATAACAACGCCCTTTCCGGCGGCAAGACCGTCGGCCTTTATCACCAAGGGAGCTGTACCGGCGGAAAAATGTTCTGCCGCACAAGTTCGGGCCGATGCAAGATCGGTAAAGTTGCTGCTTTTTGCGGCACGGACTCCATATTTTTCCATAAAGGCCTTGGAATAGATTTTACTGGATTCAAGCTGCGCCGCCTCTTTGCCGGGGCCAACCACGGCAAGCCCCGCCGCACGAAATGCATCGGCAAGACCTTCAGCAAGGGGCTGCTCAGGACCAACAACGGTCATGTCAATTTTTTCCCGCAGGGCAAATTGTACAAGGTCATCCTGCCCCGTCAACGCAACATTTTCACATTTAGATTCTGTCGCAGTCCCACCATTCCCCGGCGCAACAAACACCCGCACCACTTTTTCCGACTGAGCAATTTTCCAAGCCAGAGCATGTTCCCGCCCCCCCGACCCAATAACCAAAATATTCACAAAAAGCTCTCCTTACACCGTATATGTTGATGCACTTGTCATACCGCCACGTCCGGTCCAGTTGGTGTGGAAAAATTCGCCGCGGGGCTTGTCGGTGCGTTCATAGGTATGAGCGCCAAAATAATCCCGCTGAGCCTGCAGCAAATTCGCCGGAAGCCGTTCATTGCGATAACCGTCAAAGTAGGCAAGGGCGCTGGCAAATGCCGGAGTGGGAATGCCATTCTGTACTGCCGTTGCAACAACCCGCCGCCATGAATCCTGCGCATCCTCAATTATTCCCGTAAAAAATGGATCAAGCAGCAGATTTTCCAAATTCGGATTTTTGTCAAACGCCTCTTTTATTTTACCCAAAAAAACGGAACGGATAATACAGCCGCCGCGCCATATCAATGCAATGCCGCCGTAGTTAAGATTCCATTGGTATTCTTTTGCCGCTTCCCGCATTAAAAGGTAGCCCTGGGCATACGATACTACTTTTGAAGCATACAACGCTTTTTCCAGGTCTTTGATAAAGCCCGCCGCTGGAGGTACAACTTTTGGTTTTGAAAAAACCTTTGATGCCCGCACCCGCTCATCTTTAACGGCGGAAAGACAACGGCTAAAAACCGCTTCGCCAATGAGGGTTAACGGCACACCAAGATCAAGCGCGGCAATGCCGGTCCACTTGCCCGTGCCTTTTTGCCCGGCGGTGTCAAGAATTTTTTCAACCAGAGGCTGCCCATCATCATCTTTATAACGAAGTATATCTCTGGTTATCTCGATAAGGTAGCTTCCCAAACTGCCATTGTTCCATTCTTCAAAAATATCACCCATTGCATCACTGGAAAGACCCAGCACATTTTTCATCAGATCATAGGTTTCGCAGATAAGCTGCATATCGCCGTATTCAATGCCATTGTGAACCATTTTGACAAAATGCCCGGCACCGTTTTCGCCAACCCATTCACAGCAGGGGATATTGCCAACCTGGCTTCCTTCGGAAACTTTGGCGGAAATTGCCCGCAAAATAGGTTTTACCACCGGCCATGCCGCAGGGGAACCGCCGGGCATTACCGAAGGTCCAATCAAGGCCCCTTCTTCACCGCCTGAAACCCCGGTACCAATATACAACAGCCCTTTTGATTCAACATAAGCGGCGCGCCGGATCGAATCCACATAATTGGAATTACCGCCATCAATAATAATATCACCCTTTTCAAGGACTTCCAAAAGTTGTTCTATGGCTTCATCTACTGCGGCTCCGGCTTTCACCATAATAAAAGCCTTGCGAGGGCGGATCAAATGTGCCGCCAATTCTGCCAGGCTATGGCAGCCAATAATTTTTTTACCAGCTCCTCTGCCCCGGACAAAATCATCCACTTTTGAGCTTGTTCGGTTGTACACGGCCACTGAAAATCCCTTGCTTTCCATGTTAAGCACCAGATTTTCGCCCATTACCGCCAACCCAATAAGACCTATATCTGCATTTCCCATATAGGTCTATTGTACACTAGAACATAATTATCATACAATAAAGAAAACCCCTAAAAGAGAGGAAAAAATGCAATACACCAATTTTGATAAAACGACCGCATATCAACGGCTTTCGAACCATGCTGCGGCACAGAAAAGTTTCGATTTCAGGGCAGCGCTTAATGCCGAACGAGTCGGGCAGTGCCAGACGCCAATGGCAGCAGGCCTTGGTTATTCCTGGGCAGCAAAGGCTGTGGACGAAGGGGCGCTGAATCTGCTGCAGGCCCTCGCCGATGAACAGGAGCTCATTGCCAAATATAAAGCCCTTCTTGACGGGGAAATGATCAATACCGGTGAAAAGCGCAAGGTGTTACACCAACTGCTGCGGGGCGAGCTGGGAAAACCGGTTATCGAAAACGGCAAAAACATTGGGGAATTTTACCGGAAAGAATTAGAGCGTTTTTGCGCCTTTTCTACCGCTGTCCATTCGGGCGCATACAAAGGCAGTACCGGCAAGGCTTTTAACACGGTAGTGCAGATTGGCATTGGCGGTTCCGACTTGGGGCCGCGGGCAATGTATCTTGCGCTGGACAATTGGGCTGCGGCAGAAGGTAAAAAAAAGCTGAACGCGCAATTTATTTCCAATGTTGATCCGGATGATGCTGCCGCGGTGATGAGCGCCGTGCCTCTGGAGCAGAGTCTTTTTGTGCTGGTTTCCAAAAGCGGCACCACGCAGGAAACGCTGGCAAACGAACTTTTTGTCAAAGACAAACTGCAAAAGGCAGGCATTGACTGCGCAAAACATATGGTCGCCGTTACCAGCGAAACAAGCCCTCTCGCCAACAATCCCGCATACCTCGATTCATTTTATATTGATGATAATATCGGTGGCCGTTATTCGTCAGCGTCGGCGGTGGGTGGTTGTGTGTTGTCACTTGCCTTTGGACCAGATGTGTTCAGGGAATTTCTTGCCGGCATGGCGGAAGCGGACAAAATGGCGCTTGAACCGAATCTCCTTAAAAACGCCGCCATGCTGGATGCCTTGATCGGCGTGTGGGAACGCAATTTTCTGGATTATCCCTATACGGCAGTGCTGCCCTACAGTCAGGCCCTTTCCCGCTTCCCCGCCCATTTGCAGCAGCTTGACATGGAATCCAACGGCAAGCAGGTGAACCGCGACGGTCAGCCAGTTTCGTATAACACGGGGCCGGTATTGTTTGGCGAGCCGGGAACCAATGGACAACATTCGTTTTATCAGCTGCTGCATCAGGGCACCAATATTATTCCCCTGCAATTTATCGGTTTTGCCGAAAGTCAGAAGGGCGATGATGTCAGTGTCGACGGTTCTGTCAGCCAAACCAAGCTCAATGCAAACCTTATCGCGCAGATTGTTGCCTATGCCAAAGGCCAAAGCGACAACGCCAATCTGAACAAAAATTTTCCCGGCGGCCGGCCTTCCAGTCTTATTTACGGCAAACGGCTTGGCCCTGCAGCCCTGGGCAGTCTGCTTGCCCATTTTGAAAACAAGGTAATGTTCCAGGGTTTTGTGTGGAATCTGAATAGCTTTGATCAGGAAGGCGTACAGCTTGGCAAAATACTGACCAAAAAAGTACTGGCAGGCAATTCAGGCGATTCCGCACTGGACGCATACAGCAAAATACTGGGAGTTTAAGATAATGAGAGCTGTATTACCACCCCTCGCTATCCCCCCCCCCAATATATAGATATAAGTCAATTCAATTATTCCCATTTTCTTACGCCAAGGCGCGAAGCTCACCAAGAACGCCAAGTGAGGAAAAGGGATTGGAATCCGCGTTATTACTCATCACGCCGCACCCAACCATTCTTCCCCTTTGCGTTCTTGGCGCCTCTGCGCCTCTGCGAGAAAAAAAGCGAAAAGAGTCTCCCAATGACAACCATAGGTTGTTACAAAATAAAAAGGAGTGTTCAGTATGAAACACACACACAAACTTGTCGGATTTATCGCTTTGGTA
>Ga0123356_10003386_pt1 | contig 16723 bp, 13 predicted proteins | sample TergutEmb28metaG_2_FD_92546 | JGI IMG/M metagenome (GOLD analysis project Ga0123356, IMG submission 92546) | Embiratermes neotenicus P3 segment gut microbial communities from Petit-Saut dam, French Guiana - Emb289 P3 | ecosystem: Host-associated > Arthropoda: Insects > Digestive system > Gut ...
AATCGCCGACAAACTTATCGAGCTACTGCGCGAACAAAAATACCAATTCGTGCGCGTCAATTTCCCGAATCCCGACATGGTTGGCCACACCGGCAACTACGACGCCACAATCGCGGCAATCGAAGCCGTCGACGCGGCCTTGAGCCGGATTCTGCCGGTCATCGATGAGGTGCAAGGCATGGCCATCATCACCGGCGACCACGGCAACGCCGAGGAAATGTACGAGCTAAACCCCGACGGTTCGACCAAAGAAATCGATGGCCGACCGGTCGTCAAAACGGCGCACACCGCCAATCGCGTGCCGTGCATTTTCTACGACAACACGACGAATCGCGAGCACTACACGGTGAAGGGCGGCGACCAATTCGGCCTGGCTAATCTAGCCTCGACCATCGCCATTTTGCTCGACATCGAACCCCGACCGGAGTGGCTGCCGGCCATAATAGAAGAAAAATAACTCCGACACGCGTCAAAAGAGTAAAAAGGGCAAAAAGAATCCCTTGTTATACCATAAACATTGTATAACCAATCTCCTTGCATAACAAAGTATATTGTTTTGAGACCCCCCCCAATCCGCCTAAAGCTGCGCCCGGGCTTCCTTCAGCACCGCGGCCGAGTGGTGCAATTTGTCCAATTCGTCGTCACTGATGACAGGGGTGAGAATCTTTTCGACGCCGTGTTCGCCCAAAATCGCCGGCAGCGACAAATAAACATCATCGATGCCATATTGGCCGTGGAGGAAAACCGACACCGGCAGGATCGACTTTTCGTCGCGCAGGACGGCCTCACAGATGCGGGCGATACTGGCGCCGATCCCGTAGTAGGTCGCGCCTTTGCGATTGATGACCTCATAAGCCGCGTTGCGCACCACATCGCCGAGATAGCCGTAATCTTCGTCGGACATGACACCGCCGAACTGGTCGGAAGCCTCGTTGATGCCCATGCCGGCGATCTGTACCAACGACCAGACCGGAAACTCGCTGTCGCCGTGCTCGCCCCAAACTTGGGCGTGGACGTCGTGGCTGCTGATGCCGAATTTCTGACTCAATAGATAACGCAGTCGCGCCGAATCGAGATTGGTGCCAGAGCCGATCACTCGGTGTTTCGGAAATCCGGTCACCTCGCGGAAAACATAAGACATAATATCGGCCGGATTGCTGATGATCAGAATGACGGCCTCGGGCGATTGGGCTGCGACCTGGGTGGCGACGTCGCGCATGATAGCGGCGTTGCGCGCGATCAGATCGATGCGCGTCTCGTCGGGTTTTTGGCTAGTGCCGGCGGTGATGATCACCATGTCGGAACCGCGAGTCTCCTCGTAGCCGCCGGCGTTGACGATCGATTCGGCCACGAACGGCGAGCCGTGCTCGATGTCCATGGCTTCGCCGATGGCTTTTTCGGGATTGGCGTCGACCAACACGATGTCGCTGGCGATGCCTTTTAGCGCCAACGTATAGGCGGCCGTCGAGCCAACAAACCCCGCGCCGATGACACTGATTTTGATTGCGGTTTTGCTCATGATAAATCCCTCCCTAAAGTTATACCTAGTATTTTAGCATAAGTTGTTTGGTTGGCCAAACATAAGCGATAACATCAAATTGGGTATTGACAAGCGGGGGGGGGGTAGTGGTATCGTAGTATCATCATAATAATTATAAGGAGTAAAGTATGGAGAGCGGTATTCATGAGCCAGATGGGTCAGTTATGAGCGGAGTTACTAGTGAGGAGTTGATAGCTGCTGCAAATGGTAAGGGCTCTATCGAGGGAGTTAGCTCCGAGCAGGTTCGTGCTGAGATAAATAGGAGGGTTAGAAATAGAACACTGGGAAAAGCAAGTGCCACAACCATGAGAGTTGTGGCTGTTGGGTATGAGCCACCTAGACATCGAAGCAGAAAGCGTTCAAGGCCGCCAGAGCCAGACTGGCTTCGGTATGACTTGTGGTAGTTTGACAGATCACTTATAAACTCTTGGTCACAGAATAATTTCGACGTAAGCAAACTTAACCAATCTGTGTTAAAATATTCCCTGACGAATAATGAACAGGGAGGGTTTTAAGTGGCAAAAATCAAATCAATCCATGCGCGACAAATTTTAGATAGCCGCGGCAATCCAACGGTCGAGGCGGTCGTCGAACTCGAGGGCGGTCATCGCGGGCGGGCGGCTGTGCCGAGCGGCGCCAGCACCGGCAGCGGCGAGGCGCTCGAATTGCGCGACGGCGGCGACAAATGGGGCGGCAAAGGTGTTGAAAAAGCCGCTTCAAACGTCAACGATCAAATCGCTCCGGCGCTCATCGACCAGGACGCGAGCGACCAATTCGCACTCGATCAGAAAATGCTTGACCTCGACGGCACGGACAATAAATCCAACCTTGGCGCTAACGCGATTCTCGCCGTGTCACTAGCCACTGCCAAAGCCGAGGCGGCCGCGCAAAACTTAGCCTTTTACCAATACATCGCGCGGATCACCGGCACGCATGACCTGACTTTGCCCATGCCGATGATGAACGTCATGAACGGCGGCATGCACGCGGCCTGGGCGACCGATATCCAAGAATACATGATCATGCCGGTCGGTGCGCCGACTTTTGCCGAGGCTGTGCGTTATGGCGCGGAGACTTTTCATACTTTGGCCAATGTTCTAAAGGACGAAGGCTACCCGACGACGGTCGGTGACGAGGGCGGTTACGCGCCGCGCGTGAAAAATGGCAACGAAGAACCGCTCGAGCTCATTTCGCGCGCCGTCGAGAGAGCCGGCTATCGCCTGGGCGAAGACATCGTGTTCGCGTCCGACCCGGCCAGCTCGGAGTTCTTTGACGGCGGCCTGTACAAATTCAACGGCCAGCAACTCACCACCGACCAGATGATCGATTGGTGGAAAGAAATGACGACCAAATACCCGTTCGCGTCGATCGAGGACGCTCTGGCCGAATCGGATTGGGACGGTTGGGTGAAGTTGACGGCCGAGCTGGGCGACAAGCAATTGGTCGGCGACGATTTGTTCGTCACCAACACGAAACTCCTGCAAGAGGGAATCGACCGGCGCGCCGGTAATGCCATCCTGATCAAACCGAACCAAATCGGCTCATTGACCGAAACCGTCGCTGCCGTCAAGTTAGCTCAGACAAACGGTTTTCGCACCGTGATGAGCCATCGCTCCGGCGAAACCGAAGACACGAGCATCGCGCACCTGGCGGTCGGGCTGAACTGCGGCCAGATCAAAACCGGCTCGCTATCGCGAACCGACCGCGTGGCGAAATACAACGAACTCCTCCGCATCGCCGAAGCCGAGCCGGGGATGTTGTTGGCTAGGCCGTTTAATCTCTAGCTAGCACGAACTAAGAGAGATTACTCCAGGGGCTACTATTCGGGATCGGGTAGTGTAATGTTCCACAAGTCAGTTAGATCGATCACGCCGTTGTCGCTTCTGTGCTTCGCCATCAGCAATCGTGACAGCCAATGTTTGAAATCCGTATCCAAGTAAGTGTCCATACCAGATTTTTTGTCTGCTTTATTTCGATTGGTTTTTGCCTTAAGACCGAATGGATCCGACGGGTCTCTTCCTCTTTTTATAATTGTTGCCGAGGCATGACCATGACACGCCCCTGGTGGTCTAGTGGGGCCTGGGAGATCAGAAAGGTCTAGGTGCGGCAATAGCCAATCCTCGACTATCATAAGCCCACTCAATGCCAAAGCACCACATTCTATAGGAACACGTGTGCCCTCAGGCCAGGTTGTTGGCATCCAGTGCATGTATCTAGGGTCATCGTACGGCTGAATACTTAAATCGATCGGCGGTCTTTCTCCCATGCACATGGCGTTTTTGTTGTATGGCCGATCAGCAAAATTGGCATTGTTGATTCTATTGCCCTGAAGGTGCCAGATGGCTAGCCAGGTAGCATAAACCTGGGGGGGGGTCTGGATAGCTCTCGTAGCTTCAAGGAAGCGGGCTCTTGCTTGTAGCCGACATCTAGTCGTGAAATCAGTCAGATTCACAGACCCGAATGAAGGCCCTTCAATTACAATTGGCTTAATTGGTTCGTCTCCGACGTCGACTCTCGTGTTGGAAAATCGATCAAATATTCCTGGCATAATCATCTTTCCTTTATAACGATTAATCTACAGCTACAAAAAGGGGCGCCATTCGGCAGCCCATCCTTCACCCTGCAATTGTAACACCACGGGGGGGGGGTCTTGTCAAGACTCTTTTTCGGTTTTTTCGCAACTTGCGGGGTCTGACTTGCAGGAACGGTTCCTGCAGCCCTGCAGTCGCAAATTAAGTCATCTCGAACATGGTTACCTCGAGCTTGTCTGCGATGAGGGATATGTTAACTCGTCAGGATATGAATTTGGCGACAGAGCTTTTCTGCCAAGCCGTCGCAAGGCTTCGAATGGTCGTTGCAAATAGTGCACGCCAGGATGTTCTTTGCCAAACGGCGCAGTCTCGATGGCTAATTGATAGCCGGCTCGTTTGGCGCCATCGATATCCTTGAGCAATTGATCACCAATGGCGGCTGCGTAGGCTGGGTCGACATTTGACATCTGTGCTGCAATCGTAAAGATGTCAGGCCATGGTTTCGAATGTCCGCCTGACCATAGCTGCGCGCCAGCCTCACTAGCGCTCGCTACCAATTCTTCCCATTTATCCGGCTTGGCACGGTGATCTTTTTTGCCGCCGTCTTCACCGGAGAAGTTGATAGCCGATGCCGGTACCACGGCGCCGGTGATGAGCGAGAAATTATCATCGTCGAGTTGTTCGCTAGCTCGCCTATTTAATTGTTCAATCAAATCAACCAAACGACCTGGATTCTTCGTGTTGCTAGCTAGGACGAGCTTGATACCGGCCTGAGACAGTTCGATCAATTTAGCAACAATTCCCGGTTTAACTTCGCCGACCTTCTCCTTATGGTAACTGATCAGGGTGTTGTCAATGTCGATAGCCAGCAATTCGATATGGCGCAATTCGAGATCTTTCGGTGTCAAGTTTACGATACTGCTGATCACGGCATGATCAGTGCGATCGACGGTTTTCATATCATTGCGCCAAAAGTCCGCAGGTTTGACTTCTGGCGGTTCGGTTTCTGTCGGCTCGACCTCTGCTGGTTCAGCGGCTGATTCTTCGTCGAAGAACCTGTTAGTTGCCTTGGCGTAGGCAGTTATTGATCTAACCGCCGTGTAACCAACTTCGGCTGTTACTAACCAGGTGATAATTCTCTTTAGGGTCTCGGGCATTTCTTCGCCTAGCGGTGATTTCAGTAATTTGTTTGACGCGGAGCGCAAGGCAGTGCTAACTTTGCCGCTGCCCAGCGCCTCAGAGTAATCTCTGGTGCGCAACGCTGCTCGAAAATCGCGGGCACTGACATCGACTTTGCCACCGGTAGTTTCGTGAACGGCATCGCGAACGAGGTTCATCGTTAGGTCACGGATAGCGCGGATGGTGACTTGCGACCATGGCAACTCACCACGAATTGCCATGCCAATCTCTTCGACCAAAAAACCCAATTTGTCCATTTTCTCATCCACCCCGCCGCCAAGAGCGGTCTTGGCGTTATTTATGGTTTTTAGCGTATTGGGTAAAGCGCCTAGCGTGCCATCCACATGGTCGCGCTGTCGAATCCTGTATCCGTCGAAAAAGTCAAGAGAAGCGGTCATAGCGTCAGCGCCGGTTTTTGTCCAGCCCGAGTCGTTTTGACACAGTTTTTTCTCGATAATCGCTTGAGCCACCACGTGCGCTACCGACATAAATTGCGCCTCAACAAAAGCAACCCTATCATCGTGATTCATTTCCGACCAATCCTGCTCGCGTAGCTGTCTAATGCCATCGCCAATTTGATTAACACCAAGCGCCCCCAGGGCTGTTTTGCCAGGATGGCGACGTTTTATTCTTTTTGCAAATCGTCCGACTTCACGCAGCGGATCGGGGGGGGGTTCTGTCATGAAGAAGATTATAGTTGACTTTTAATAAATATACAAGCATAAGCTTTTACAATATCGAATAAAAGTGCTTATGCTTGCGATATATGATGCCGCACCTTATACTTGTGGGCATGAGGAGGACACTCGAACAGCAAAAAGGCTTCGTAACCCCTGAAGGAAAATTAGAACTGAGTTTTGGCCACGTCAAAAGAAGTGACAAGGACGATTTGCGTTCGGGACCTGGCTGGCAACGTGACGAAAACGCCGGCTTTCCACTCAGTCGATTGCAAAAACTTCAAAGGGAAAAGAAATGGGCGACGGTCGCTAATTTGATGAGCCTGTCTAGGCCTATTGCTGCCGGTATCGGAACCTATTTGTTCGCCAAGGGTCACACGGCTGCCGGCATTGGTGCGCTGGCTTATGCCGGTGTCAGTGATCTCGAGGGCAATGTGGCGCGCTGGACTGGGACGGATGATCCTAAACTTGGCGCCAAAATGGATGTCGTCGGCGACTTCGCGGCGGCGGCTGTCATCGGAGTGGGATCATTGGCCGGTGGTATCGTACCGGCTTGGGGTGTGGCTGGCATATACGGCCCAAAAGTTATTAACGCGGTTAACTCGGGCATTGCTGAACACAGCGGACTTAATCCATTCACGGAAAAAGTCGACAAAGCAATTGAGGTATTGCGCTGGCCGGCCGTAGGTTTATTTTTCGCCGACTATGCGACGAGTGGCAGTATGGAGCTGGCCGAACAAGTCGGCGTGGCGGCGGTGGCTCTCGGTGGGCTATATGCGTCATTTCGACAGATCAAACGCCATGTACAGGCGCGTAGGCAAAAAAGAAAAACGACACAAGAGAAATGACTTGCAGGGACGGTTCCTGCAGTACTTTGCAAGGACGGAGCCTGCAAACTGGAGCTTGCAAACCTGCAGTACTTTGCAAGGACGGAGCTTGCAATCCCTTGCAATCCTCGCAAGGGCTCAGAATTGTTTCAGGAAATTCGTGGCGAAAGTTGTGTTGGTTCGGGCGCGCTTTTCGAAATCCCGGGCGGCATAGTCGAGTAATTTTTCCACCAAAGCCACGTTCGACATGCCTTTGACCACCCAGTTATGCGCGTACAAACTGCCGGGCATGGGATTGATTTCGTTGAAATAAACAACGTTGGTTTTGCTATCGATCAACAGGTCAACCCGAGCGATTCCAGACAGCCCGACCGCTTGGTGCATTTTTTGGGCAGTGTCTTCGCAAGCGCGATAAAGCTCCGCGGGCAGTTTGGCCGGGATTTCTGAGTAACCTTGGGCGCCTTGTTTGCCGCTCTTGCCACCTTTGCCGCCCTTTTTGCCACCGCTCAAATATTTCGTCTCAAAATCGAAAACTCCGTCGCTACTCAAATGCATCGGTCGCTCGACGTTGCCTAAAATTGGTTCATCGCTGCCGATAATCGGCACTGTCACCTCGATCAAGTTCTCGATACTTTCTTCGACCAAAATCGCCTCGTCATAGTGGGCGGCAACTTCGAGCGCGTTTTCTAGATCCCGCTCGGTTTTGACTTTGGTGATGCCGATGCTCGAACCGGCGTGCGGCGGTTTGACGAACAGCGGAAATTTGAGAGCGTTATTAATTTTTCGTAACACCTCGGCTCGATTCTTTTCAAACTCGGATTTTCTAAACGCCAGATATTTTGGCGTCGGAATGTCGTTGGCGTGGGCGGTTTGTTTGGCTAGAATTTTGTTCATAGCGATGACGCTAGCCTCCATGTCACAGCCGACGAAAGGCACGTTAGCCATGCGCAGGAAACCCATCAACGATCCGTCCTCGCCGTAGCTGCCGTGCATCACCGGAAAGGCGATGTCGATTCGCACAGCCTTGCGCTCTCGGCCGTCCGGAATAATCGTGAGTCCATCATTGACGCTAATCGTCAGCGGTTTTTGCTTGGCGACGATCGCCTCGATTTTTCCGGTTTGGTAAGTCCTAATTTCCGCCAGCTCATCGCCCGTGTACCAATTGCCGTCTTTGGCGATGTAAATCGGCACAACCCGGTGGCCAGATAGTCGGAGAGGTTTGATGACGCTGCTGATGGCCGATACGATCGACACGTCATGCTCGGGCGTTTTGCCGCCAAAAAAGACAGCGATAGTTTTCTTGTCCATGATACCTCCTATGCTTTCTATTGTATCAGAAATAATTATCAGTCCAGTCGTTCTGCATCAGCACCAGATCACCCATGGCCAGAAATGAACTTAAATTTTCGTAAAAATCGAGCGGATTATCAATGATGGTAATTTCGCCACGAAAGCCGTTCTCCTCGAGTCCAGTCAAAATATACTCGGTCACGGAATTGCGCATCAAAACGACAGAATCGAAAACGTTAGTCAGAGCCCGACCGATCTCGATATGAACCGCGGCGGTTTTGTCGCCTTGCTCGACCAAACCCGGTGTGACGTAAATTTTGCGTCCAAATCCATCCAACTCGCGCACCAATTCCACCCCGGCCAACACCCCGCGCAGGTTGCCATTATAAGTGTCATCAATCACTACGGCGCCATTCATAATCGTCGGTGCCATGCGATGTTCAAAGGGAGTTAGGGCTTTTATGCCGGACGCGATTTCGTGCTTCGACAGGCCGAATTTTTTTGCCAAAGCCATCGCGGCGGCCGTGATGCCGATGTTGTGTCGCCCGATTAATTTGGACGTGATCGGCTGTCCATCAAAAGTAAATTTAGTTTGCAGCGGCTCGATCTCGACGTCCTTGACGCGATGATTCCCCAAGCCATCATGCGAATACAGGATGCTAAATTTATCGACCCGCGATCTTAGTAGCTCGTTGTCGCCGTTCAAATAAAGCGGCTTTTTGCCCAAGAACTCGCGTAGCTCAAACAACGTCGCCACGATATTTTCCATACTTCCAAAAGTCGCGAGATGCGCCTCGCTAACACCGGTGATAAAACCAATATCGGGGTTGACCAACTGACACATTTTCGTGATATCGCCGACGCGAAATTCGCCCATCTCGACGATAAGGATGTCTTCGTCGCCGTCGAGTTTGTCGACGAACTTGGCGATGCCGAGCGGTTGGTTGATGTTGCCGGGCGTGGCGGCGATTTTCTTGCCCGCGCCCAGGACGCTCGCCAGAATTTCCTTGGCGGTGGTTTTGCCGTAGCTACCAACCACAGCGATTTTGGTGGCTGGATGGTTCGAGAATTTTTCCCGCGCTCGATTTAGAATCCGTCCTTCCATCGGTTTTTGAATCAAATATTTACCAATGACTAGCGGCAGAACAATCTCATACTGCGCAACTACCGGCAATAGCATTATGAGCACGAATCCAATGGCATATATCCAAATCGTGTTGACCACGATGACCATCCAAAATATTGCGCTGATGTACAACAGGACGAAAATCGCTAGGGTGAGAAACAGCATTTTAATTTTTCGAGTCGGCACTAGACTCTGGCGTTTGACGACCGCGCGAAAATCCTTGACGCGGCGCAGCCAGCGCAAATATTCGCCAACGTCGTATTCGGTTTGCTGTAGCATGTACAGGAGAACCCGCTCGTAGCCAAAATTTAGTCGTGATAGGTATTTTTTCACCGCAGAAATTCCCTGATCAGTTTCGCGACTTTTTCTGGCTGATCCAGAAAGGCGTAATGCCCGGCGCCCTCCACAATTTCCAGCTTCGCCTGTGGAATTTTATCTGCAAAGATTTCCGCGTCACTGAGCGGCGTATAAGTATCATCAGCACCCCAGATTAGCAAAGTCGGTTGTTTGATCTGGCACATTTCGGGCGTCAAATCCAAATTAACGATCTGCCTGAAAGTATCACGCATCACCCCGCTGGTGGCTTTGTAGTCCTCGGAACCAAATCGACGACCAATCTTGGTGCGAAATTCCTCAGGGAAAACACGAGCTAGCTTAGCGGCTGTTCGGATGATCCTGTTTCGCATTGAAACTTTCGGCTTGACGCCAGCCGAATCGATAAAAACCAGCTTCTTAGCGTTGAGTTGCCCGCGGGCGCAACCGTCTAGCATAATTCGGCCGCCAAACGAATGTCCGATGATAGCGTGGATTTTCTTTAGACCGAGTTTCTCTATGAATTTCGCCACAAAATCCGTATAGTCCTGTACAGTCCAGGCGCGCCCTGGTGTTTGGGTCGTCCCAAAACCGGGAAAATCTAGAGCCACAACGTCGAAATCATTTGTTTGATCTTTCATTAATTTTGCAAAATCTGCCACCGAAGCTTTCCAGCCGGGCAACATCAACACCACCGGCGCGTCTTCTCGGCCGAGGCGCAGATATTCGGTCATTAGATCATCGACGATGACTTGCATTTGACTAGTATATCAAATTTGTGCTCAATTTAAGAATTTTATGACGTCCTCGGGCAGATAAGGTTTATCGTGCTTGAACCCGGCGACCCATTTCTGGCCGGCGCCGAAACCGAGGTCTTTCATGAGTTTGGTCGGGGCGTTTCTAACATGGATCGGCACCGGGGAGTTGGGGAATTGGGCGGCCAATTTCTTGGCCTCGCCCCACATGTCGTAACTCTCGCGCGATTTTTTGCCGCGGGCCAGCGCCACCACGACGTGCGACAGGATGATCTCGCTCTCGGGCATGCCGATTCTTTCCACGGCCATAAAAGCATTCAGCGCCAAATCCAACGCGCCGTTGCCGGCCAGGCCGATGTCTTCGCTCGCGAAAATCACCATGCGGCGGGCGATGAATTTCGGGTCTTCGCCGGCCGCCACCATGCGCGCCAGGTAAAACAGCGCGGCGCGGTCGTCGCCGGCGCGCATCGATTTGATAAAAGCACTAATGTTGTCGTAGTGGCCGTCGCCCTTTTTGTCATAGCTGGGCAGTTTTTTGCCGGCAGCTTGCTCGATCTTTTCTTTGGTGATTTTGCCGCCGAGTCCAAGCGCGACCTCCAATGTGCCGAGAGCGACGCGCGCATCGCCGGCACTGATTTCAGCTAAGTAGTCGATGGTTTCAGGGTTAATCTTGTCATCGCGAGGAGTGGAGCGACGTGGCGATCCAGTTGAGTTTTTCTGGATTGCTTTGTCGCCTGTGGCTCCTCGCAATGACGGAGAAGGCTGTTTCGCAATGACGGACAAAGCTCGCTCAATAATCTTTGCAAGCTCCGTCCTTGCAAGCGGTTCGAGGACGATGACGCGTGTGCGAGAAATCAGGGGTGAAATCACTTCGAACGATGGATTTTCCGTCGTGGCGCCGATTAGCGTAATCAACCCCGATTCGACGTGCGGTAAAAAAGCATCCTGTTGAGCTTTGTTGAAGCGATGAATTTCGTCGACGAACAAAATCGTGCGCTGACCCAGATTCCAATTCGCCCGAGCGCGTTCGACGATGCGCTCGATGTCTTTTTTACCGCTGGTGACGGCCGACAGCTCGACAAAATCAGCCTCAGTTTCGCGCGCCACAATCCGCGCCAAAGTCGTTTTGCCCGCCCCCGGCGGCCCCCAAAATATCAGGGAAACCGGCTCGCGTTTGGCCACGATTTTCTTTAGCAAACCCATGGCCTTGTCCTGGCCGACCACCTCGTCCAGAGTCCTGGGTCGCATGCGCTCAGCCAAGGGCGTGACTCGCTCGTTTTCCATGTGACTATTTTATCACATCAAGAGAAGGAGGGGTTGGTTCCTGGGCCAGCCATTTTCCCGTGCCACCATTGCCTGCATGCCACGTAAGAGTATCGCCGACTACGACATCACCTGAAGCGTTATCAACTTCTATTTTATAATACCAAGGATCGCTCCGGTCGGAGTCATCGTTAAAACAATCAATCGTTGCTAAATATAATCGCTTATACCAATTAAAAAGATCAACCCTGTCACTACCAATATTGTAAGCGACTGCTGTGCAACCATCTCTCAACTCATCCTGTTGAGGTATCATGTCGGGATGGTTGTATGAATTGCTGCATCCTGCCAACAAAGCTAGCCCTGCCACCTGTGCAACAACACTATGTATTCTCCTACCTTTTAATCTCTCGCTCATCTCGCACTCCTTTCCAGCCGCTATCAAAAAAGCGACCACATACTTATGTTCGCTAAAACTTGTCAAATGCTTGCCCGTTAAACAGGAAGATTTGCGTATGTGATCGCAATTTCTTGTTCAACGAAGCGCATTTATGAAAAAACACGCACCTGACAAGTTTTAGCTCCTCTATAATACCACAGCTCGCGCATAAATGCAAATCTAAAATTCGGCGACGCGAGCCCTGGATTGCCATGTCGCCCAAGGGGCTCCTCGCAATGACGGAGAAGAATACACTCGCAATGACGAGAAAATATCTAAATCATACCCCACCAACCGTACGATAGGATCGCACAGACTGCCACAGAGGCCACGATGGTGATTTTGTAGAGGGCGTGATGACGATACCATGATTTGCGCAGCGTCGGGGGCAGGCGGCGTCGATAGACGTGCGCCAAAACTGCCACTAGGGTGACGATTCCGAGCAAAATCAAAGTCACCATGAGCGACGGCACCAATCCCCGCATACCGCGCCGCAGGTGCACCCATAGCGAGACCGATCCTTCTGTGTCGGGCGCATACGTCATGGCGCTAACTCGACCGGCATTCGGCGCGCCGATCGGTCGGCCGTACATCGCTACCACTAGGGTTGTATTGTGACCGTCCATGATGCCGTTGACGGCCGCGAACCCGACCTCGGTAAAATTCTTGTCCAAGACATTGGCTCGATGCGATGGCGAATCCATCCAAGCCGCCATAATACCGGTAGCCGTGTTAAAACCGCGCGCGATATTCTCGCCCGCATCGGCGTATTCGTAGCCAGCGTCGTTGATCCATTGCCACGGCGTCGTGCCATCGGGCGCATTGTGCGACCAATAACCAACCGCCAGCATGTCTTTGGCTTTGTCGTGAGCGGCCGCTGTTAGCTGGCTATTGAGCGAAAGAGTCGGCAGCGAGTCTCGGCGGCGTTCGGCGTTGGTTCTTTCTAATAATTGAGAGCTAGTAATCGATGGATTGTCACCCAGAACGCGGCCGTCCTGGAAAGTAAAATAGAACGATTGAATCGCCATCACGATCAGCAGAACCGCCAGCAAACCATAACGTCGCACCAAATGTGGCCTATAATCGTTGTGTTTGTGCGGCACCACGGCCAGCTTGACACCACGCGCTACATGACGGTGCAAGGGTCGGCGATTGATGCGGGACTTATTCATCCTTTGAATTATATCATGAAACACTAAAAAGGAGCCGATATTCGGGCTCCTTCTCATTATTTTTGTTTACAAATTTATCCCTCGGATTCGCCCTCGCGTTTCTTGCGTGCGAAGATCAAAACCACGATTTGGACGACGGCGATCAGCACCATCAGCAGCGTCCATCTATCAACCCAGCGCATGGGCAGCGTCCAGTCTTCGGTCAGGATAAAGGCGATCACCGCAGCGACGGCCGGTACAATGCTCAACACGCGAGCCACGCCGTGTCGCTTGACTTCTTCTTTTTCCTGCTCGTCTTCGTCGTCCTTGCGTCCGGTAAAGTACAGGATCAACACAACCACGCTGGCCAGCACCGTGCCAATCGCCAGCAGCAAGTTGAGCAGCGCCCAGTAGTTCTCGTCGCGCGCGCCCAAGACCTCACCGGTGTCGTCATTTCTGGCCGGCGGCGTGTAATTGAACGGCTCGGGATCCGGCGTGGTGATTGCTTCGGCGATAGTATCGATCGCTGCTGCTACCGTCACGATTGGTGGCACGATCGGGTTAGTCGGCGTGATTGGCGGTGTGAGCTGTGGCGTGACCGGCAGGGCGGTAATCGTGAAATTACCCTTGATGACCCTCACATTGTAGTTGGAGTTAGGTGTATAGCGCACATCGAGATCTCTTGGATAAAAACCAACGTTTTCATTAGTACTAGTGCGGAAATATTCGACCACACCTAGATCATCGGGATTTACTAGACCTCTGACCGAGCCAGTGAAGACCGGGTTGGGATCGCCGTAGACTTTCGATTTACTGTCTACCTTGATGATCGCTATCGCTGGGACTACCGTAACGTCAGCACAGATCGACTGTGATTGGTAATTGCTCTCGTAGCCAGGCTTGCCGAAAATCGGCACACAGATGTTCTTGCTGCCGACGTTGGTGACACCTGCCGGCAGAGGCAAATCATAAGTCAACTCACTGTTGCGGATGTACACTCTCACGTTGTGTTCATTGCCGTCATAGCGGTAGACACCGCCCGTAATCGAAACGTCCCAATTGGCGCTTGGATCGTCCGGATCGCAAGTCGTAGTAGCGTTTTCGACGCAAACTGTGAGGCTGGCTTTGGTGATTTTGAAATTGCCGTTCACTACTCTAATCTGGTAATTCCTACTAGTGGCGTTATCGGTGTAACTCGGGCGGATAACATAGTCGCCCACGTCTTCGCCCGGGTCGCGGTCGCAGCTGATGTTTAGGGCTTCAGCGTCGCTACCGAACAGCTGGCCATCTGTGATGGTGCAAGTCAGGGTCGGATCGCTACTACCATAAACTTTTTGATTGTCATTAGCCTTGATGGTAACCTCGGCGGGGGCGACGATGAAACCGGGTTTACCGTTGCCGTTAACGTCGATACCACCGACACAACTCGTGATCGTGCCGACTATATCGGTATGTCTAACGCCGTAACCATCAGTGTAATCATAGTAGATATCGATTCGCCACGAATTCGCGGTATACGACCCGACATTCGTGCCGGTTACACTAGTATATGCGTTGCCTGCTTGGACTGCACGGAAACCGGGGGCCAGTCCAGTTCGGTCGATACTGACGATTGCGTTCGCTCCGTTTAGGTCGGACATCCTGTAAAGTGTGCCATTATATGTGACCGTCGGGATCGTACAAGTTGCCACCACCGTGCCGTAATCTTTCAGGATGGGCGCAAAAATTGCCGTGTAGGTGGCGCTTTCGGTGACTGTCGACGGTAGGTCGGCGGTTCTGATCAAATCGCTGCCGTCGCCCGTCTTGGACCAACCGGCAAAGTAATAATCTGTATCGGGTATTGGATTAGGCGGCGTCGGAAAAGTATCGTCCGGCATGTACTTGCCGGTGGCCGGATCGACATCCAGCTGACCACTTGGCCCCGCCACAAAAGTGACAGTTAGTTTCTCGGCGCAATTAGCGGTGTAAGTATAATTTTGACCATCAGCGATGGGGTTGCTGGCATCTGGCGCCGGGCTCCACTCTGGATCCAAAACATAACCGTCGACACCGGGCACGATCGTCGGGATCGCCGGGAACTGGTCGCCAACCTTTAATTGTGGATAACTAGTGGTGCCAGACAAATCACAGGTATCCGATTCAAAATTCACGGCTACCCACGGATGGCATTTGGCTTCGAACGTGAGACTGCTGGTGATTGGCGTGCCATCAGCCGGCAGTGATTGCAACCAGCCGTCAAAATATGTGTTGTCTGAATCGAGCTCGACCGCTGTCGCCCAGTCGCTCTGGAACGGGGCGCCATGGCTGACTGATTTGACGACAGGACTACCGCCGCAGGGCTCAAAGGTAACAGAGTACGTATTCTGCGACCACTGGGCGTATAGATCTACATCGATGCCTATTGAAATTGGTACGCTGGTGGGATCACTCACGGCGCCATCTCCGTTTGCATTACGTGCCCAACCAGACAATGTGTAACCGTCGCAAGAAAAACCGAGACTGGCGGCGCTGGGGATTTGGAATGAACGACTAGAGATAGGTACAGAACGAGTAACAACAGTTTCGTCGCCGTCGCCGCAGTTTTGATGCAATCTGATAACTATTTCTAGATTAAAATTTACCTCAGATGCACCATCGCATTCCTTCTTTCTGTTATCGTTACCCTCATGATATACGCATATTCCGTCCGCGCCATCAAGGGCATCACCGACAGTTGCCGGAATTTTCAAATTATTATTCTCATCGAACAGGCGATTGATGATGCTGGCCAGATCAGTTCCCATGTCCAATGTCCGCGTGCTCGAGTCGTTTGATTGTCCGCCACCTTGACCGTTGACTATCACACCAGTCGTAGTGTTTGGCGTAATTGTCAAAATATAACGCCCAGCAGCATTTTGGGCGATTGAGGCCGAGAACGAAGTTGCAGCATTGGCAATACTGCTAACCCACAGCCCTCCGATTAAGAGAAACGCCGCCGCAACAAATGTGCTGACGACGCCTCGTAATTTACGTTTGATGATGAGTGCCTGCATGTTACACCACCTTTCTCGCCGCGTGGGCGAATTACTAAAACCTCACACAGTCTTATGCTTATATTATATGTGTTTTACTTGCGAAATACAAGACTCTTTTTCAAAAAGTCAAAAACCGGGGTTAATATGCCAAAAGCCATACTTTTTAACGGTTAGCAAATAATGCCGACCACGAATTTTGTGAAATTGGTTTTCTTTGTTACAATGGTCTAGCTCGCGGTGTGACCGTGGCTCTTTAGCTCAGTTGGTAGAGCAGAGGCCTGAAGAGCCTTGTGTCCCCAGTTCGAGTCTGGGAGGAGCCACCATTCGCACCGGGAAAGCACCTTTCACCTTGGAGAATTTTTGCCGGCGGGGTATAATAATTGACGGTAACGTTAAAAATTATGCGGGTTTAGCTCAGTTGTTTAGAGCGCTTCCTTGCCAAGGAAGAGGTCGAGAGTTAGAGTCTCTTAACCCGCACCACAGCATATTGACATAGTACCCCTGTAAAAAAGCGTTTATAACATTTGCGCATTTCAGAAGTAGTTTTTTAGCATAGGTTTTGCATGAAATTGTTGCAGTACTGTTGCAACCACGTCAATTGACGGCGAAAAACCCTATA
>Ga0123356_10003387_pt1 | contig 16721 bp, 10 predicted proteins | sample TergutEmb28metaG_2_FD_92546 | JGI IMG/M metagenome (GOLD analysis project Ga0123356, IMG submission 92546) | Embiratermes neotenicus P3 segment gut microbial communities from Petit-Saut dam, French Guiana - Emb289 P3 | ecosystem: Host-associated > Arthropoda: Insects > Digestive system > Gut ...
GAGACAAGTCTCGCCAGGCGCATACCCACCAATACTCCGTTGCAAGCGTTGGTCACGCTGAACGATCCCGTCTATCAGGAGTGCGCTCAAGCGCTCGCGCAACGTGCGGTGAAGGAGAGTGCCGGTAGGATTTCCGACCCATCGACCAAACCAGGCATGGTCGATTCGCGCCTGGCCTACGAAACGCGACTAGTTTTGTCTCGCGATCCCACCCCGCGCGAATTGGCCCTGCTGCGCGCGTTCTACGAACGAGCCTTTAGCATGCTCAATGCACCCGTTGTAGTACATGCGAGCACCAGCGGCTACAAGCGAAGCATGGGCGATCATTCAACCAGGGAACTGGATGCCCTCACGGCCGTGGGCAGCGTTCTCTTCAACCTTGATGCCGCTCTTGCCAGGTGATAGATGACGGATTCGCCTAACTACCCAGTGTCGGCCCATCAGCCCTCCCGGACAACCGCTCCTGGCGATGGCGAGACCCCTCGCGAGATGCACCCCGAAGAAGCCTTCGCGCGCTTGCAGGCGCAAACCCGGCGTCATTTTCTCCGCAGCTTGAGCGCAGGCGTGGGCACGATGGTTCTCGGTGCATTGGTCCCGCAGGAGACTGGTTTGGTGAAGGCGGCGGAGCGGAATATTGACGGAACCGCGCGCCTGGATTTCACGCGTGATCCCTCCCGACCGCTGGCACCCTTGCCGCCCGAGTTTCGGGCCCGCGCCAAGCGGATTATTTACCTGCATATGGCGGGCGCTCCCAGTCAACTCGAGCTCTTCGACTACAAGCCTGATCTAAACCAGCTCAATGGTCAGGACTGCCCCGCATCGTTTCTCCAAGGTAAACGCTTCGCCTTCATTACGGGCGTGCCTAAGCTCTTAGGAGCACAATATCCGTTTCATCAGGCCGGAGACAGCGGCCAATGGCTGTCCGATCGGTTGCCAAATCTCGAAAAGCATGTGGATGATCTTTGCGTGATTCGCTCCATGCGTACCGATCAATTCAATCACGCGCCCGCGCAATTATTGGTGCAGACGGGGAACGCACGTTTGGGCTATCCGTCACTCGGTTCTTGGGTGATTTACGGTCTGGGCAGCGAGAACCAAAATCTCCCAGGATTCATCGTCCTGGTGTCGGGCGGCAAGCAGCCGGATGGGGGCAAACAGCTATGGGGTTCCGGCTTTCTGCCCAGCGTCTACCAGGGCGTGCAGTGCCGTTCGCAGGGCGAGCCGGTTCTTTACCTGAAAAATCCCGCACGCGTAAGCCGCGCCCTTCGTCGCACTGAATTGGATACCATTGACGAAATCAATCGCCAAGCCTACGCGGAGTTCGGGAATGCAGAGACGATAACCCGAATCGCCCAATACGAGATGGCGTTTCGCATGCAAATGGACGCCAGTGATGTCTTTGACATCCGCCAAGAGCCACCCAGCACTCTGGCCGCCTATGGATGCAAAGCTGGCCAGGAAAGCTTTGCCAACAACTGTCTGGTCGCCCGTCGTCTCGCCGAGCGCGGCGTCCGCTTCATCCAGCTCTACCACTGGGGCTGGGACTCACACGGTGCGAGCGCCAAGGAGGCATTAAACGTCGGTTTTATCGAGCGTTGCCGGGAGACCGATCAACCGATTGGCGCGCTGCTTGCCGATCTCAAACAGCGGGGCCTGCTCGAGGACACTCTGGTGGTGTGGGGAGGCGAATTCGGGCGTACTTCCATGCAGGAGAATCGCGGCGGGGCCATCAACCCTTTTGTCGGTCGTGACCACAATCCCAACGCCTTCACGATTTGGATGGCCGGAGGCGGAATTAAGCGAGGCACCAGCCACGGCGAGACCGATGCAATGGGGTACGAGATTGTGAGGGATCCGGTGGAAATTCGCGATCTCCATGCCACGATGTTGTATATCCTTGGGTTTGACCATCGCAAGCTCAACTACTCTTTCCAGGGGCTGGATCAAAAGCTCACCAGCGTGAAACCTGCCCGGGTTGTGGCCGAGGTTTTGGCATGAGGCAGGCGCCCCGCGATCTGACCTTTGGCACGCGTTCTCGTGGGCTTGCGGAGCATCTGCGTTCATGACATTTTCGGTTCGCGAGTTATCGACTCCGACCCGCCTGTGCCTTCTCACCCTGGCTCCGATCCTGCTAGTGTTGGCGCTGGTCATCTTTTTTCCCCCGGATGGTACGGAGCGCAGCGAATCGGCACAGTTTATCGGACGGTTTCATCTCCTGGCCATACACTTTCCTATCGCGTTCATTCTGTTGGTGCCCATATTGGAATGGGCGGGAAAGAGCAGCAGCCGTCTCCCTGATCTCCGCGCCTTGATCGATTTCCTGATGGGTCTGGCGACACTGAGCGCTAGTCTCGCTGCAATTCTCGGATACTGCCTGGCGCGGAGCGGCGGATACTCAGGCACCTTGGTTACCCAGCATATGTGGGGAGGAATCTGCGTCGCGGGAAGCACCTGGTTGTCCTGGCTATTACACCTGCTTGACTCGACCAAGCTGAAGCGCTTCTACGTAATCGGGCTGGCAACCATGGTCACTCTGGTGTCTTTCACCGGCTACAGGGGAGGGCAGTTATCGCAAGGCGAGAACCACTTGACTGAGTACATGCCTGCACCGTTACGCGCGGCCTTGGGAGTCCCGAATGTTGCAAAGCTTGCCGTCAAGTCGACAAATGCAAAGCAAGCGACCTTTTACGGCTCTTATATTCAGCCGATTTTTACCGCGCACTGCGTGGGCTGTCACGGACCGAATAAACAAAAAGCTAAGCTGCGGCTCGACAGTTACGAGGAACTGATTCGTGGGGCAAGCTGCGGGCATGTGATCAGACCTGGCGATCCGAAGGGCAGTGAACTTTTTGAGCGGGTCACGCTTCCCGCAGATGACGACGATTTCATGCCCGCCGACAAGAAGCGGCCTCTTTCATCCCGTGAAGTGAGGCTCGTGGAATTGTGGATTTCCACGGGGGCCTCGAAAACGATGCCGGCAGGCGCAATCCAAGATCTCCCTCAGCCGGTGACGGCAGTGGAGGAAGTTAGCTTCGCTGAGATGGCTCCTGCTGCGGTGAGCAAAGAGAGGGCCGCTCTTGCCGGTCGAGTTTCACAACTCCAACAGCGCTTTCCGAATATTCTGGACTATGAGTCGAGGAGTTCGGCGGATCTTGTACTCGACGCGTCCCCGTGGGGCCGGAAGTTTGGCGATAATGAGTTGTCAGAATTCGCTCCTGTCAGCGAACGCATAGTGGCAGCGGATTTCTCAAACACGGCGATTACGGACCGTTCGGCGACCTCGATCGCAGCCATGAAGCACTTGCGAACGCTTCGTTTGATGAATGACGCAATCTCGGACCTGACGGTCGAAGCGCTGGTGTCGCTGAATGAACTAGAATCCCTCAATTTGTTTCATACTCCCGTTACTGCGGCTGCTTTGCCGGCGATCTCCCGGCTCCCCAGATTGCATAGGGCCTATGTGCACGAGACAAAAATATCTGCTGACGTGTCCGTACCTGTGCCGCTCCAGAATAAAATCTCGTTCTGATATACAGCCGGTTGCGGATCTTGCGAACGTTGATGGAGTGGTCGCGTTGGGTCTCTAAATTGAATTTTGTGTAGATCACCGCCAAGATCTCCCTTGGAATGGCGCAATCGTCAGGCCGTGCCTCCAGAAAACTTTGGCGACACGGCCTTGTTTCTACATTGCACTCACCGGCCGACTTCGCGCGTAAGCAAGAGCGGTCATCCAACTACGAACACCGCAATACGGATGTTTGGATGGAGGACATCGAACAGGAAGTACTCACCATCCACGTAGTCAATGTAGCAAGTATCATCAAAACCCCAATCCGTTGGCCACGCCTCGACCAACTGGAAGTTGTAACCGCCGTAAATGATAACCGGCTGGGCGACGTCGACCACTTGTGTCCGTTGCACTCTGAAGGTGTGCTGACGACCGAAGTGAGCGCGGAATTTGTCGTCGGGGATATGCTGCCCCTGGTTGGCAGCCGCGGGATGTTGACGTTGCTCGCGTTCCATTCCCTGGCCAGAGCGCCGTTCTTTCTGTTCCTGTTTCTCCTGTTTTTCTTGTTGCCGCGCGACATCCTTATCGTGGGGTTGTTCTTGCTTCATGTCGGATTGGCCGTGCTCGCGCCTCTGCTGTTGTTTAGCAGCCTTGTCTTCCTGTTTGTCTTGCTGTTTGTCTTGCTGCTTGTCTTCCTGCTTGCCTTTCTCGTCGTTCTTGGCCTTGTCTTTTACTTCCTGGGTTTGGTTGGGCCGCGAATCGTCACGATCTTGCGAATATGTGGCCACGGGTGCCGTCATCAGAAACATGAACACTGCCAGACTTAGAGTTCCTAATGTCTTCATGGTTCACCTCCGAGAAGTTGTGGACCAGGTGCGGAAAAAGCACCGTTTGTTCTTGCCACATGTGTGATGAAGCCAGGCGTGGTGGAGGTGCTGGGGGCAACCCCCCGATTCCCATTGGATGATCTGGTATCCCATTCTCCTCATGAACTAGGGTTTCCTCTCTAGCCGGCGCCTCGAATTCTTCGGGCCGTGCCCAGACTGCGCTACCAAGATGACGCTAGATAATTGCAAACAAGGATGGCCTCTGCTCCATATTGAGTGCAAATAGATGTAGGGTGATCGAGAACGAGGCCAGCGCTGCGAAAGACAAAGTCAGTGGGACGATCAAGACAGGAAGCTGCAGGGCTATGAGGATGAACCCGTCTTGGCTGAAACCGGCGAAAACTCGATCAAAGCGCAGCCCTTATTCGGGGTTCGAAGCAGCTTGGAGGATGCGAATCTCGTTTTGAGGCGAGCGAAGTGTGTGGGTTTTGAAGGGCAACAGAAGGAGGGACCGGGACCCGGTTCTGGTATCGCCCGGCGCGAGCAAACCAGCCTGCCAGCCCCCTTTCGAATCTCTGGGTTGGGCGGCAGCTCAAATCCCTGGAGTTCGTCCGCGCCGCGCGAGCCCTGGGATCAGAGCCAGGACGAACACCACAAGGAAGATGAAGAACAGGAGCTTTGCGATTCCGGTCGCCGCTACCGCGATGTCACCAAAACCGAATATCGCGGCGATGATCGCGATAATGAGAAATACCACTGCCCAATACAGCATGCCGCCTCCTCGCGTTTTGTGACTTCGATCGTAAAAGCATAGCTCTGCGGCTTCGGGTTGGCGATCAGGCCCACCCTGTATTCCAAAATGCGATTTGCGGTAGCAGAAGGCTGATTCTCCATGAGACTTCAGTTGGGAAGCGGGCATCACTGAAGAAGTTGACGGGATGGGTGAACATGAGCTTGTCTGAAGTTAAGTTAGGGCCCTACCGGGAGTAAGCGCGCGGAACGGTTATGGTAAAGCCCCGATTTTCAACGGTAAGGACGATTCTGTAACTATCCAATCACTTGGAGCGGCCTGAAGTCCTGACCGGATGTTTGTCGCGTTCCGATTCCTTAATTGCAATCAAGCGTACAGTCGCAGCCGCTGCCGTGTACTTCACTTCGCCCTCCGCATCCAATAAGTACAGTTCTACGCTATCCAGAACCGAAGGATCTCCTCGTTTTGCCAGTGCTTCTAAAGCCGCTGCGCGAACGATCCAGTTCTTGTCCCCGGCGGCGTTAACCAGAGCCTTGGTTGTCTCAGGGTCACGGTCCTTCGCCAAGACGTCAGCGGCAATGGCGCGTGCTGGAGATGCTCCATTTTGTTTTGCCATCTTCACGGCACGCCACCCGATACCCGCAAAAGGAATAAATCCTATTCCTTCCTCGAATCCTATTTCGGCCAACTTCTTAGGATCTTTGTATGCGGCGGCTTGCGCTAAGAGTCCCTTCCCCGCCTTACGCTCTCCCGTTAGGATTTCATAGTAGATAGCATATCCCTCCGGATCGTTCAGTTGAAGCAGCGAGTGTGCGGCTGCCAACGCGACTGCCGGATCCTTATCGTCAGTCGCCGCCTTCAATTTTGGTATGCTCCGCCGCGACTCCATGTCGCCCAGCGCTGCCGCCGCCGCCGCCCGAACCTCGGGAGCATCGTCTTTCAAGGCTTGTTCCGCAATTTGTCGAGCACGAACATTTTTCCGAATTAGCCGGGTCGCGTGGACTGCTGCCGCGCGGTCTTGCTTCTTTTCAGCGTGGGCTCCGGCCTGCAGAAGATCCCAAGCTTGCTGCTCAGGGTTGGCCTCGGTGCGATTGGGAGCTTGCGAAGGGGAATTCTGAGAAGCGTCCAGCCGTTGGGAGTTGGAGTCAGTTGTGCGAATAAGGTTCTGCGGACGTTGGAGGAGAAAGAGCGCACACACAAGCAGAGCAGGTAACGGTATAGGCAAAGGCAATGTTGTAGACTCCTCGGACTGCTTTGTGCAGAAACTAATACCGCGGCACCCCATCCTTCATTGTGCGGTTGGGCTTTGCGACATACTTGCCCGCAGTGCGGCAAGAAATTGCTGGCTCTTCTGCGGCGGTGAGACCTTGCCCTCCAGAAGCGCTTCGATGGGAATGTACCGCCGATAAAGCTGGACGATGCCGTCTTTGTCTTGTTTAAGGGACGCGCCTTTTAAAGTTACTCCAGCGAAAAGTCCGTGTGATCTCGAGTAGCTCAAAATCTTAGCATTCCGCCAGTCATTTGTATCAGTCACCTTACCCACGGGACCGGGCATTCCGGTGACCTCTGAGCCGATCGTAATTTTCCTCAAGAGGAGTTCTTTGAACGCGTCCTGGTCCAAGATTACAAGGATGATATCTACCGTTTGTGTGCCAATCTGAAGACCGATGCTGCCACCATTAATACTGATGGGACCAGGCGCACTCCATCTTTTGCTGGTCCGGCACGTCGCGAATCCCTTGCCATGTCGGGCCCCCACTCCTAAGGCGAACTTGATCAGAGACGGAATCACAACCACGCATTTAGCGTTAGCTAAAACATCCGCCGGGATGGTCTTGTCGGGTTCCGACATAACTTGCATCAATACCTCTGCCGAGGCCTGTAGACGTTTCTCAATTTCGGTGGACGATTCCTGGCGACTAGCATTGGCGACTCCCAGCAATCCGATAAATGTGGCGATGGGGAGGGCAGCGCACAACGCAGACCGTTTGAGATTATGCCGCATGAGCTGCTCAGAGCTGCACGTGTCTGATGTACCAGTTGGACGTTTCGTTGCTTTTGCTGGCGCCGCCGTGGGGTCCGCATTGCGTTATGCCGATCTCAACGACGTCGTGGGGGATGTGGCGAAGCGCCTGAGGCCTCGAAAGTTTCCCGACAAGGTATTGCCGTGTCAGCACGGAAAACGCCCGTTCGATATCGGTCGCGGCAATTCGTAGAATCCGAGCCATCGTCTTCCTTTCACATTGTCGCTCGGTTTGCCGGTTAGAGAAACATCAGGGCGCGCGGCTTCGACATGGAGACGCGCACGCTCATGGTCACGCAGACCGCCTATCGCGGCAAACCGCGCGACTTTGGCAAAACCAGGAAGTCGTTACGCAAGGCATCTTCGCGAAGGGTTGGCTAACGAACTATGGCTTTGGAAGCAGGAGTGCGCAGGTCCGCGCCCGAAGCATTCATCTTTCCCAATCGACGCCAGCGCAATGGGGCAACGCGGAACGGCTTCATTCGCACCGACAACTACCGAGGGCGTACTCAAGAACCTGGCCGGGTCTTCGAAATTCTGTATCGCCGCTATGTGTCCCGTCTAGGACACAATCAAACCGTTGGAATAATTGCTCACAAACTTTGCCGCCTAGTCTGGAAGATATTGCACCAAGGAATCCGGTACGAGGAACGAGGCCCAGAGGTCAAGAAAGGCCTCTAACCAAAAGCGGACCCGAAAAATGATCCAAGCATTGCGCAAGCTTGGCTACCAAATCGACCACTCCTGCTTCCAAAGCCACAGTTCGTTGGCCAGGCCCTCGAGAAGATGCACCCTCTAACCCCCTGGTTGCGGGAGATGACGATCAGGAGTCATGGCTGATTGCCCGGGAGCTCGGTTTGCCGAAGCTGAATTTTCAAGTGCTGCGGCGCGCGATGGCGACGCTGGCTCAGACCAAGGGCGGCGTCAAAGACGTGCGGGGCATTTTTGGGACACAGCAAGGCGGACACCACGGTAGACGTTTACATGCAACCGATCGAGGCGGGCGCAAAACAGACGCTCGACGCGATCTACTCGGAGCCGACGGCAACGGAATCGGCAGCCGGCTCGTAAAAATTTTTGAAAATTTGGTACGTTTTGGTACGGTCGGGTTTTCTGGTGGCTGCAAGTGATAGAATCGAAAGGGTTGGGCGCTTAACTCAGCGGTAGAGTGCCATCTTCACACGGTGGAAGTCATAGGTTCGAATCCTATAGCGCCCACCATTTTTCAAGCAGTGCGCATTTCAGATTTGGATTTTCTCAAAGAGAGCGCACTGCCGTTAATCTCAATCGGCCGTTTTCGATTCAGCGTGTACCTGCACCGACTGATACTCTTTGGCGAGGGCTCACCGCGGAACGCGATCCGTCATACGCGGAAAGCCATACCATGAATGTCATGTGTGTGATGCGGGGTCCAGGTAGCGTAAATTGGGCGCGGCATCGTTAGGGTTCCCCTACTGCGTCTTCTGCCGGGCACGCCGGGGCGCAGGCGATTTCCGGCCTACAAGACCCAGAATGACCCGGCCCTCGGAGCGCCTGGGTGCTGGGGGCCGCCTATTCTGGACGGCGAGGGCGATAGGCACCGACGTTAAACGCAGCGGCGACGACCAACAGTACTAGCGCCCATGCCAAATTTTCGCCCGACACCCAAAACTTAATCGCGTTGGCCAGCGCCACAACGACCAAGACGACGCCGACTATTCTCAGCAATACCAAAATCTGCATACGCTTTCACGACGGATGCGGCGGATGGATTCCACCGCGAGGCCGAAAACCTACCTGAGAAGGCAGGGCGGTTTGGGTAAGCTGTCGGCTGGATCCGGACCGGTAATCTTAGCTCGTATCACGAAGCTACCGGCTCATGCTGCCAATGGCTTGGCCAAGTGTGACGACGACTGCCTTGACTGCACATGAATCCACAAGGGGACATATCTGCGTCGAAAGCAATTCGCACAGCGCACAGGTCTGACGAGAAACAGCAGCAGGAAGTATTTCTCGAGGAACGTTCGTGACCGAGAACGATAACCCTCAGAAGCTCCGCAGTCGCGACACTGAAATTGCTTTGAAAACATAATGTGTGCCAAGATTGTAAAAAGAATTACCATCTTTGTTTGAATCTGCACCGGCGTTCAGCGCAGCCGTACCCGCAGCGCGGCCCAACATTACTCGTCTGATATTTTGCCTCCCTGAACTGAATGTAAGTGGGAAGGGAAAATACAGGCAGGCTGGCAAAGCACAAAGAGCCCTTTACCTTTTCGCCTACGTGCGTCCGGTCCTCATGCTTGTTGTCTTTGCAACAATGCAGCTAGTCTGCATGCATACGAGTTACCAAAGTGGGCTACGTTTGCTGATACTGAAAACAAAGTAACTTAGCAACAGTTGCTGTGGCCGTCTTGCTTTGCCGGTCTGCAAAGGCCTGCATAGTTTAGGGACCGTGCAGAGAGCGCTGTGCAGAACAGCCGGGGATGACTACACCCGTTCCGCAATATGCTGCGCCGCCCGCGGGCCAACATCTCCCCGGCCTTGCTGCTATTACCACCCCTTCTTTGCTCGATTCCGTTCGGCGTGCGCCGTCACCGGGCGCGCCGGGCGCTAAGAAGCAGCGTGCTTCGCCACGGCGGCTCACTTGACTGTGCGGGTCCGCGCTCGTCGATGGCGTTGTCTTTCCAGACTCTGGCTACCGTCAGTTTGGTACGCCGGGTAAGGTGCCACTTGCGTTTTTATCCAATAGGCGGATTCATAGGTTGACGAGAAGCCCCACCTGGAGTCGGATAGTCAATACCGCCGCCAATAGCATGGCCATCAAAGGCGCGGCGGTATGAATTCCAATCTCCAGGCGCACCTCACGCACCGGCTCGTCGAGGCTGACTGTCTCCGTACTCAACTGCCCAATTCACCCAATAACATTCAGAATGAACTCACCGTAGGTGCAAGAATCGTCCTGCGTTTCTGATAGGTTCCATGCAAGCAAGTTTTCTCAGGCACAATCTATCGGTGGTGCTCCGGACGGCCGCCATGGCTTGGCGCTGTCTTGCGTAGCTCTCGGTGGGGCCGGCGCTGGCTTTGTCGGCACGGGGGCTCTCGGGCGAGAGATAGAGTAGGACAACTCGTAAGCGCCGGCCGCCGAAGCCAGCCCACCGGCTCGCCATGTTTTCATTCGGGCACACCAAGATCCCGGAGTTTGATATTGGAGCGGTTTGTCTTCGCGCGTCTGTCGAATCGCCGGACGATGCTCCCCCTATCTCAGGATTCCCCAATTATGCAGCCGGTCACTGTCTTCATCCCATCGATCACCAATGTCGGTTCGGTAATACATGTTTGGAATTAAGACGTTCTTGATTCGCGAATACACCTGAGCCTGGGCTTGCTTCATCGTTTGACCGAAGCCCACTACAATTAGGATGACACCCGAGGTGCCGGCCACCACCCACTGACCGTTCAGTTGCTTTACATCCTCGATGTGGAACTCGTCGGCAGGGGGCTTCTTGAACACGATCGCCGCATTCTTGGAGAACGATTCAAAAGTATCTTTATCATCGAATGGAAACGGCGGAACCACGATCCGGACCCCGATTTGGAATCCGCTTTTCACCCGCAGTTTGGGATCGTTACCGCTGGCAAGATTCCAAAAAAACTGCCCAATCGGGGTCAACATTCCAGCCTGCTGAATGCTGATGGTCGGGTAACCGAACCGAGAAGTGAATTCCAGTGGATAAATTCCGTTACCATTCACAATGCAATTGACATCGATGTAGCCAACGTACCCTTCTTCTGCCAGTCTTCTCTCCATCTTCTGGAGAGTCTGGTTGAAAAGCTGATTAGGCATACTCCAGAACATGGATGTTCCCATCTCCCCGGTGGGTGGACCAAGGTTGCCCGGGAAGAGCTTTTTGTGTTCAAAATTAATGTTGATCGGGTAGACAAATTGCTTGCCGTTGAAAAAGGCTCCAACGGCTACCTCAACCCCGGTTACTCGACGTTGGAGTTGGAAGATTTTGATTTCGTCGGAGAAAGCTTTCTTGTAGGCTTCGAGCATCCGAATTACGTCCTGTCCATCATCCTCCTCCCCGACGAACAACCTGCGTTTCACATTTTGTGCTTCGCCGCTCGGCTTGATTACGTATCGTCCTGGGTTTTGTGCAACGTGTTCAATGGCATCGTCGAACGAATCGAACTCCTTATAGGGGATGATATTCACTCCGGCTTTCTTCAGTTCCTCCTGCCCGAACGAGCGGTCATCCTCCAACCGGTCGGTGTACGCGGTCCCCCCGACTACCTTCTTGCCTGTGGCGCGCAGTTCCTGAGCTCTTTCGCCCTGCCCAAGCGTGTCATCAAAAACCACAATGTCAGCCCACTCCGTGTCCTTCTCCAGATTGTCGGACTTGGCAACAAATCCATCGGCGATATCGGACTCTTGCTGATCCTTAATGAAATAGCGCACCTCGTGTCCCTCTTTGGAGACCTGCCAAGCGATGTCACCGATGAGCCCGGTCAGCGAATTAAAAAGGAATTTCCTCTTCTCCATGGAAGAACCTCAAGAGGACGGTACCATCGTGTCTGGTCGCGTCCGTGCTGTTTAGCCAACCATTCAGGTGTGGTGTTATTTTTGCCCCAAAGCGTCATTGTAAGCTTCCCTTGCGCCTTTATCGCCTTCGCCTCAGCATCCTGCAGGAAATGAATCAGAGATTGAAGAAGGGGCGCGTTTCTCTCGGCTGTTCGGCTTTCCGGTCAGGGTTCGTCGCTCTGACGGAAGGTGGCTACTAAGTCCGGGCTCCGAGCGCACATTGTCAATTTGCTGTTCTCCACGATGCTCGAAGAAAGTTGCGAGCTGCACGTGTACATTGATGTGGGAGCGTGCGTGCGACGGTCGCTGACAATCACGCTATTTTTGACCATTGCCGTGCCGCTGGTCTCGGCGGATGCGTCGCCGCGGGCCGGCGTCGCACAATCGGTGATCACACCTGACGTCAATGGTCACACAGTGTACCTGGCGGGATTCGGGCACAACCGCGTCGCCACGGGTGTGCATGATGATCTTTATGCGCGGTGCCTGGCGCTGGGGATAGCCAAGCAGGTGTTGGTAGTTTGTTCGATCGATCTGATCGGCTTATTTTATGACGACGTCCTCACCATCCGGCGAGCGTTTCAGCAGATGACACCCCCGGGATCGGTTTTGATCGTGGCGTCGACTCACACGCACGCCGGACCCGACACACTGGGGCTCTACGGGCGCCGGCCCCTTGAAAGCGGAATCGACACCAAATACCTGGACTGGGTGGACCAGCGCATCGCCATGACCGCGGCGGACGCTGTCCGCGCCATGCAGCCGGCGAGACTAGAGTTGGCGCGCGACGACCATCCCCTGCTTGCCCTGCTGCAAGGGGTGGATCGCCCCCCGATAGTGAAAGATCCCTGTCTTTACGTGATGCGCCTGGTCGCGCGTCCGACCGGGCGCACGATCGCGACGGTGGTCAACTGGAGCGACCATCCCGAAGTCCTTGGCCGAAAAAACACCGAGATCGCCGCCGATTATCCACATTGGACGCGTGATTATCTGGAGAAGAAATTGGGCGGGACAAGCCTGTTCTTCCCGGGGTCGATCGGAAAGGTCTCGCCGCTTGGCGATCAGGTGGCGCTCGTCGATGCACAAACCGGCAAGATCGCCGAGGATGGAAGTTGGCGTAAAGCGGAGCTGTTAGGAACCGAAATCGGGCAGCTTGCTGAACGCGCACTGAAAAGCGCGATAGCGGTGAACCTCGAGTCGCTCCCAGTGAGGAGCGCTACCGTCTTCGTCCCTATGTACAACTCGAATTTCAGAGCCGCCGAGGCCGCCGGCGTGTTCGCGGGACGGAAGCCTTTCTACACAGACGGCCACCGCGACCCGGCTCGGGAGACGCTCGATCTACCCGGGTTGGGCCGCGTGAAGTACGCTACCGGCCACGATATCCAGACCGAAGTCGATTACATTGAGCTGCGCTCCGAAGGCGTCCCGGTGGCCACGATTGTGACCATTCCGGGAGAAATTTATCCCGAACTCGTCAACGGCGGCGTAACCTCGTATCCCGGTGCTGACTATCCGGATGCGCCAATCGAGCCGGTTCTACGGGGGCTGCTCAAGGCGAAGTATCAGTTCATCCTCGGCCTGGGCAATGATGAGATCGGTTATCTGATCCCCAGGGCAGAGTGGGACGAAAAACCGCCCTGGTTGAGAAATGCCGCGGAACCCTGGTATGGGGAAGTAAACTCAGCAGGACCTGATGCCGCCGCTGCAGTCTTAGGAGCTTTGGCCGCTTTGATTTCTCGGCACTAGCCCTAGCCTAGGCGCACGGCTCAGCCCGACTCCCCCTGAAGCGCAATGCCGGTAGCGGAGCTTCGCGCCGCCGCGAGCGCTAGCGTGATGATGGCAAGGGCCTCCTGCAACTCCTGCCAGGAACGTGCCAGCATACAGCGTACGCAAACCGCGAAATCCGACGAACACGGATACCTGGCCGTTCGGCCAAGAGCCAAATTTAGGTTTAGGGCTAATCGATGTGAGCGGCAATCGTTGCCGATCCCTGGACAGCGGCATCGGGCTCATAGAATTGGCGCTGATACAACTCCGCATAGATTCCCGGTTGTGCCAGCAGATTGGCATGGGTGCCGCGCTGGACAATGGTTCCGTTCTGCACCACGAGAATTTTGTCGGCTTTAAGGATGGTAAAAAGCCGGTGCGCGATCACAATCGACGTTCTCCCCGCGAGAGCCGTTTCGAGCGCCCGCTGGATCGCCGCTTCGGATTCGGAATCTAAATGGGCCGTGGCCTCGTCGAGAATCACAATGTCGGGAGCCTTAAGAAGCAAACGAGCAATGGCGATGCGCTGCTTTTCTCCTCCCGAGAAACGATAACCTCTCTCCCCGACCATGGTGTCCAGTTTGTCTGGCAGCGACTCGACAAGATCTAGAATCTGCGCATCGCGCAGCGCAGTCCTGATCTGTTCATCGGTGGCGTCGGGTTGGGCATAAAGAAGGTTTGCCCGAATGGTGTCATGAAACAGGTGAGCGTCCTGGGTGACAACGCCAATCCGCGCCGTCAGCGAGTCGAGCCTGGCGTCTCGAACGTCAATTCCGTTAATTCGAACAGCCCCGCTGCCGACATCATACAGGCGCGGCACCAGATGGGTAATGGTGGTCTTTCCCGCGCCCGATGGCCCCACGAGTGCCACAAGTTGTCCCGGCTCAACCTCGAAGCTAACGTCCTCGAGCACCGTTTTCTGCGTTCTCTTGTCAGGAATGGCAACGGACTCGAGGGAGGCCAGGGAGACCTCAGCGGCCGACGGATAGCGGAACGAAACCTGATCGAACGAGATTCGCGCCCCGCCGCCAGGAATTCGAACCGCATTGGGCTTCTCGCGAATCATGGGGGGAAGATCCAGCACCTCGAACACCCGCTCAAAAGAAACCAAGGCAGTCATGATGCTGACTTGCACGTTCGAAAGGCCCAGCAGGGGAACATAGAGGCGAGTCAAATACGAGACCAGGGCAACTACGGTGCCGACATCAAGCTTATGTTGAACCGCCAGCACTCCTCCCCATCCATAGGCGAGCGCACTTGCGCAGGTTGCCATTATCAGCAAGGCAGTGAAGAATAAGCGGCCATAAAGCGCCTGCTTTACTCCAATGTCGGACACGCGTCTAGCCTTCTCCTCGAAGGACTTGCCCTCCTCTTGCCGGCGCCCAAAGAGTTTCGCGAGAAGCGCGCCGGCGACATTGAAATGCTCAACCATGAGGTTATTCATGCGTCCCGTCAAATCGTAGCTCTCGCGGGTGATACTTTGCAGCTTGCGTCCCCAGAAGCGCGACGGCAACACAAACAACGGGATCAGCACCAACGCCGCAAGCGTGATTTGCCAGGAAAGCACAAACATGGCGGCTAGAATCAGAGCCACCGTGATGAGATTTCCCACCACATTCGAGAGAATGTCTGTAAAGGCAGTTCGCGCACCCCCTACGTCAGTATTTAGGCGGCTGACCAGCGCGCCCGTCTGCGTGCGGGTGAAGAAAGCCAGCGGCATCCGTTGGATGTGTGCAAACAATTGCGTGCGAAGATGGAGAAGGATCTCTGCCCCAATCTTGGACGAAAGATAGGTTTGAGCCATGCCCAGCGCGCCATCGAAGAGGCCTAATACGGCCACAACCACCGCGAGATCGATGATCAACCGAGCATTGCCCTGGAGAATGCCGTTATTGATGATTTGGCGATAAATGAGCGGATTCACAATGCCCACCGTAGCGTCGACCATCACTACTAGAAGAAACAGCGCCAGCAGGCCGGCGTATGGTGCGGCAAACTGCAGAGTCCGTTTTGCGGTGCCCGGCTTGACCCTTTGCTTTAGAACCGATGCATCTTGTCCGAGGGATCGCCAAACCCCCATCATGCTCGACATCGAAGTGGTCTCCCGACCGGAGGTAAACTCGGTTTAGTTTAACTGCTCGGGATCACTCGTGTAACCAAGCCATGACGCCGACGGCTGCCTTCTTGTAACGCCATTCAGCGGCGACGCCGAGGATGCGGTGGATGGCCAACTTTGGCGGGCCGCTCCAGTAATTTCAAAAATCGCAGAATTTCCCGGCGGCAATGACGGGAGACTATCCATAACCTATTGCGCCCAGCAAAGGGTCGTTATTCGCGCGGCGGCAGGTTCGGCCATTCTGTGACCACAATCGTTCCCTGGGGTTGACGTTCGAGGGTGGGCGCGTACAGGCCAAGCTCCCGCCGGCGCCACCACATTCCTGTTCTGCGTTTTTCTGCCAGCGAAGTGAACCAATACTGCCAAAGCACCACCCGGATCTGTTTCGGCGGGTGCTGCGGGAACGGATTGCCGGCAAAGAGCGCGAGTACGGCTTTGTCGTTTGTCAACAAGCGCAGCGCCGTGTTCGGCACAATCGGATATTCGCGCCACCCGCCGAGCGATGCGAACCAGAGGTTCCAATCAAACCGGGGTTGATAAGGGGCATAAATTCCCGGCGCCTGGTCGAGCTCTTGCGGTTTAAAACGAAATGGGTACGCAATCCAGTGCTCGCCATCGGAAGAACCCTGAAATTCGATTTCGTACCGCCCGCGCGTCATTACGGCGAACAGGCCATATTGGTTAGCGATCCGAAATGGTTCGAGAGCCGCGACCGGGGAAGTTGGCAGCGGTACGCCGCGCGCGAACATCCACACCAGTTCAGCGAGGGTTGCATAGAAAACCCAGGTTAAGAGGACGGCACCGAGGGACAGCTTCGCCGCCCTCCAGTGCTCGCCCAGTTTCTCTTTCGCGGTTGCAGCGCTTTCTTTCTCTTCCGTGTCCCCGCCGGACTGCGCGATCGGCTTAAGCTTCCATTTTGACGGCACCACGCTCTCAAGGAAACGATCATCCAGCAGCAGCACGCCCAACGCCAGCACGATGTAGTTCAGGAAAGCATAATTGGCCGTGAGGATCACCGGAATCTGCCAGAAGGTAACGATGAAGAACAGCGCGATCCGCCAGCGCCGCGGGAGGAACAGCATGCAGACCAGACCAAGCTCCATCGATAACGTGGCAAAGGCCGTTGCTCTGTGGAACCAATGCGGCAACTGCTGCACATACCAGCCGA
>Ga0123356_10003388_pt1 | contig 16721 bp, 12 predicted proteins | sample TergutEmb28metaG_2_FD_92546 | JGI IMG/M metagenome (GOLD analysis project Ga0123356, IMG submission 92546) | Embiratermes neotenicus P3 segment gut microbial communities from Petit-Saut dam, French Guiana - Emb289 P3 | ecosystem: Host-associated > Arthropoda: Insects > Digestive system > Gut ...
ACAAGAGCAAGAGAACTTACTGAAGGACTTGCAAGCGCGTCTGAACGAAATGTACGAAACCTACAGGATGCAGTCAGCCTTATCGGCGAAGTACGAAAAAAGCTCAAAGTTCTGGAGGGCTTTTACGCTGATAGCGGTACCAGTGACGGCGGCGATTAGCGGAGGGATTGTGTATGCGGCGAGCAGGTAACAGGGAACAGGTAAGAGGTAAAAGAGACAAGCTTAATTTAGAAGGAATAGCAAGTGCGTAAGTTAGGTGAAATGGTAAAAATTTTGGTAAGAACTCCCCAAACAACATTTATTGTAAAAAATTTCCCATACGGGGAATTTAAATATTTTAGAAACATTAAGGAAGGTTGGTAAGATGAAACAGTTTTGTGTTTGTATTTTTGTATCTGTTTTTTTATTTATTGGCGGGCTATTTTGCGCAAATGCCCAGGACATGATCGTCCTACGGGACGGGAACATTATCGAGGCAAAAGTTATGGAAATACACCCTTCGGAAATCAGGTACAAGCGCACCGATAATTTGGATGGGCCAATGATCATCATCCCTAAAGATAGGGTGCTTTCCATCAAATATAAAAACGGCGTAGTGGATATTATAAATGAATCTTCTGCTTCTACTTCTGCAGCAGGGACAGCAGGGAATGAAAGAAACCAAACAAACGAAACAAACCAAGCCGGTTCTTCTGCCGGTCAGCAGCCTGGCGTGCCAAAATCCTTGCAAACAATTCTGAATGCCTTGCCTGCAATTCCCATAGCTGGAAATAATTTGAAATTTCGATTTAGCGGCGAAAAATGGACAGCCACGGTAAACGGGGAAAATTTTTCGGCAGGCACTGTCGAGGTTGAGAATAATAACGGCGGCTCTATACTGACGCTTAAACAAACCCATATTTGGCCCGGCGCTGTTGGAAAGACTGCCGGAAGGGTTGCCAAGATAATCCCCGGCGGTGCCGCTGTCGGAGGCGCCCTGGATGCAGCCGGGCAAGTTGCCGGCGCTGTTGGAGCCGTAGAAGCAACCGGACCGGAAATTATCCTTGAATACAAAGCAGGGCCGCCTGCAAAATTATCTCTTGTAAAAAGCGCCGCTAAAAGCTCCACGGCAACAGCTAAGGCAGCGGCTACATCTTCCGATAAACAGACAACAGACTCTAATGATATGAAAACTGTTGCAGTGAAATTATCTTTTGGTTTACTTGTAAGTATCTTTGGGTTTGAGGGTACGGAAGAATATTATGACTCCGATTATGTTAATTCTTATGGAGCAACTTATATAAGTATAATTAATCCAATTCTGAGCCTTAGGTTGCTATCTCCACTGGAAAACAAACTACGATTAGGCATTGGTGTAGATTTGGCTTATTCATTAGCAATGTCAAAAATAGATGGTGATGGTCTGATGGATATGATGGGGTCTTTTCCTATTTATGGAATTATAGGATATGAAAATTCTTATCTCCATTTGGGTTATGATTTTAGTATAAGTGCATTATATATTTCTCCTAGTTTTACAATAGGTAAGCATTTTATGATTTGTGTTCCAATGTCATTATTGGGTAGTAATCAAAACATTGGTTTTGTTTCTTTGTATGATCCACCAAATCAATCTACTAGATGGGGAGAAGATTTTAAGAAAACCTCAAAATTCTATCAAGTTGGAATTTCTTTCCAGTATGTTTTTTGACGCAATTGGTATTACAGTAATATTCCTGTATTTACCTTGACAATACATCGTTTTTGATGTATTGTTGTTTATAATGAACGGTAAATGGCAGTTACTCTACTATGAAAAACAAGACGGTACAAAACCTGTAGAGGAATACATTGATAAACTTTCTCCTGGTGAACAGGTAAAAACGTTTGCTTTTATTTCAAAATTAAAAGAAGAAGGACCAAATTTATACAGACCGTATGCCGATCTTCTGGAAGATGGAATACATGAATTAAGGATAAAATTAACAGGAGAGCAAGTGAGAATTTTATATTTTTTCTGTTATAAAGATATTATAATTCTTACAAATGTATTTGAAAAACATACGGATAAAGTACCTAAATCTGAAATTAAAACTGCAAAGAAAAATCGTGATGATTTTTTAAGCAGGCATACAGAGCAGGAAATTAGGGGGTTATTATGAATTATAAAGAACATTTTGCCAAAAAAATGAAAGACCCGGAATTTAGGAAAGCTTTCGAAGAAGAAAAACGGCTGCTTGATCTAAGTTATGCAATAATAGAAGCTCGTGAAAAACATGGGCTTACTCAAAAAGAACTTGCAAAAAAAAGCAATGTTACCCAGCAACAATTATCAAAAATTGAAAATGGGGTAAATTGTAATATGCTTACATTCATAAAAGTTTCAAATGCTCTTGGGCTTGGTCTTACAGTTTCTGCTTAAAAAAATAATTCCACACCCTTGTACATCCTGAACAAGGGCGAAATAGCAACATTTTTGATCTTGGGCTTCATCATTTGTAATAACAACGCAATTCTTTTTCTGTGCAACAAGTTCAACTTTATTGTGATCATTGTGCCCATGGGTTACCAAAATGATGTCGGCTGGCAATTCATAACCTTCTCCATAGGCTGGATCAATGTAAATTACTGTTCCATTCTATTATATAATATATTTTTATTAATATATTAAAAAGAGAGCGCAAGCTTAGCTTGCCAGCCAAAAGCCGCGCTCTCTTACCTGCTCATTGCTCACCGCACAGGCTTGCTGCTGAACACCAAGCCGCTTCAGCGGCAAGGCGCGCACAAGCCTGTTATGCGAAGCGGTGCGCATCACATAATTTTTATCCCAAAATTACCCTTAGTTTTGGGATAGCTTCCTCAGATTTTAAATAGGTTCATCGTATATTTTTGTATACAAAGATGCAGAAATTGTTGTAGTAGCAGACGTAATTGAAACATTTGCCGCTTTATACACATAATTCCTTGAACCGTCAGAAATTGCGTTATAGATATCATAAGTTCCGGAACCTGTCCAAGGGTTTCCAGATAGATTATACAATGGTACGGTAATAGTATATGTCGATCCATTAAATACCGGCGCATCAATCTCATCAAATTCCATGCCGGCAACTGAATATTGTACAGATCCAACTCCTGTACCATATGCCATTATATCAGCATACACGTTGGTTTCTGGTGTTCCTGCCGGAAACACGCCAATAAAGCCGCCATCAGACCCCTCAGCCATTTGTGCCACTGTAAAACCAGTAATGACCAATGTTTTCGCTCCTCCATCGCCGCCAGATGATCCATCAGAACAACCAATAATCATAAATCCGAATACCAGCGCCATGCTGATCATTCCCGCTAAAAACAGTTTGTTTTTCATAACTGCCTCCTAAAAATATTTTATACGAATGGTAATTTATCAGGTTTAGTGCGCAAAGAAGTTATTTTCCATCCTGTCACATTACCATATTATATTACAGTATCATACGCAAAATAATACAATTTATCAATATTAATTTTAAAAACTTCAGTTTTTTTGAAAAAAAACCTCTTACCGAGCTATTGCAAAGATTCCGCATTTCGGATAGGATTAGTGCCAGTGGAGAGATGTCCGAGAGGTCGAAGGTGCAGCATTGGAAGTGCTGTGTGCCCGCAAGGGCACCGAGGGTTCAAATCCCTCTCTCTCCGAACAAATTTTTAGTGAAGAATTTGACTGTTCACAAAAAATTTTGTGTAAACGGAATAGAATCGGGATTTGAACCGGAGCGTTGCTGGAAAAAATGCCAAGGCGAAAGCCTTGCTAAAGAAAAAGTCGGTGCATGGATGCACCGGCAACGCGCAGGCGGGGGTGGAAGGAGCAAACAGGATGTTTGCGACTGGAACCCCAAATCCCTCTCTCTCCGTAGATTATTGAGGGCTGGAACCCCAAATCCCTCTCTCTCCGTAGCAAGTTTTTAGAATATATTATAGAAGGAGTCATCATGGAAGAACAGGTAAAAGCAGCATTGGAAAATGTACGGCCGTCATTACAGGCAGATGGCGGAGATGTTGAATTTGTCTCCATAGACAATGACGGAGTTGTCTCGGTAAAACTCACCGGAGCCTGCGGTCATTGCCCAATGTCACAGATGACTCTTAAAATGGGAATAGAAAATTATCTTAAAAAGGAAATCCCGCAGGTTAAAGCCGTCATCGGTGTATAAAGACAGCCGCTTCCTGCAAGGCGGCTTGCTGCAAAGTAGCTTGCTACCCGTTTGCCGCAGCGGTATGGATGAGCGCGGGTGGGAAGAGTGCGATTTTGTTTTTGTTTCCGGCGATGCCTATGTAGATCATCCTTCTTTTGCAGCGGCTCTTTTGTGCCGCGTACTGGAAGCGGAAGGTTACCGTGTTGGTATAATTTCTCAGCCAAACTGGAAAGAACCCTCATCATTTAAAGTTTTAGGCCGCCCTCGTCTGGGTTTCTTAACAGGCGCGGGCAGCATGGATTCCATGGTTGCGCATTACACTGCTTTAAAGCGGAAACGCAGCGATGACGCATATTCACCGGGCGGAAAAAGCGGGCTGCGCCCGGATCGCGCATTGCTTGCTTATGTTGAAGGGATACGCCGCGCTTATAAAGACGCAGCAGTAATTATCGGCGGAATAGAAGCAAGCCTCCGCCGCTTTGCTCATTACGATTACTGGTCTGATACAGTACGCCGGTCAATACTGCTGGATTCAAAAGCGGATATTCTTGTATACGGAATGGGCGAAAAGCCGATGCTGGATATTGCGCGCCGTTTGGCAGAAGGAGAGCCTATCGGCAGTATTAATGATGTGCGGGGAACGTGCGTCCGTGTTCACGGCAGCGCCGCTGTCTTAGAACAATGGAAAGATATTGTTCTGCTGCCGGGCTACAGCACAGTAAAAGAGAAAAATGATGCTTCGTTACGTGCATATGCCGGGCACTTTATCGCGCAGAAACACAACAGCGATCCCGAAAGCGCCCGCCCTCTTGCAGAGCCAAACGACGGCGGCCGCTGGGTTATTCAAAATCCCCCTGCTCTGCCCCTCACTACCGAAGAACTTGACCGGTTGTATGAACTTCCGTTTACCCGTAAATGCCATCCAATGTATGAAAAAGCAGGGGGCATAAACGCCCTTAAGGAAGTTTCTTTCTCTCTTACTGCAAGCAGGGGGTGTTTTGGCGGCTGCTCATTTTGCGCCATTACTTTTCACCAGGGGCGCGCCGTTGTTGGGCGCAGCATGGAAAGCCTGCTCCGCGAAGCGCGTGCGCTGGCTGCAGGCGGCGCTTGCAGCGGCAATGGCACTGGCGCCAATAGCGGCACTGGCAAAGGCGCTGGAAGCGGCGCCGGCAGCGGAGACGGATTTAAGGGCTACATTCACGATGTTGGCGGCCCTACTGCCAATTTTTTCCGCCCTGCCTGCGAAAAGCAAAAGCGCGGCGGTTTTTGCGCATCACGCGAATGCCTTTACCCGCAGCCATGCCCGCAGTTAAAAGCGGATCACAAGCCGTACCTTGAGGTATTACGCGCATTAAGAAATATTCCCGGCATTAAAAAAGTTTTTATCCGTTCCGGCATACGCTTCGATTTTATACAATATGATAAAAAACACGGCAGGGAATTTATGGAAACTCTTTGCAAATATCATGTTAGCGGTCAATTAAAAGCCGCTCCCGAACACATTTCAGCCAATGTTCTGGAAGCAATGGGCAAGTGCAGCCATTCCTGTTATGAGCAGTTCAGGAACGATTATACCGCGATAAACAAAAAGCTGGGGCTAAAACAATACCTTCTTCCGTATTTTATTTCCGCTCACCCTGGCGCATCAATTTCCGAAGCCAAAGAATTGGCGCAATATTTAAAAAAAACCGGCTTTATCCCGGATCAAACCCAGATTTTTTACCCCACCCCGGGAACAATGTCCACCGTTATGTACTACACCGGCCTTGACCCGCGTTCGATGCAGCCAATTTACCGCGCAGGAGAAAAAGAACGCCGTCTGCAGAATGATTTGCTTCACGGCAACAAAACTACAGGAGGGAAAAAACATAAATGACCCGCAGTATATGGAACAAATTTGTAAAAACAAGAGAACGTTTCCGCAAAACGGCAGAAGATTTGTCGCGCAGCCTTCCCACGCTGAAAAATATCCAGCAGGAACTGGCGGATAGCCGCGCAAAAGGGAAAAATTTGTATACAGTGGAAACTCCTGTTGTGTATAACAATGCCCTGGATGATGTTACAATTGACGATGAAATTAAACTCATACTTGTTGCAGATAACCCTGGGCGGCGCGAACAGGCTGCGGAAAACAGGCGCTATCTTGTAGGGCCGTCGGGTAAAATAGCGGAGAAATTCTTTCGTGATAACAGCGCCCTTGGGATTGACTTTAGAAAAAATGTAATTATTCTGAACAAAACGCCGGTTCATTCTCCGCGAACTGTAGAGTTACGCGAATTATGCCGTATTGAGTCGGAAACTGCAAGGGATAGCTTGAAAGCTGGCTTAAAAGCTGGCGTAAAAGCAATTGCACACGCTATTGATGAATCGCAAAAAACCATGGCTGCCATTCTTTTTGAATTCCACGAAGCGCTTGGTTCCCATGTCTGGATTACCGGCTATTCAGAAATGAAAAACGGCGGGATTTTCGAAACATATACTGAAACATTAAAAAAACTGTATTCTTCTTCCGAGATGAAAAAACAAATTTTTATTTTCAGGCATTTTTCCATGAATCAATTTACTATTGATTTAAAACAGCAGGCATTACCCGGAGAAAACACAGCAGGAAGCCTAAAAAGAATTGGCACCGCATACAGAAAAAGAATTTTAAATTTTTAAAAATGCTGGACATTGTTTTATAAATATATTACACTACATTCAGCATGAATTCTGTAGAAACTGTCTTACTGGAAAATATTGATAAACCCAATTCATGTTTTATATTCCCAACAGATATTGCGGCATCGCACTGGGCGGATCGTCTCCTCCGGCTAAAGTCGGTTTTAAAGCCAGATATGGAAAGCAATACTGTAGCGATGAACAAATTTATCGCATGGGATGTTTTTAAGCAGAATTCAATAAGATCAAAAGTACAAAATAAAAAGAGCATACCTTCTGCCCTGCGAAAAATTTTTATAAGCAGGCTTATCAGGGAAAATGCAGAACTCTGCGCTCAGAATAAAATACCGGTTTTTTCATCATTAATACAGGCACAGTGGGCGGGCCAGGCGGCGCAATTTACGTCGTGGCTGACCGGGCTGCTGCCCCAGCTTGGTTCATGGTTTAAAAAAGCATCCGGCATGGCAATAGATGCCGTTTTGGGAGAAAAGGCAGGGCAATTGGAATTCGAAGCGGATGATAAAGACCTTTTTATTCTGGCACGCCGTTATGCGCACTTTCTTGAAGAGCACGGGCTTTTTGAGCCTGCCTGGGAAACTCCGCCATTTAACGATACCGGCGAAGAATGTTTTATTTTTTTTCCTGAATCTCTTTCCGATTACAGCGAATACAGGGAACTGCTTGCGGCAAGCGAACATGTAAAAACAATCAGTGCAATAAACGCCGAAAAACTGCCCTGCGACACTTTTTTTTATACCAATTCCCGCGCAGAAATTACTGAAGCGTCTCTTTATATACGCGCCCTGCATGAAAACAGAAATGTCTCATGGGAAGCAATAACGGTCTGCCTTCCCGATTCCGAAAATTATGAACCTTATGTTTTGCGTGAATTCGAAATAAGAAATATTCCCTTTGTAAAGCGCAGCGGCAAACCGCTTGCAGATTATCCGGCAGGGCAGTTTTTCAGCGCTGCCGCCGCTTGCGCCTCACGCGATTTTGCCTTTTCCGCCTTAACCGGGCTGCTTTTAAACAAAAACCTGCCGTGGAAAGATACTGCGGTTATTCACAATCTTGTTAACTTTGGCATTAAAAACAATTGCATTGGCTCATGGGCAGAAGAAAAAGACGGAAAAGAACATCATATTAATGTTTGGGAAGACGCTTTTGAAAAACCATTTGGTTATTTCGATCCTTCTATACGGCATTTTTTTAACGATTTAAAATGGCGTTTACTTGCCCTGCGGGCGGCATCGTCTTTTGCGGAATTAATAAAACAATATTTTATTTTCCGCCAGCGTTTTTTTGACATGGCTCTTTGCACAAAAGAAACCGATCTTGTTTTTTCACGGTGTATTTCCGAATTAATGTATCTGGCAGAAATTGAAAAAGACTTTCCCGATATTCCCGCTCCAGACCCATTCATGTTCCTTACAGAATATTTAGGCGAGGTTAAATACCTTGCGCAGCAATCCGCAACAGGGGTAACAATTCTTCCCTACAGAACAGCAGCGCCCGCGCCTTTTGAATATCACATCATACTTGGCGCGGATCAAAGCAGCCTTTCCGCGGTTTTTTCCAGGCTGAACTTTCTTTCGCGGGCAAAGAGGGAAAAACTCGGCATTGCAGACGAAGACGCTTCATCTGCATTTATCGATCTGCACAAGTATAATTCCATAAAAAAAGCCGCTTTTTTCTGTTCGGAGCAGACTTTTTCCGGGTATACAATTCCCCACTCAAAACTTGGCGCTCCTGCAAAACCGGCAGATCGTTATGCGGCATTTCCTGAATTTGCAGAGACATTTTCCTGCGATTATTTACGCAGTACAAGGTTTTTAAATAACATTGATAACTTAACGGCACAAAAACTGCATGATGTTCAAAAACAGGGGTTTGAAGAATGGAATTCCCGCCGGCAATTTGCAGATAATTCTGCAGAAGAAAACCATGCAGGTTTTCCTGGTGAAGACACCACCCTGCAGGAATTAATACAAAAGCAATATGCCGAAAATCCCAATTTTACGGGAAAATACAGCGTCTCTGCATCTTCGCTTAAACCGTATTTTCAATGTTCCCTAAAATGGCTTTTTAATAATGCCCTTGGTATTGAGAATGTAGAAATTGAAGCAAGCCTTATGGCAGAAAATATTACGGGCATACTGTACCATACAGTATTAAATTTATTTTTTACCGAAATTAAAAACAGCAATATGCCGCTTCTGTTTCCTGAATACAAAGAACAGGATCCTGTTCTTCCTTCTTTATACAGAGAGCTTCTTGAAAAAAATATAAGTTCAATATTTTCATATTTCCCTGCTTTACAGGAGGGCGGGAAACCGCAAATGAGCGCGATTACTTTCAGGCTGCTGGAAGCCGAAGAAAAGGCCATTCAGCAAAAACTGGAAAATTGCCTTGCGCATTTTCTTTCGTTTTTTGCAGGATGCCGCATAACAGGGAGCGAAATTTCTTTTCAGGCGCAGCGCGGCTTCTTTTTTCTTAACGGAAAACTGGATTGCATTCTGCAAAATGCCGCAGATGAATATATTATCGTCGATTTTAAATTAAAACAAATGCCGTTACGGGCGGATTGCACCGGAGAAAGCGAAAACGGCCTTTCCGATTTTCAGCTTCCTATGTATATTACGCTGTCGGAAGAAAATGAAAATATAACCATCAGTACCGCGCTTTTTTTCAGCATTCTGGATTCAAAACCGGAAGTTATTTTCGGCGTTATTGAAAATCAAAATACAAACGCATTAATTCCCAAAAAAGAAGAAGATCGAATATTGCGAGGCAGTGAAAAATTCAATGAAATAATTAAGCAGCTTAATCATAAAACCGGAATATTCGCGAACGAAATTAAAACCTGTAATTTTTCAGTTTACGAGGAAGATTACAGAAAATGCACTGATTGTAATTATCACCGGATATGCCGGACAACTTATAGAATAAACCGGGGAAATATATATGGAGCTTAATCAAGAACAAAAAAATGCTGCTTTTTATGAAGATAATGCCGTTGTCGCTGCCGGAGCCGGATCTGGAAAAACCATGGTTCTTGCCAATCGTTTTGCCTGGCTACTCACAGAGAAAGGTTTAGGCATCGAAAAAATACTTACACTCACCTTTACGACAAAAGCAGCGGCGCAAATGTACAGAAGAATACATTCACTTCTAAAGGAAATCTCGGAAAAAGAAACCGGCATTAGAGCCGAAAGGGCTCGTTTGGCTCTTGATAATTTTATTCATGCAAGAATCCAAACACTGGATTCTTACAGCACCGCGCTCGTAAGGCAATGCGCCCACCGCTACGGAATCAGCCCTGACTTTAAGATAGACCAGGAACGCTGTTATGAACTTGCCCACGAAGAAGCGCTTCCGTTTTTGATTTCTCACCGCCGTCATCCGGCAATTAAACGCCTTTATCAGGACAACCGCCCAAGCGACATTGTCCGTAATATATTTTCCTCTGTATTGTTTGACTACTCCCAAATTGACAATGAAAGGGATTTTTCGGCAGATATAAAAATACAATTTGATATTGTCTGCAATGAATGGAAAAATTTAAGCTCCGAACTCGATATTATAATAAATGTATTGACAGCTAACATATTTGAAGACCAGAAACTGCTTCCCGATCTTGTGCCGGTTATGGAAAGCTATAAAAACAATAAAATCCCCATTCCCGTTTTTTCGGACATCCGTTCTTTTTTTGATCTTATTTTACAGCTTCCGCAGGAAGAATACATTGAAAAAGCGGAAGAGCATTACATTCAAAAAACATTGTCTGAACTTCTTCATTTTTTATCCAAAATAAACAATATTAGTTTAAGGTTCGGGAAAAAATCTGACAATCCGGTAAAAGACGGGATAAAACAACTGCGCAGTCTTTTTGGAAAATTTTCATCTCTTGCTGTTTTTTGTATGCAGGCCGGTTTGATTCTTTCCATTGTGACCTTGCTTACGGAATTACAGCATCGTTATCTGACAAGGAAACGCGCCGAAGGAGTTTTGACATTCAGGGATGTCGCAAACCTTGCAAGGACAATTCTTATTGAACAGGAAGACATAAGGCAGAGCGAAAAAGAAGCCTTTACGGCGATAATGATCGATGAATTTCAGGATAACAACGAGCTGCAGAAAGATTTATTGTTTCTGCTTGCGGAACATCCTAACGTAATAACAAAAGGAATTCCGCCTGCAAAAAATCTTGCTTCCGGCAAACTTTTTTTTGTAGGCGATGAAAAACAATCTATTTATCTTTTCAGGGGCGCAGATGTTTCTGTTTTCCGCAAATTAAAAGACGAGCTAAAAAGCGCCGAACTTTCCCTGAAAATTAATTATCGTTCCGCTCCTCAATTAATAGGCGCTTTTAACGCAATCTTTGGCGGCAGCAATTTTGATCCTTTGGGAAAATCGCCGCTGCATGAAAAACCTTCTGTCTTTGCGCCTTTTGCATCGCCGGTTTTTGAAGCGTCTTATACGCCTCTTGAAGCAAATGAAAAATGCGCAGGCAGCTTGTCCGTATGCATACTTGGTAAAAACAGCGACTCTCCCGATAACAACCTGGGCGGTAAATCAGACAAGCGCCTGTCTGCTGACGAAAACGAAGCATTGTTTACAGCAGAAAAAATAAAAAAATTACTTGAAGAAAAAAATGAAGACGGCGGGCAAAAATATCAGCCGGGTGATATTGCAATTTTATTCCGCGCCCGCAGCTCTCAGCATTTTTTTGAAAAACACTTAAGAATCCTTGGCGTTCCTTATTCATCTGAAGATATTAACGGCTTTTTTTACGGAGGGCCGGTAAACGATATTATGTCGGTGCTTCGCCTTGCCGCATACCCTCTGGACAGCGCCGCTTATGCAGAAATGCTTCGTTCTCCGTTTGCAGGCATTTCCATACCAGCCCTTGCTGTATGTATGGCAATTTTTAAAATTTCACAAAACCCTGAACCTTTTAATAATGAACCGCTGAGCCGCCTGAATAAAAAAGACAAGGAAAAATATATTCATGGTCAGAAAATTTATTCTTCAATTTGCAGCATGGCGGAAAACGGCAGCGTTAGTTCACTTGTCAGCGAACTGTGGTACAGATACGGTTACTGTTATGAGACAGAGTGGAATCCGCAGACTGAAGTATACAGCGAGTTATATGATTATCTTTTTCACCTTGCGGTAAAAGCCGACACTGCAAATCAGGGGCTTGCAGCTTTTACCGATACGATTCGTTCATACAGAGATTCCGGCGAACGGCTTACGGACATTGAGATTCCGCTGGAACGCCCAAGCGCTGTTCATCTGTTAACAATTCATAAAAGCAAAGGGTTGGAATTTCCGGTTGTATTTCTGTGCGGATGCGGAAAACACAGTCAGACAAATTCCGGCGGCGATGTATTTTTCTCAAATAAAACAGGTATTGTTTTTAGCCCTCCGATTCCATCATCATGCTGCACAATTCCCGATATGAAGAATAATTTCTTTTGGGAACAGTCAATTGCCGAAGAAAGGCTCAAAAGAACGGCAGAACTGCGCCGCCTTCTTTATGTAGGCATGACCAGAGCTGAAAAAGAATTGTATTTAACGGGCAGCCTGACGGCCAAAGGGCTTTGCGATGATAAAACAAAAGATTTTTCGCTTAATCTAAAAAAATATACAGAAAACAAATGCAGCGATAATGAAAATGAAATTCCAGGCGATACAATTTTAAACAATGATACATTTTTTGGGCTTATGCTGCCCTCAATTGCAGCGCATATCGCAGAAAATTCTGATGCAAATTGCCCCAATTCAGAAAGTTTGTCTTTTTTCAATCTGGAAGCAATACCGGCCTACACAAGCGAAAATATCAAAAAATCAGAAACAGAAAAATCCGATCTTAAAGAAAAAAAACTAAATGTATATTATAAAAAAATTGAAGCTTTTTATATAAATGCAGAAACAATTAAAACGCCGGTTTTAATTGACAATCACCTAACGCCGGTATCCCTTTGCAGTACGCCTGCAATTGACAGCGAAGATATTCTTCGCGGCAAAGGCTTTTTTATCAACAGGGAATTTTCCGGCGAAACAGCGGATGATATTTTCAGCAGGGTTGATTCTATGATGACCCATTTTATGGATACCGGCGATGATGCCGGGGATAAATTTAATTCAGGCAGTTTTGGAACTATTGCGCACATTTGCGTCGAAGCGATACTTAACGGGGAAAAATCGGAAATCCCGCCCAAAATTGCATGTTTTTTAACGCCTGACGAAGCGGATATTTTTCTTGCCGCAGGCAATGAACTTGCAGTTCGTTTTATGCGTTCAGGGCTTGGAAAAACTGCAGAAAACGCATTAATGCGCGAATGTGAATTTTCATTCAGGAGCATAATTAAAAACAAAGCCGGAAAAGAAGCATTCATCAGCGGCACTGTCGATCTTTTTTTTGATGACGAAGAATCCATTCATATTGTAGATTTCAAAACCGACGGCCGCGAGACACCCAGTGAATATGTTCCCCAAATGGCCTGTTATTACCGTGCGATATATTCACTTTTTGCTGTGCCTGCAAAAAAAGAATGCCGTATATGGCTGTATTATCTGCGCACAGGCCATGCTGTTGAAATAACGCAAAGAGTAAAACTGTTTGAACTGGAACACAGAATATTTTTATGACCTATGTTAAATTATTTACCCACTTTTCTTTGCGGAGAAAATGGCGGGCAACAAATAATTTTACAAAGTCAGTAAGTTTAAGCAGCGCAAACATCGGCACAGGCGCAAGAGTTGTGAACATGGAAAGTATTACAGAGCCTGGCGCAAAAAGAAAGACATTGACTGAAACATCGGTATACATGCCCATTGCAGTATCGCCGCCTGCGCGGGAAATTGCAAACTGAACATTCAGAAAACACCACAAAGGCAAATAAGCCAAAATTACGAGAACCATGCCAAGGCAATTTGCTCTTGCTTCGGCTGTAAGATTGGAAAACACCAGAGGGACAAGAGCAGAGACCAGCAAGGCTCCCGGAATTGCGATTATAAGCCCTGCAGCCGCGCCTCCCCATTTTATCCAACCGGCGCGGCGGCGAGCTTCGTCTAACATGCCGCCGCCCAATGCGCCGCCAACAAGCACGCTGGACACTGTCCACAAACCGCCGAAAAGCAGGAAGAAAATGTTGGCAATTGTCCACCCGGCGGCCATACCAGCGACAACTTCTGCGCCGCCGCGCCGGTTGTACATCGCGATCATGAGAGTCTCGGATCCAATCCACGACATTTCCGCAGCAAAGATCATTCCCGATTTTGCAAAGATCTCTTTAATCAATTTTTTCTTAATTATAAATAATCTTTTTAACCCTGCAAAAAACGGCGCATTGGAATAAACAGCATAGGTTAAAAATGCCGCAGCTTCAAAACAGCGGGCAATTATTGTAGAACAAGCCGCCCCTGTAACTCCCAGCCTCGGCGCACCGAGATTGCCGTATATCAGAATCCAGTTTCCAATTGTGCTGATAATCGTAGCTGCGCCGGAGATAATCAGCGGTATTTTCGGCCTGGCAATCTCGCGAAAACTGGTTGCTATCGACATTGAAATAGCCATGGGAAAATATGTCCACGACATAAGCCGCAAATAGTTTGAACCAACAATAACAATTTCTTCCTGCGCAGCATTGTCCATGGTCATTATAGCAATTATATCATTCGGAATAATCCGGCAAACCATAAAATACAGAATGGAAAGGCAAAAGGCGAATATCAATTTAAAACTGTAAGCGCTTTTCATGCCGCTTTCGTCTTTTGCGCCGTTAAATTGAGCAATATAAATGCCGCCGGCCTGGCATATCGTATTAACAATTACAAAAAAAATAAAATTGATATGATTAGTTACGTTTACAGCCGCCATGCTGACATCGCCCAAACCGGCAACCATAAAGCTGTCAACCAGAGAGACGAGACTCATTATTAACTGTTGGAGCATTACCGGAAGGGCAATTGCCAGCGCCCCGCGGTAAAAAGACCAGGGGCCCAAACGCGACGTTATTATTTTAAGAGGCTGCACAAATTACATTCTCCATTTTGCGGTATAGTGTCTGTCCATAAAGCCGGTTACTTTACGGACACGATATAATTCCATTGTAATTATTTCTATACAAGCGTCAAGTGGAAAAGGAAGCAAATACCGCCGTTGACAGTAAAGCGTATAAACAGTTACATTTTAAATTATGAGTGAATATCATATTCATGGCGGGATTCCGCTGAACGGAACAATTAAGGTTAGCGGGAACAAGAACGCTGCCCTGCCATGCATTGCCGCGTCTCTGTTAACGGACGAACCTGTAATTCTTCAAAACATTCCCGACATCGAAGATGTGCATGTAATGCTTGACGTTTTTACAGCGCTGGGGGGAGAAGCAGTAAACATTGAACCAAATACATGGCAGCTTCAATTAAGGGACATAAAATGTTCTGAAATACCTCGCGAGCAGGCAAAGAAAATAAGGGCATCCATTCTTTTTGCCGGCCCGCTTTTGGCGAGAACGGGCAAAGTTATCCTGCCGCCTCCTGGCGGGGATATAATAGGCAGAAGAAGGCTGGACACGCATTTTCAGGTTTTAACCGAATTGGGCGCAAAAGTGAAAGTCGGCGAAACGTTTAGTTTTTCTGCAAAGTCTCTTGAGGGCGCCGATATTTTTCTTGATGAAGCTTCGGTAACAGCTACCGAAAACGCCATCATGGCGGCTGTGTTGGCAAAGGGTAAAACCTTTCTTACTAACGCAGCGAGCGAACCGCACGTGCAGGATCTTTGCAAGATGCTTGTTACGATGGGCGCTAAAATCGACGGGATTGGTTCCAACATTCTTGCCATTACGGGAGTAGATAAACTTTCCGGCTGCAATTTTGAAATTGGCGCAGATTACATGGAAGTGGGATCTTTTATCGGGCTTGCTGCGGTAACCGGCGGAGATCTTCATATTGAAGGAGCGCTGCCGCAGGATTTGCGCCCTGCAAAAATTGCCTTTGGCAAGATGGGCATTGTCTGGGCGCACGAAGGCAGCATTATTCACGTGCCGAAGAATCAGCCAATGGAAGTTAACCACGACATTGGGGGGATGATTCCCAAAATAGACGATGCGCCCTGGCCGGGTTTCCCTCCCGATCTTGTCAGCATTGCGATTGTTGTCGCGACGCAGGTAAAAGGAACAGTTTTAATTCACGAAAAAATGTACGAATCGCGGATGTTTTTTGTAGACAAACTAATCGGGATGGGGGCGCGAATTGTGTTGTGCGATCCTCACCGCGCTGTTATATCCGGCCCTGCAAAACTGCATGGTTCCGATCTTATAAGCCCCGATGTACGCGCCGGAATGGCGATGATTATCGCCGCCATGTGCGCCGAAGGCAGCAGCGTTATTCGCAACATCTACCAGGTTGAACGCGGCTACGAGCATCTTGCGGAAAGGCTGTCGTCTCTCGGAGCGCAGATTACGCGGGTGGAGTGAGGGGGGAGAGGTAAGAGGTAAGAGGTAAGAGTGAGCGGCTCTTTGTTAGCTATCGGCGCATAGACTACAAGCCAAGCTTTCAAGTCGCTCTCTTTTTACCTAACCACACCACCTGTGGTGTACCATTGCACGTAACGACACTAGCGAAAAGCGGTAACAGGTACCCCTGCGGTACCGCACAAAAGAGAAACGAACAATTAAAAATGAAAAATGCCCCGTTCGTAATCTGAGTAATGAGAAAAAAAATGCTTTCCGGTTTTCTTTGGATAATTTATCCTGGTACTAACAGGAAAGCACAACTCAAATTTGCAAAAGGACAATGCCCCTTTGCAGGAAGCGGTTTGTTCTGCGGCTGCGGCACCATGCCTTCATTTTCCGCAGGGCTCAGGGGCACAAAAGACGGAAGCCGATGTTGTTGTTC
>Ga0123356_10003389_pt1 | contig 16718 bp, 12 predicted proteins | sample TergutEmb28metaG_2_FD_92546 | JGI IMG/M metagenome (GOLD analysis project Ga0123356, IMG submission 92546) | Embiratermes neotenicus P3 segment gut microbial communities from Petit-Saut dam, French Guiana - Emb289 P3 | ecosystem: Host-associated > Arthropoda: Insects > Digestive system > Gut ...
GGATATGCCGTCTTCCTGCAAGTACTCCCCGTCTGTCATAAGTTCAAATGCATCCTCTTCGTTTGATTCGAACACAGGTAGTCCTTTTATTGATATCAATACTTTTTTCTTATCTTTCACTTTGATTCTCCGGTTCTTTGTGTTTTCTATTTTCTTATTTCAACGTTACTTGCTTTATTTTACCTTGCACTTCTGATTCAAGATATCTTGACGCAATATTCGCAAAGCCTTCAATACTATCGGTCACGTAGTATTGGATACTGCCACCTGCTTCTTTTTCCGAGAGCATATCGCGGTTACTTAAATCTTCTGCGACACGTTTGGCGGTTTCTGCTCCCGAGTCGATGAGTTTGACATCAGATCCCATTATTTTAGATATAACATCACGCAGCAGAGGGTAGTGCGTACAACCGAGGATAAGCGTGTCAATCTCTAACTCACGAAGCTCGTCAAGGTATCGTTCGGCAATGCAAAGCGCTGCTTCATCGACAGCATCTATCCACCCCTCCTCGACCAGAGGCACAAATAGTGGGCATGCCTGCGAATATACTGTCAGATCGGGGTTTATCCGCTTTAGTGCTGTTTCGTATGCTTTGCTTCGTATTGTCGCTTTTGTCCCGATGACACCAATTTTTTTACTTTCAGTGTGATTTGCCGCTGCCCTTGCAGGCGCTCCGACAACTCCATAAATCGGTATATCATATATGTTTTCGAGAGAGTCAAGCGCAACCGAACATACTGTATTGCATGCTATAACCATTGCTTTTATATCATATCCCGTCAGAAATGCTGCATCCTGACTAGCATATTTTGTTATTGTCTCCCTTGAGCGCGTACCGTACGGTATCCTGCCGGTGTCTCCAAGATATATGATTTCTTCCCCCGGCAGCAGCTCAGAGAGCTTCTTTATCACTGTCAGTCCGCCAAGCCCGGAATCGAAAACTCCGATTGGACGATTATCCATAGGTTTGATCCTCATCATGTACAGCTTATTTGAAACACCAATTTTTTTCGCTGTTTTTCGTCTTTGTATATTACGCCATAATGGTGAATTATTCAAGATATTATTTATGAACAGTTTTCGACTTTTTGAAAGTGTCATGACATTAATTATGTTAACAAAATATACCTTGACTTTTTTGACACGCTATTGTAACATTTTATGTGAAAAATGTCATAATTTGTGATGGTTTCTTGAGATATTATCACCATTTACATCTTTTTAAAGGCCTTTTAGCATAAGAGAACTGAATTCCACAGACGATAACGATACTTAGCGTACTGTGATGAGAGGGATATATGAACGCAACATTGAGTCTTGGGGAAAAGCTTCGAATTCTACGTTGGAATACAAAAAAGACACTTCGAGAGAAAAGTGTGATACTGAATGTAACGATGAATACGGTGCATAGATGGGAAAACGATCTAGTAGTGCCAAGAGAACCAATGCTCAGAAAAATGGCTGATTACTATGGTGTCCCACTATGTTGGTTACTTTCAGAAACCAGTTCCGAAGCACTTACCAGAGATGCAGAACTGAACCTGTTAGACCTCTTCAGAAATATGCCCGATAACCACAGACACAAGGTTATGGGATATGTAGAGCGATTATATTCGTCCGGCAACAGCAATGAGCCGACATAGATATAATAATAATTGATTAGAAGCAAAACGCTTCGTTATAAGTACACCGCCAGCGCGACTTTGAAGTTATAAAGGCACGGAAACGGCGTACTACATACGAAACGTTTTGTTTTGTTTTCTATGTAAAATCTTTGATTTCTCTTGCTTACATGTGATAGTTTTTGTAAAATGTATATGTTCTTTACTATTGAGAAAGGAAAACGGTTATGTTAGAAGGGCTTTTTGAGACTGCTGCATATATGCAAAACAGAGAACTTTCATGGCTTAAGTTCAATGAACGTGTATTGCTCGAAGCAAATCGTACTGACATGCCGTTATTGGAAAGACTAAAGTTTATTTCCATTTTCCTAAGTAACTTAGACGAGTTTTTTATGATAAGGGTAGGCTCTCTTTCTGACTCAGTACTTTTGGGTAATAAGCTCAGTGATAATAAAACCGGTATGTCTGCTCAGGAGCAACTAGACGAGATTTATCGTGCCATTACACCGCTTTATGCACTTGTAGGGCATGCATTTTCCTCTGTAACAAACGGGCTTTCTAAGCACGGCGTAGAATTTGTAAGTGTGTCAGATCTATCGGGAAACGAGCTTAAGGCGCTTAAGAACCATTTCACTTATAATATCATGCCACTTTTATCCCCTTCTATCATCGATTCCAAGCATCCTTTCCCCCATATACAAAACATGCAAAGGCACATCGCAGTAACATTAGAGAAAAAGAAGGGCACAACATTTGGTCTTATTGCAGTTCCGACAGAGCTTGATAGGCTTATCCTCCTTGATGGAAAGGGATATCGCTTTGTTTTGCTTGAGGAACTTATCTTGTTTTTTACCGATCTTGCATTTGGTACTTATGGAGTTCTTGAAAAAATTATTATAGCTGTAACTCGTAATGCTGACTTCGAAGCAGAAGAAGAGCTGATCGACGAAGGAATCGATTTTCGTCAGCATATGAAGATACTGCTCAAAAAGCGCCAACGACTAGCACCGGTACGTCTTGAGCTTGTCGGGTCTACCAGCCCTGAGATGCTTGATTTTCTGTGTCTAAAGCTATTTTTGACGCCGGCTCAAGTATTTTACTCAACAGCACCGCTTGATTTATCTTTTAGTCATAACCTGGGGCGTTACTTTGACAATGAAACATACGAGCGCCTGGTCTGGCCGGCACATGTTCCTGTTAATCCTCTACCTCCGGCTAAAAGAGGAAATATGCTCAAGCTGGCTGCCGAAAAGGATATGCTGTTCAATTTCCCATATGAAAGTATCACACCCTTCTTATCACTTATGCGACAAACTGCAGAAGATCCATCGGTTTTATCAATCAAGATAACTGTTTATCGATTGGATGCACAGTCAAAACTAGCTGAGTCGCTCATACTGGCTGCTGAGAATGGTAAAGAAGTCATCGTTCTCATGGAGCTCCGTGCTCGCTTTGATGAGAGCAACAATATTGAATGGGCAAGCCGCTTTGAAGAAGCAGGTTGTCGAATTATTTATGGACTTGTTGGATATAAGTGTCATTCAAAAGTTTGCCTAATCACTAGAAAAGTGTCCGGAAAGCTTCAATATATTACACAAGTTGGGACAGGCAACTATAATGAGAGAACTGCAAAACTTTACTCCGATTTGTCATTAGTAACAGCAAATCAGGAAATAGGGCGTGACGCTGCTACATTTTTCAGTAACATGCTGATTGGTAATCTGGAAGGTATTTATACTCATCTTTGGGTAGCACCAAACGGCTTTAAGAGTAATGTACTAAAAGCTATTGAAGTTGAACGACAAAAAGCACTCCGTGGTGAAGTTGGTAAGATTATTATCAAATGTAACTCCTTAACTGACAAAGAAGTTATTGAGAAGTTAGTTGAAGCCGGAGACAGTGGGGTCGATATATCAATGAACATTCGCGGTATTTGCTGCCTAATTCCTCAAATACCCGGTGTAACAGATAACATCCGTGTCTTCAGTATAGTTGGGAAGTTTCTGGAACACGCTCGCATTTTCTGCTTTGGTGAAGGCTCAGACATAAAGTTATATATATCTTCTGCTGATTTAATGACTCGCAATACTCAACGGAGAGTCGAGGTAGCTTGTCCTATTCTTGATCCTGAGTTACAGAAAAGAATTCTATGGATACTGGATGTATTACATAACGATGAAACTAATGCATGGGATTTGTATTCTGATGGAAGGTACATCTTACGACAGAGTATCGATTCTGATAATCCAAGAAACTCACAGGAGATATTTTCTCTTGAAACACAAAGTAGAGCTGCATTGCTTTATGGTGATTCACAAAATACCGGCTCAAGTAAAAAGAGCGACTCAGGTGTTTCACTCTTTCGCCGCTTTTTACAATTATTCGATTCAAAACACTAGCATGTAGGTTTTTCCTTACTTTCTTTACTTGCATTGTTTTAAAGCTTCGTAAGCTACATATTACCCAAAAGCACGTTCTTAAGGTATCTTTTAGCAATATCATAGAGTCTGTACATTGTTTCCGGTGGAGTAGGGTCTTTACTTAAATATTTGTATCTTGGATAGAATCTCGATAGATGATATGGTACTTCCGGATCGATTGTAGCCAGCCACTCTGCTATTTCTTCCACAGAATCCTCATTTTCACCAGGAATCACAAGGGTGGTCACTTCTACATGGCAGCTCTTTAACGAGGATTCAATTGTTTGCCTCACTACGTCTTGCGTTCCGCCGACCATTTCATACGTTCCTTTGTTACTCCCTTTAATATCAATGTTTAGCGCATCTATCGTTGGGAGGAGCTTCTCAAGAGGCTCCTTGTTTATATATCCGTTTGTCACTAATACGTTCATCAGACCATCTCCGTGGATCCGTTCTGAACAGTCTTTTATGAACTCATATCCAATAAGCGGCTCATTATAAGTATAAGCAACTCCAATGTTTCCATCCTCAACTGCAAGAAGCGCAACTTCTCTAACAAGCTCAGGAGTCATCAAGTCAAGCCTTAAATTTTGATATTCCATGGAAATACCGTGGTTTTGACAGAATGGACAGTGAAGATTACAGCCATAACTGCCGATTGAAGCTATCTTTTTGCCCGGATGGAACATATATAATGGCTTTTTTTCAATTGGATCCAGTGCTATTGACGTTACTTTGCCATAGCTGGATGCATATAAAGTGCCATTTATATTGCTTCTGACTCCGCATTTCCCTGCTTGATCCTCTTTTATATTGCAATAATGCGGGCAGAGCCCGCATTTTATCGAATTATTTCCCGTTTTTTCCCAATATTCAGCGATTCTAGCCTCATTCATGTCTAATAACCTCAAATCTTTCAAGCTTAATTGGCTCAAAATCGCTAATTCCTGCCTTTTTTCTGGCGATATCTATCTGTGCCTCTACAGTATCGACACCTTCGAGGTTTGGAAGCAACAATCCACGCTTTTGACCACTTGTTACAATTACTCCATATCGCTTGACATCAAGCTGCTCTGAACTGTCAATTGGCTCCGATTCGCTCAAAACATCAACTTTATATGTCAAATATGGTAGCTCATTAACGCTTACAGGGTCAAATCTGTCATCAGTTAACCCTGCAGAAACTGCATTTTGTATTATTTCTTCTGCAATACTTGCTGTAGTAGGAGCAATTGTACCTACACAACCTCGTAATCTGCCATTTTTTTGTATTGAAACAAACACACCAGCTCGCTTTTTTGACAGTTCTCCCGACAAACCATTGGGAATAGGTAGTATTCCTCCAGTCCTTATTATGTGTTCTAATGACTGCCTTGCTAGGTTCTGGTGACCATCTTCTGTGTTCCGCCTTGCCGCTGCAGCCCCAATTGCGTACTCTACAAACTGCTCAAGGGTGTTTTTTGCCTCGTTTTTTCCGGTCGACACGAATGATGCGACCGCATATCCCACACCAAAAGGTCCTTCGTATGATAGCAGCTTTGCTTCAACATCTTGTTTATCAAAACAACCTGCCAATATCATCAATGAGTTATACCCGCATTCGCCTGCTTTCTCCCTCACAGAATCTGGAATCTTTAATAAGGAAAGAAAATCTCCATTAGAAAGCGCATCGGTAATCAAAGCATCAAACTTGGGGCCCTCACTGGAAAAACCATAAGGTCCGGTATCTAGTAATTTATGGGATAGATCCGAAGATGCTATCAGAACTGTATTTCTGCCTGTTATTTCAACCGCTTTAGCTATTATCTGGCCGAGAAGATAGTGCTCTGATGGGGCCATTGCTGATTGTGCAATGCGAATGGATCGGTAATCGTTGTAATGGTTATTTACGAACCACATTGGGACTGTTACGCCATGATCAAGTGCAGGATCTCTTTCGCCCTGTGTACCGGCAGAGATTTCATTAAACTCGGCTACACGTGATATCTCTTTTATCATCTCTTCATCGTATACCGTTTCAAACCTTTCCCCCGTAGCATTAAACCTCCCAAGATCCCCTCTAGCCGAACTCCCGGGCGAGATATGGAAATGGTCTGAATATATAGTACTATGTGGTGTTATGTATATGATTGTCTCTGGCTTCAGCTCTGCTATCTCTTTTGCTACTTCATACATTGCATCCAGAGTTTTTGATATCTCCTTTTCCTGTCCGCGACCGACAGCAGGTACAGCCAGCGGCGGATGCGGGAGCGTGTATGCTTTCAGTATAGGCATTTTTTGTTACCTCCCTATAGCTTATCTTCCAATAATAAAACAATCAGTTCTGTTGCTTCGTCATACTCTGCCATTAGTATTTGCTTCGAAATAACTCTGAGAATCGATTTTATATCATCGCTGCAATCCATTGTAAGCATTGCCTCTGTGCTTTTATTGATCCTAAAACCATCCATTTCGTCTAATGCTTTCTTTAGTATTGACAGTTCGTCTTTTAGGCATTCGTTTGCTACTGACGCATCGTAAACTTCCGATAGTTGCTCTTTCTTTTTCAAAACAGCTGTTTCGATACTGCTCAAAAGTTTGTCAAGAGCGCTGATAAACGCCTCATTGTGTGCTTCAATATATGATTTGTTTTTACTTAACCCTGCTTTTTCCAACGCTTTCGCCATTTCAGAGAGCTCTTCTGCCCCGATGTTTGCGAGGGCTCCTTTAAGTGCATGCACACTTGATGTATATCCTGCTATATCACCGGTTTTGAGCCTGTTTGATATATCAGCTCTTTTCTCACTTCCATCTTCATAAAACACACTCAGTATTTCTAAAAAGTTTTGAATCGTCCCACCCGAGAATCTGATGCCCTGTCTCACATTGACACCCTCGAGTTCAATAGTAATCTGCAGGTCGTCACTTGTATCTGTTCTCTTCATGGTGCCATCTGCTCTTTTTTGCTTTTCTCTGGGTATCCATCTTTCTAAAATAGTATTCAATAAAACCGTATCTATCGGCTTTGACATAAAATCAGCAAATCCATGTTTTAAGAACATTTCCTTTGCGCCCGCAATTGCATTTGCGGTTAGTGCAACTATCGGAAGGTTGTTGTAATACGAGTCATTGTCGCCCAGTGCTTTGATGTGTTCTGCAGTTTCCACTCCATCCATTCCGGGCATCCTGTGATCCATAAAAACTATGTCGTATTGCTTCTCTATTACCGCTTCTATCGCATCAAATCCACTCTGACACATATCAATTTCCATTAAATATGGCGTCAATAAACCCTTTACCACTTTTAAGTTCGTACTGATATCATCAACAATAAGGACTTTTGCTTCCGGTGCTGTAAATCTTACTGTCAACTCATTATCAGTATTAAATGTAAATGCGCCGGAAATCCCATTAAACACACTTGCTACAGACATGGAGTTGACCGGCACGGAAATAACGCTACAGTTATACGAGGGTATTGATTCTCCAAACTCCGTAAGTAGAACGATTTTTATATCTTTACATAACTGCACTATCTTATCTTTATCTCTGATAAACAGCTGGTTTGGTATAAAGACATATGTATATTGTTCCTTTTCAAGCATATCGTAGAGTGCTTCGGGACTTGATGCTTTCTTACATCTAGCACCGAGGTTGGATATTGCAAACATAATCGAATCGGCGGATTCCTTATGAGGATCAAACACGACCGAGTTTATTTTTTCTGCGTTAACAACAGACGCCAGCTTGCGAAAATCATTTATTTTTTGCGGAATCGATATCGTAAAAGTGCTGCCGACTCCGTATTCTGACTCTACGTTTATCTCACCACCCATTGCGTTGACAAGATCTTTTGATATGACCAAACCAAGCCCTACTCCTTTTGCTTCGGTATCGGACTCCGAGCTGACCTGGTAGTATGTATCAAACAATCTATCAATATCCTCGTGCTTTATACCCCTGCCGTTGTCCTTAACCTCCAGGATCAAACCAAGCGTTTTCTCATCTGTATTTGTTCCGCGAACAGTTAAGGTTATGTAGCCTTCATCTGTATATTTTACTGCGTTTTCAAGTATATTTACCAGTATCTGTCGTATCCTTGTCTCATCTCCATAAAGCGCGTTTGGAAGGTTGCTGTCTATGTAAGTGATAAATCGCAGCTTAGAATCGATAAGTTTTGTTTTTATGATACTTATTGAATCATTAATCAAAGACGACAATGAGTATACAGCCGGTGTGATATGCAAATTTCCGGATTCAATTTTTGCCAAGTCCAAAATGTCATTTATTATGGACAGCAGATTCACTCCTGCCTGTTTTACGGTAATGGCATACTCTCGAACAGTATCCGACATTTCTTCTCTAAGTGCAAGCTCTGTCATGCCAATTATCGCATTCATCGGAGTTCTTATTTCGTGGCTCATCTTTGCAAGAAATTCGCTCTTCGCTCTATTGGCTTCCTTCGCTTGCTTTAGAGCTTTACTAAGAAGTTTTGTTTGATTATCTATTTCGCTCATCAGTTGTATATGCTCACGTAGATCCCTTGCATATACTACAACTACATAATCGTTGTCAAAAGCTACGCGGACAAGATTGACATCAAACGGAATCAATCCTCCATCCGGCTTTTTTGTCCAGTACTCACAAGAGCTGCTTCCATTCTTAAAAGCCTCGTCAAGTTTACTCCGGAAATACTCGCCTGAGCGTTCACCGTTTGGCTGTAACTCCGGTCCTAACTCCGAAAACCGCCTTATATACTCGTCTTTTTCCATCTCAAACAACTCAAGAGTCTTGTTATTTATTTCGATTAGTTGGAAATCACTGCTCCATAAATGACACATGAGCGGCGTGGCGTCCAGCATCACATTTGTGAGCTTAAACTCCTCTTCCGCTCCTTTTAGTCTCCACAACTCTGTTGCATCTGTATCATAGCCTTCGTTCTTGTCTTTTTCAGAAAGCATAGCTATAGGCTCTCTTTCTCCGGATATGTGTATAATATTTAAGAAAATCTTGCGAGTAATTATTCGTGTATATCAGCTATTTTACTGTATTTTATCTGTTTTTTCAAGATGATTCTTCCACAGATTCTTTAACTTTACTATTGACTTTATGCAGGGGTTTGTTTAGTATGTTTTGGTAAGGAAAGTAATACAGGTTCTTGGAGGAATGTTTGATGGAAGTAGCAAAAGTAACAAGTAAAGGGCAAATCACAATCCCGATTTCAATTCGACGTAAGCTCGATATAAGCGAAGGTGATAAGGTACTATTTATTTATAAAACAGATGGTGTTATGATGGTGAATCCTAACACGTTTCAGGGAGTGGACGCTGCTGAAATAGATGAGTCGGAAGTCGTTGCAGCTCCGGCACCGGTCAAGGCAAAAAAAGCGCCTAAGGCACCCCCTGCCGCAGCAATAGAGCCTGCCGCAGCAATAGAGCCTGCCGCAGCAATAGAGCCCGCCGCAGCAATAGAGCCAACCACCGAAGAGCCGGTCGCTGAAGCAGTGGTCGAAGAGAAGACTCCTCAAGAAGCTCCAAAAAGACCTCTGCCGCCACCCGTTGAAGAGCCTGAACCTCCGGACAAGCATGTCGGCGGTCTTAATCTGAGTTCTCTTCTTGACGATATACGTTCGATAGGCTCTAATATATAGTTTTTTACCGTAAATTAATCAGGGCACTCATATTTGAGTTGCCCTGATTTATTTTTACTTATCATGCTGCCGGTTGTGATGGTTTAGAAGGTTTTGCTACTTCTTCTGTAATTGAAGACATTTCAATATAGTTACGAAGTATCGGGTATGGCGCAGGTCCAAAATCAAGTACATATCGGTGAAAATCCAGAAGCTCAAAACTATCTCCCAGAGCTCTTTCCCTTTCATTTAAAAACATTGTCAGTTCTATATAGCCCAACGAGTACATCAAAGAGTTCAGCGGTACGCCGGTGACCATGTTGTATATTCTTTCTACGACATCTCTGTCATTGTTATTGATCATTGCGAGCAGCCCGGCTACATCATCAATAGTCCATCCCAGTAAGTTTACCCCAAGATCGGCATAAGACGTTAAAAGTGAATCAAATAAACGGAAGTTCCACATCAGCTTTGCTTCTTCTTCATCCATGTTCGCGAAGAAATAACTTCTCATTTCGGCGTATGTTGCCCATCCTTCTGAGTAACCGGTGTTTGATAATGCTATTCGTACCGGATGTGGAGACTGCTGGAGAAAATAAACTGCTTGATACATATGACCCGGATAACTCTCATGAGCAAGTGCTGTAAAGAGGAATAAATCATCATCCTCGACCGATGAAGGGTTTACATATACTACGTTGTCGTCAAATCGGTCTACTGCAGGTGCCAGATAGAATGCCGGACTCGTGTGTTCCTGAAGACTTTTGTGTACTTCAAGCACTTTAAGCCTTGTGGGATCGATTTGTGGGAAATCGTTGGCTATATGGCCTTGCAGTTCTGATATATAGCTCTCCGGTGTACCCTCGGCGATTTGTCCTAATGTATCCCATTGATTCATAAGCTGCGACTCACCGTGCAAAGCATCAATGATTTCAGCCCATGTCCTTTCAACCCACTCTTCCAATAAGTCTGCCAACTCATCTGCTGTCCTGTCCGTTCCGACCCTAAGGCGTAAAAGCGCATGCGCATAGTCTTTGCCACCCGATAAACTTGCGAGTCCACCCTGATTGGCACCAACACCACGCAGCTCTTTCATTGCAGCAAGAAGCGTATCGTAAGCCGGAAGGACATTCTCAAGTACTATCTCCTTGTTTCTTTTCTTAAATGACTCACGCTGATCAGCGCCTAGGCCCGTGTAATTATCTATCCGATCGTCGAACACGGTTATAAGAAGATTGTCCTCACGGTTTTCTAAATAGCTTTCTATTTGCTCTATGACACTATCGACATTACCCTCATTCATGAAAAATCCGCGGCGTGATCGTTCACGCTCATACTCGATTATATCGTCAAAGTAACGGCGCGTATCAGCTAGTAAATCCAGATACAGTTCTATGTCATCCGACGTGTAGAAGTTAAACTCTGCCATTAAAATTGGAAATTGCACTTGTATGCCGTTTAATGGTCGGATATAACCGGTATAATAAGAGAAATCCTCCCGTTGATCCATAATCTTGTAAAGCGATATATTACGAGATAATATATCATATACGATTTTTTGATCTGTCCGCAGATTCTGATAATTAAAACCGGCGAGACGATCTGATAACTCTTGTGTTTCTTCTCTTGATTCCTGGATAAGCTCCGGTGTCACCACTTCGCCAAATGATGTCTCCGGTCTTTCTATATCCATACTGTAGGGATCCGCAAGGAAGTAGTTCATCGTTAGGCTATCAGAAGTTACCCAATCCTCAAACAGCTCATCCATCAGCAAATCAAACTCGTCTTCGTCCGCTGGTTTTTCAATCTCCTGTTGTACTACTTCTTGCTCAGTAGCTCCATCAGAGCCTCTGTCAAAGATTCTAGTGCAACCACTGAAGATCCCGATGCAAAGAACTACAGCAAGTAATACACAGATAATGCGCTTTAAAAAGTCTTTTGTTGGCATAATCGATTCTCCCTACGAAAAAGCCGCACTAGAAATAACCGGTGCGGCGTCTTTCTATATTGATGCAATAACATTTGTTAGTTTACTTTGTATGATTATAGAATTCATTTACTCCGCTTTTACATAAACCGATACATCACCGAAACTGTCATTGATAGTCAGTTTATCTCCATCCAGCTCGATTGTGAACGAATAAAACCCTGTCTCATCGCCTTGAATTGTCATATTATTAGATTCGATTGTCACAGTACCCCATTCTTTAAGATCCGACTCATAGACTCTAAATTTACCATCCTCTTCGCTAAACAGGATGTAGTCAGACTCCCCGAAGAAATACAGAGAAAATGTATTGCTGTCAAGTTCCCACCTTCCGAGAAGCTGAGTTGTCGGGATATCCGCCGGTGGTGGTGCCTGCGGATCGGGCGCGGGTGTCTCATTTGTTTCGGGCGAGGTGGGTGGTGATTCGGTTGTTATTACAGAATCGGGTGTATCCGGCGCGGGTGTCACATCTATAATACCGGGCTGATTAGGAGCGTTTGCTGTGTCTGATACCCTGTTGTAGTGTATCGTATCTCCGTCTTCGTCGGTAATGGTAAGGCGGTCTCTTCTTATATTGAATGTAAATTCGTTAACTCCGCTAAGTTCACCGTCTACTACCAGTTTACTATCACTACTTCTGATATGCCATGAGCCCCATTCACCATGATCTGCCTCGTAAACTCCGTCTGCTCCTGCTGCGTTTTCGAAAAACATGATAGTTTTGGATTGTCCAAAGAAATATACAAAACTACCGGAGTCATATTCCCACGTTCCATAAAGGTCGGCGGCATCAGTGCTGCCTCCTCCTCCTATTACTCCTCTGGATAGAAGTATTACCGCAACGATTGCAATTATTATTACTGCTACTACACCGCCTGCAATACCTAAAATAAGTCCTGTTTTACTTTTCTTCGGTTCGCTAACCGGTTGATAACCGGGTTGCTGAGGATACGCGGCACCGGGCTGTTGATAATATGGTTGTTGTGGTGGCACCCCGTAAGGCGGTGGCGGTTGCATTGTGTCGGGTGCTCCGTACGGCGGTGGCGGTTGCGGTGTGTCGGGCGCTCCGTATGGCGGTGGCGGTTGCGGTGTGTCGGGCGCTCCGTATGGCGGGGGCGGCTGCGGTGTGTCGGGCGCTCCGTATGGCGGGGGCGGCTGCGGTGTATCAGGTGCTTCAGGTGCTTGCTCTGAAGGTATCATTGGCGGTGTAGGAATATCCGGCATTTGAGGTGGCTCAGGTATTTCGTTTACCTGTGGTGTCTGCGGAACGGATACTGCTTGTTCAGCCTCAAGACGTGTACCGCAGTTAGTGCAAAAAGCCGAGCCCTCTACTGCTTCGCTACCACAATTTGGACATTTCATAATAATGCTCCTTATTTTAGTTAGGTGGTCTCTATTAGACCGTAATCTCCTTGTTTACGCTTATATACTATGGAAAATGCATCTTTACTGTTTTGGTTTTTAAATACGAAAAACTCATGTTCCAGAAGATTCATTTGCAATACAGCTTCCTCAGGAGTCATCGGCTTTACAGGGAACATTTTTGTTCTTACGATATTAAACTCATGTTGATCATCATCATCGTTTATATCATTTATTATTGCAGGTTCTTTTTCACGTTCCAACGAGCTTGTGCGAATTCGTTTTCCAAGACGTGTTTTGTTTTTTCTGATTTGCCGTTCAATAGCCGCTACAGCTGAATCCACCGATGCGTAAATGTCGCTTGTCGTGTCGGTTACGCGGTAGAACATTCCATTGTTTTTAAGTGTTACTTCCGCAATATAGCGTCCACGCTCGGTAGCGAATGTGATAAACGCTTCAGACTCTGTTTTGAAAAAACGGTCCAGCTTGCCGATTTTTCTTTCTGCGTAGTCACGCAGATCATCAGTTACTTTGATTTTTTTATCTGTGAAATGAAATCTCATACGCGATTACTCCTTTCTAACGTCTCTTTACTTTTAATCGTGCGGTTTTTGGCTTTTTATCTTCCTCTGAAGCCGGTGCCGGTGCTTGCTCAGGCAGTGGCGTTATTGGCGCCAATACAGGTGGTGCTACAGGTATATTAATAGACTCCAAGGGCGGCAGCGCTGAGGCTTGCGGCGCTGCAGGTTCCTTTCTCGTCTCTAACGGCGGCAGCGTATAGGTCACCGGTGGTGCAGGTTCTTTTTTTACCTCCAAAGGCGGTAGCGTGTATGCTTGTGGTTGCGAAACCGGTTCTGCGGGTATAGCAACAGGTTCAGTGACAGGCTCAACGACAGACTCAACGACAGGCTCAACGACAGACTCAACGGCAGACTCAACGACAGACTCAACGGCAGGCTCTTCTACCGCTTCCTCGATTACAACAGGTCCTTCGACGGCTTTATCCGTTCCTTCTCGAAGCCTGCTTAGTTCCTCGGTAAGCTCCTGTACTTTCTTCTCAGCCGTTTCTTGTGCTGCCAGTGCTTCATTTCGTTCATCCGCTATCTTGGCGATGTACTTTACTACATCTTCCCTGTTGAAGCCTCCAAAAAACCTTTTTCTGAAAAATTCCTTTTCACCTTTCATTGCTATTGATCATTCCTTTCGTCATATATATATTAGGTCACAAAACGACCTCAATAAATGAATGGTCATTTCGTGCATAAATAACGGTTCCGCTAACCTTCCTCGTCTTCGTTTGGCTCGTCGTTTTGATTATCGAAATCATTAGGATTATCCAAATTATCGGGACCATCAGGATCATCCAAATCATCCAAATCATCAGGTTCATCCGGAACTAAAACATCGTCAATTGTCAGTAGTCCTTCACATCTGACTGTGTTCTCTCTGTCCCAAGTATACAGCATTTCCTCAAAGTCAATGTCTGATTTGAGAAACGCTGTTTCAATTCCATTTACAGCGCTCATAGCTACATCAATATGATAAAAATCTCCGTAAAGTGAAACTATATTCCATGCATGAACGATACCATCGTAGTGCCCCAGAACGATACGGCAGTTGATCCCCATTTCATCAGCCAGTGCTTTGAATGCCATTGCGAAGCCTTCACCGACCGCACTACCTCTAACCAATGCGCCAAATGCTGTTGCCGCAAAGTTTTGCGGACCGTGTGCATGTATGGTTCTTGCCATGCCCTCGTCGAAAGTGGTGGAAACAATAAGGCTGTTTGCGAGAAAAAGTAGAATCTCGGAATCAGTGTCTCCAACTGCAAGCTCTGCGTTTCCTTGTACGTACAACTCTAGTTCTCTACTGAATCGTTGCAACATACCCGTACTGTCCGTATTACCGAACTTTATCTCGTAAATCCTGTCTACCCCTTCTTCAGGAAAAGTCTCCACTGTCACAAAGGGCAACATAACGATGCTTCGAGGATTTTGATAGTAAATCTCACTGACAAATCCTGTTATATCATCGTCCGTAAACTGAAGATTTGTTTGGATAATTGCTTCCTCTCTGTACTCACTCATTATATTGAGCAACTGAGTCCGCATATATCGCTCTGATGATACATTTATAATCGAATCCAATTGCTCCTGCGTTCGTTTATACTCGATCACTATATCGACTTCATAGTATGAGACTATTATTGTTGCCTCAGCCGTAATGCCGGCTACCGCATATGCGCCGATTGGGTGCCCTAACAATATCTCGTCGCTTGCGCGCTGTATCTCCGCATGGACATCTTCTCCGTCGTCGTGATAGTAGAGCAACTGCATTTCAGTTTCATGCTCCATAATAAGACTGATAATAGTAGCTACGAGTTCGTCGTAGCCGGATACCGTTATTTGCTCGGTCGGTTGTCTTATGTATGGGCGTGCCGGGTGCTCGGTTACAGATTCATCGAAGCCTTCGAGTAGATTCACACAACCTGTTAATGCCATAGCAACCGTGGTTATTATTACTAGTAATATTGCAACTCTATACATCAGGTTTCCTTTGGGTGTCGGATGCAAACCCTAATTTGTTTCCTCCGGACTGGTTCCCTCCGGGCTGGTTCCTTCCGGGTCGGTTCCTTCCATTTTACCACTTTCCAGCCGTATTGCAAGTTGTTCCTCACCTTTATCTTCGGGTTTCAAGACGGCACCCGCTCCCGGGATGTTTCTCACCCTGTAGCGTGACGGGTTCTGTATATGTGTTTTTTCCAGTGGTACAGCACGTTCTACCACCCTGTTTTTCTTAACGGACATCACTTGTACGCCTTGTGTGTTGCGTGTCGTTTTAGGTGCAAGCAGCGATGTACTGAATATAACGACCCGCCCGTCGCTTGCGTATACAGCAAATTGAAGATCTTCGTAAAGCGGCATAACCGTACATACCGGGCTTTTGTCCGAATATGCTCCTGTCAGCTTCTTGCGGTTGAGCTTGGTAGCATAACCCGCCAGTTCCACTCGCGCTACTTTTCCATTTTCAAAGAAGAATAATATATGCCCTTTATAATCGTCCGGGTCAAGCAGGTAAATGACGTTTTCGCCTTCGTCCATTTCCAGTGCTGTAGGCAGATAAGTACCCAGATTCGAAGCTTTTGTATCTTCAAAATCACGAACCCTTGCTTTGTAGACTTGCTGCTTGTCAGTGAATATGAGCAGTTCGTTTTTGTTCTGAGATTCGAAACTGATAAACTCGCCATCTGAGTCCTTATACTTATGCTCTCCACCCATTCGCAGAGAAAGCGGTGTTATTTTCTTAAAGTACCCTTCACGTGACATGAATATATTGACCGCATAGTCCTCGATATGTTCTTCTGTGTCAAAGGTTTCTATTTCGTCCTCGTAGACTATTTGTGTTCGGCGTTCCTCGCTGTATTTCTTAATAACTTCCTTAAGCTCTTTGATTATGATCGAGTTTATGCGGCGGTTCGATTTTAACGTATCCTCAAGGTCTTGAATGTCTTTCTCAAGATCACTCGTTTCCTCGGTACGTTTCAGGATGTACTCACGATTGATGTTTCTGAGTTTTATCTCCGCGACGTAATCTGCTTGCTTTTCATCGATCCCAAACCCTATCATCAGGTTTGGTACTACCTCGGCTTCTTCTTCTGTTGCGCGTATTATACTGATTGCTTTGTCTATGTCGAGCAGAATTTTTTGCAAGCCGCGCA
>Ga0123356_10003390_pt1 | contig 16713 bp, 15 predicted proteins | sample TergutEmb28metaG_2_FD_92546 | JGI IMG/M metagenome (GOLD analysis project Ga0123356, IMG submission 92546) | Embiratermes neotenicus P3 segment gut microbial communities from Petit-Saut dam, French Guiana - Emb289 P3 | ecosystem: Host-associated > Arthropoda: Insects > Digestive system > Gut ...
AAGTCCATAGTGGAAAAGGCTACGGGTTTTATGGAGAGGCTTACGGAAACTGTCGTGCAAAACCTGTTCCTACATCCCAAGGTCGCCTACGTCGCTAAAAACATCTAAGCGGAAACGTAATATCATGTCAGGGGGACGGACCCATTGACATGACATTATTTTTTCTTCCCTTTCACATCTTCCATCAGCTTGCCCGCGACCTCCGGAATCAAGCCCAAAATCTTGTCGAGGGTGTTTTTTTCGTCGACGTTGATGAGCTTTACCGTCTTGCCGTCACTGACCAAAAAACAAACCGGCGAGACGGACATGCCCGCCCCGCTGCCGCCCGCAAAGGGGTAGAGGTCGGTGGATGAGGTGCGCGAAAGGTCGGAATATTCGCCGCCGCCCGTCAAGAAACCCATCGTCACACGGTTAATGGGGATAATGGAAGCGCCGTCCGCCGTTTGAACGGGCGTGCCGACGACGATGTCCGCGTCCACTAAGCTGCGCATTTTGGTGAACGCGTTGTCCATCACCCGCTCTACGGGGCGTTCGGGGGAGGTTGGGGGGGATAGTATCATGGGGTACTCCTTCTAACAGCGAATAGCGAATAGCGAATAGCGAGGGATAAGTGATATAAGGTTCAAATACTTCTTTCTCTTGTTCCCGTAGGGGTCGCAAGCTTCCCGAGCGACCCGTCGAAACCAATATTTTTCCTAGGGTGCGGGTCGCAGAGAACCCCGACCCCTACGGATTCGGACGGATTGCACGACAAGCTCTATCCAAATCCGTCCGACGCTATTCGCTATTCGTTATTCGCTAAAACTCTCATCCGACGTTTTTCGTTTTTCGTTTTTCGTTTTTCGTTGATGGACTTCGCCCACTCCCACACCAGCTCCCCTACCAAGAGGCGCACCATGACGTGCGCGGAAAAGTCGAGCCGGTCGGCGTGGTAGTCGGGCGTAAAATTTTCCGAAACTTGCGTGCCGAACCGCGATTTTATAAAGCAGAGCGCGGAATACAGTACGATGCGGGCGGAGCCGAACGCCATGGTTGTAAAAAACGGGTCATGCTCCGCGCCGAGCTTAACATCCAAGTCAAGCTTTTTGATGCGCGTCGCGGCGACGAGCGGGCTTGTCAATAATGAGGCGACGGATTTTTTGTCTTTTTTATCGGCAGATAGGTGGATTTCGCCGCTCTTTTTTTTGTGGTGCTCTAAGACCAAATTGTTGTGCGCGGGGTCTTTACTTTCGGCGTGAAATTCGCCCTTGTACACCGGAATCCCGAACACACGCACCCTAAAGCCGCCCTCGTTAGCAAGGAGCTTTGCGTCCGCCTCGATTTCGACCCGGATATCAAGCGCAAGAAGCGACACCGCAAGTATCGCGATTAAAGCATAAAAAAAAACCGGCATATTGCTATGCTAGTTTTTGGAATCATGACTGATAATATACATTTTTATGTGTGAATCTCGCCGGAAAACCACCCGTTAAGCCACGCTTTAAAGTTGGACGCCTTTATTAAAAACCAATTGTCTATGGGTTCGTATACGCCTACTTCATTCGACAATTTTCCGTTCTCGACTTTAAAACCAAAACCATTACCATAACCGTCATGCGTAAAGAAAAACATTTGGCACGGCGGTTCTTGATTAATCTCTTTTAAAAACACGGCAAATTCCAGATGACTCTTGTTAAATTTAATCATCTGGTCATAACCGAACAACGCGAAATCTTTCCACGTATGTTCGCCGCTAAAGCATCGCTGGTCAAAGCCGTTGGTTTGTTTTAACAAGTCAAGCAAATCGCCCGACAACTCGACGCCTAAAATCTCTTTGACGCCGACAATTTGCTGTTCGGTAATCGGTTCGCGAAAAATGGGCTCCGAACGGATTTCGCTCGAATTACGACGATAAATGTCTTGAATTTCCGATTTCCAATCCACTTAATTTATCCTTTGCAGGTTTTTTTCGCCCTTTAAAAAATCGGGGATTTCTTCGTTCGGGAAGGAATCGTCGGGAGCCGGGATTCGGGATTCGGGTACGGATTCGGGCGGATTACCATCCGCCCATACGGATTGCGCGTTTTCATCCGCATTTGTAATTTGCTGCGGGGCACCCGATGGGTCGCCCCCTACGGGTTCGGACGAACTGCCATCGGCTTCCCCACTGTCCACTGTCAACCGTCCGCCGTCCACTGCCGGATTCGGCGGAGCCGAATCCGGCTCGGGGATTTCAAATTCGTTGTACAAACCGGCTGCCTCGCCGGCGGCGGGAGCGGACTTAGTGAGGTTGAGCACTTTGATGCTCTCTAACAAATCCTCGTAGTCGGGGAGCTCGTTGAGAGAGGAAATTTGGAAACGCTTTAAAAACGCGTCGGTCGTGCCGAACAAAATCGGCTTGCCCACGCAACCCTTGCGGCCGACCGCCTCGATAAGCCCGTGCTTTAATAAAACCTGCACGGAGTAATCGCAGTTTACGCCGCGGATTTGCTCAATCTCAAGCCGCGTGACGGGCTGGCGGTACGCCACGATGGCGATGGTTTCGAGCGCGGCGTTAGAGAGTTCTTTTTCCTTCATCGGCCTTAAAACTCCGGCGACGGAATCGGCGTAATCGGGATTGGAGGCAAGCTGAATTTTGCCCGCAAACGAGATAAGCCGCACGCCAGACGCGCCGCCGTACTTTTCCTTCAGCGACGCAACCGCACGGTTCATCTCGCTTTTTTGCATCCCGAGCGATTCGGTGAGCGCAGCCAAAGAAATGCCCTCGCCGGACACGAACAGGATGGCCTCTAAGATGTTTTCTAATTTTTCGATTTCCATTACCTTGCGGAACGAAAAACGAAAAACGAAAAACGAAAAACGATGGATTGATTTTGGACGCTTTTCATTCTTTGTTCTTCATTTTCCGCTATTCCCTCTCCATTTTGTTTGTTTTTGCTGTTTTTAATATGGACGCAAGTATTTTAATAATTTCGTCACAGTCAAAAAATAAATTATCGTACTGCTCTTTAGTAATGCAACTGGTTTCAAAAAGTAAATCTAGCCAATACCTAGTTTCGGAAGCCTCTTTCAATGCAATATGTGACTTGCAAATAAAATCGGCTTTGCTCACGGCGTAATCGCCCTCCGCAATGTTTGCTCCAATGCTTGTGCCGCTCCTTAGAATTTGCTTCGCCATAACTCTCTCTTTTTCATTTCTCGCCAAAAACTCATACAACCTGACAATTCTGATTGCAAACTTCTTACTCTTTTCTTGTACAACTTTTTCTTGCATTTTTTTTACCTCGTTTCTCGTTTTGCGATAATCTTTCATCCGACGTTTTTCGTTTTTCGTTATTCGTTTTTCGTTGTTAAAACGCATCGCGTTTAAGCCGCATTCGCTCGCGCACCTCGGCCATGTGGTCGCCACCCAAGGTCTCGGCTATGGCTTCGGCTAAGGCATAGGCGAGAACGGCTTCCGCCACGACGCCCGCCGCTGGAACGACGCACGTATCGCCTCTTTCGCGGGCGCTGATCGCATTTTGTTTGGCTTGGATATCAATCGACGGAATACCCTTGGGAACTGACGGAACGGGTTTTATACCAAGCATAACCACGATGTCCTCACCGTTGGAAATACCGCCCTCGATTCCGCCCGCGTTATTGGTTTTTCGGACAATTTTGCCGTTTTTGTCGTAAGAGAGCGCGTCGTGGGTTTGCGAACCGTCGCCGCCCATGAGGGTAAATATGTTGCCGACTGCCACACCCTTTACGCTCGGAATCGCCATTAAGTGGCCCGCTATCTTATATTCAAGTCTCTTATCAAAAGCGATATGGCTACCAATGCCGACGGGCATTCCGCGCGCAATCACCCTTACCTCGCCGCCAAGTGTATCGCCGCTTTTCTTCGCCTCGTCGATATATTTCATAAACTCCTTTTCGCAATACGGGCTCATCGCGCGAACCGGGGAACGGTCGGCGCGGGCAATAATGTCCTCGAACGCATGGCCGCATTGGTTGCAACCCCGTTCTTCACAATCATACATGGAAAAAACGCAGTCGATACCCGTAGTAAACGACGTAACCCTAATCCCCAATTCCGCTAAGTATTGCTTTGCAATCGCGCCAATCACCACCTTTGCCGCCGTTTCTCTTGCCGAAGCGCGCTCTAAAATATTGCGGGCGTCGGATTGCGCATACTTGATGCAGCCCGCCAAATCCGCGTGGCCGGGCCGCACCGCCGTTACTTTGCGCTCGTCTAACTGACTTGCGTCCGCGCCGATAATCCCCGCCCAGTTCTCGTAATCCTTGTTGGCAATAAAAAAACCGATGGGCGCGCCGGTGGTTACCCCGCCCCGGATTCCGGCGACAAATTCAACGGTATCGGATTCGATGGCCATCCGTCCGCCGCGCCCGTAGCCTTGTTGGCGACGAGCCAATTCCGCGTTCACCTGCGCAATATCAATCTTTAGATTTGCCGGGATTCCCTCGAGTATGCCCATAAGGCATTTTCCGTGGCTTTCTCCGGCCGTTAAGAAACGCATTTTTTGCTCCTTCTGCGTCGTCGCAAAAATTAATGATAAATGATAAATGATAAATGATAAATGATAAATTATTGATAATTGGATGCGGGTTTTTCGCGAGTTTGTTTCTTTTTGCACATATGAACGAAAATCCATCCGCAATTTATCATTTATCATTCATCATTTATCATTATTAGAAAAAGGGCCGCCCCTTGTAGGCGACCCCTAACGGGCAAAAATGCTGTGCATCCGCTGTTGTCATACCGCACCGAAGCGTCCCTCCGACAGCCGACTCCTCTAAAGCTACCTTGCGGCGCACGAAGCTCCCCGCTTAGTGCTGCTGCATCTCTGCCCTGACACGGTTCACAGGACCCCGTCGCGCAAGACCTTAGTATCAACATTGCTTATCGAAAACTGCCTTCCATACGATACGCCGAAAGCGGCATTCCACCCCGCTATGGCGGGTTGCGGGTACAGGGCACCGCCAGCTCCCCATGTAGCACAGCTTCTTTATTGTAGCAGGTTTTTTCTCTCTTGGCAAGCGAATTAAACGAATAAGGTGTGGGCAAATCGCGTTTATTTGTCTGCCAGGGACGGAGTGCTGACAACAAAATCAAAGATTTTGTTGCCCGTAGGGCGGCAAAAACTTGCTTTTTGCCGTCTGCATGAACTCCGTCCCCCTGACAAAAAACGCGATTTGCCCACACCTAAACGAATAACGAATAACGAATAAGGAATAACGGCGGATAATATACGGATAATATGAAAAAACCTATTGACATAGACATTTTTATGCGCTATAATGAGCATACATTGAGTCTCTTAAAAACAGACTCCGTCAAAAAAATCATTAAATATGTTTTGGAGGAAACAAAACAATGAAAAAATGGAAGATTGTAGTACCGCTAATTTTAATAGCTGTGCTGGCCGTCGCTTTGGCCGCTTGCGGCGGAGACGGTAAGAAAAACAATACCCCCGCGTTATCGGATGCGCAGAAATTCATTGACGCGGTAAATCTGCTTCCGCCGCTCGACAAAGTCTTAAAAACGGATGAAGCAGACGTTCTCGCCGCCATCGCCCAATACGACGCGCTGAGCCAAAAGGACAAAGACGATGCGAACGTCGTAAGCAAATACAACCGCCTTATCCAACTGCGGGACAAAATCGAGGAGCTAAAAAACGTCCCGGAACCCCCGGCCGGCTTGAGCCCCGCGCAAAACGCGTTTATTCTGGCGGTGAACGCCCTGCCGCTCCTAAGCACGGTGACCGACTTCGCGTCGGCGGTAAGCACAAAGGCGCTGCTGCCGGCGGTCGACCTTTTGTATGAGCCGCTGACCGCGTCGGAGGTTTCCCATGCCGACGTAGCGGCCGCCAAAACTACGCTTGAAAATTTGCGCACCAAAATCGCTCAGCTTGAGGCCGCGGGAGCAGAAGATACGGCGGCCACCGAAGCGGCAAACGCATTCATGGATAAAGTCAAAGCTCTGCCTGCTGCAAGCGCGGTAACGAACGATAACAAGGCCGAGGTCGCGCCGCTCGTTGAGGCCGCAAGAGCCGCTTACACCGCTTTATCTCCGGCGGCAAAATTAAAGCCCGGCGTTTCGGACGAGCTGGCAAAGCTTGTAATCCTTGAAGAAAAATTGGTGTCCCTTAGCGCTTTGACGGTAAACGCTGCCACCGCAGCCGAATTTACGGCCGCGTGGGCGCAAGTCACCACGGCAGGCGTCGGCACCATCGTGGTAACGGCGGACATTTCACTGAACAACACCGAAAGCGCTGCGGCAGGCACATTTATGGTCAACAACGCGAGCCAGCACGTTACTATCAAGAGCGGCACACCTAAGCGCACGGTTACGATCGGCACCTATTCGCGGTTCCAGGTGTTAAACAGCGGAAAAATCACGTTTGAAAACATCAATGTAAACCTATCCAGCAATACAAACTACAATAACGCTACGAACGGCCCCGAAACCGCCGCCATCAACATTCACGGCGTCGCGGACGAAGCCGGCGGAGCTGGCGCGGTCATCACCCTCATCGACTGCACCTTTACCTCCAACGCAACCCACAGCAATTCCAACAGCTTTTTTCAAGCCAACCACAACGGCAGCGGCAGCGCGAGCGCCGACGGAAACAATTGCTACGGGACGTTTAATATTATCCGCTCCACAGTCAGCGCCAACTACCGCCCGTTGGGCCAAAGCGGCAACATGGCGTGCGTCGTGTTTAACCTGATTGACGCTACGATTACGTGCACGACCGGCAGCGGCAACGCGTTTTACCGGGGCGTGTTTAACCTGTACGGCACGACGACCTTCTCGCCCGCCGCAACCGGCTCGACCGCCACCGTAAACAATGCCACGCTCGGCACATACCCCGATTGGTACACCCCGCCCGCTTAATCTAAACCTATTCCAAATATATCCACTCAAGGGCTGCCGCAAAAAACGCGGCAGCCCTTTTCATTCCGAATGAAAACCCCGCCGTTTTCAAATAATACCACTAGATGAAAAAATTCCGAAAAATCCTAAAATACGTTATTATGGCCGTTTGCGTGCTGGGGGTGTTTTCGGTTACGGCGATTGCGCTCATTTTAGAGCCCAATGTTAAAATACACGGCTTTGCAAGCCTCGACGAACAAAAGCTTATGGTTCCCGTCGGCATTATCCGGGTATTAGACGACGACGGGGATGATATCGCGCCCAATGCTGCGAATAAAAACCGCCGGTTCACGCCGCTTACCTCCGTTCCCGCCCACACGCGCGACGCATTTGTAGCCATCGAGGACAAGCGGTTTTATAAGCATGGCGGAATCGACTACGGGCGCGTCGCAGCGGCCGCAAAAAAAGACCTCGCGTCGCGTTCTTTCCGCGAAGGCGCGTCCACCATCACCCAGCAGCTAATCAAAAATACGCATTTAAGCGCCGATAAAAGCCTGAAGCGGAAGGTTCAGGAAATGCGCATCGCGCGGGCGCTGGAGCGCAAATTTTCTAAAGACGAGATCTTAGAGATGTACTTAAATATCCTGTACTTCGGCAACCGCCTGTACGGGATTGACGCGGCGGCGGACGCCATGTTTGGTAAAAGCGTTCCCGAGCTTTCTTTGGCCGAAAGCGCGCTGCTTGCCGGCATCATCAACAACCCGTCCCGCTATAACCCCTATTCGCGCCCGGAAAACGCGGTGGCACGGCGGAATTTGGTTTTATCAAAAATGACGGAGGGCGGTAAAATTACCAAGGACGAGTGCGCGGAGGCCTCGGCAGAGGCTTTGCAGCTTGCGCCCTTAAACACGACGGAAAACCGGTACATGAGCGCCTCTATTCGGGAGGCAGCGGGGATACTGGGATTCGGCGAACAAGAGCTGTACCGGCGCAACGTAACCGTCGCCACGTCTTTAGACGGGCGCGTGCAAAGTATTGCGGACGCGGCGCTGGCGGAGGCAGCACTCGAGGCGGGTGTTGTCGCGCAGGTTTTGGTGATAAACAACCACTCGGGCGAGGTGCTGGGGTTTTCCGGAGCCGGCGGGCCGAATTTGGAAATCTTGCGCCGCAACCCCGCCTCTACGGTAAAACCGGCACTCGTGTACGCCCCGGCAATCGAAAAACGCCTCGCCTTCCCCATAACCCCTATTTTGGACGAAAAAACCGATTTTAACGGCTATTCCCCCGACAACTACAAGCATCGTTACGAGGCTTGGACCAGCGTCGGGGACGCCCTCGCCCAATCCTCCAACGTGTGCGCCGTAAAGCTCATGGAGCAATGCGGCGTCGAATACTGCCAAAACTTCGCCTCCGGGCTCGGCTATGATTTTACAGGCGGCGACGGGCATTTGGCACTGTCCTTGGGCGCCATGGAAAACGGGCTGACCTTGCTGCAAATTGCCAATTCTTTTCAAGCGTTTGCGAACGGCGGGTGTTTTATCCCCGCAGGCTTTATCCGCTATTCAAGACGGAAACGGCCGCATTTTATATGAGCGAAAGCCTTGCGAGCGGCGCGTAATGAACGATTCCACGGCGTATTTTATCAACCGGATGCTGGCTGCTTGCGCCCGCGAGGGCACGGCGCGAAAGTTAAGCGGCTGCGCAAAGTACATTTGCGGAAAAACCGGCACGGCTGGGAATGAGGACGGCAACACGGATGCGTATTGCATTGCCTATACCCCGGAATATACCGTGGCGGTTTGGATTGGCGCAAAGGACGCGAGTGAGCTCCATCAAATTTCGGGCGGAGGGACGCCGAGCGCGATTGCGCGGACGGTTTTTCTGCGCCTAAAACCGCAAAATTCGCGCGGTTTCCCCCGTCCCGCGTCGGTAAAGGAAGTGGAATTAGACGCGGCGGAATTGCACAAAACACACCGTCTTGTATTAGCGGACGAATCCCTTTTGCCCCGTTACCGGAAAACCGCCGAATTGCCGTCCGATTATTATGTCCCGAGAAAATGATTTTGCTTATTCAAACAATGACATTTGCCGCTGCTTGCTCTCAAACTCGCCTAAATATTTAAAAATTTCGGACGTTTTGTACATAATCCCATGCTCCGCGCAAAATTCCTTGAAAATCGGGTACAATTTGTCGTTGTCCGGGCTGTTGCACGCATAGGAATTGCCAAACGCTTGGATATACCGCTCTTTTATGCCGGGGAACAACGCGTCTAAGCGGTTATAAAAATACTCGCGGTTCCCCTCGCGCATCGTAACGCCGAAGCCAAAGCACAAAATCCCTTTTACCTTCGCGCGTCGGCAATAATCTAAGAGCCCGCGCAAATTTTCTTCCGTGTCGCTTAAAAAAGGCAAAATCGGCCCGAGCCAAACGACGGTCGGGATACCGGCGTCGCGCAAAACTTCCAGCGCCCGGAAACGTTCCAAAGTCGTCGATACATTCGGCTCGATTTTGCGGCACAACGCCTCGTCAAAGGTCGTAAGCGTGATTTGCACGACCGCTTTGGTTTTGGCGTTGATCGCCGCTAAAATATCTAAATCGCGCAAAACCCGGGCGGATTTGGTAATGAGCGTTACGCCGAAGCCGTGTTTTTCGATGACTTCCAGTGCCCGGCGCGTGAACCGCAACTCTTCTTCCAGCGGGATATAGGGGTCGCACATCGAGCCGGTAGACACCATGCACGGCGCCTTTTTCCGCTTTAATTGCGCCTCCAATAGCTCCGGCGCGCCTGCCTTCACCTCGATATCCGTAAACTCGTGCGTAAAGTGATAGCACAAGCTCCGGCTGTCGCAATAGATGCAGCCGTGCGTACAACCGCGGTACAGGTTCATCCCGTTGCGCGGAGACAATATGGTTTTGTAGTTAGCGTAGTGCATTTCGGGTCAAAATAACAGATAACGGAAATCTGTTATCTTGTCAGCGTAATTTTTTTGGTATAACCGTATATTCCCTGTGCTGTTACACATAATAACACTACAAGGCAAGACGCGTTCGGCTAAAAACGAACACGGATCAGGACGGTTTAGCCGAGGCGCTACAATCGATTTCCGTATAATGTTTAAAGCATTGTAACAAGTTTCGCCTTGTACCAAGCGGCGCGCACCATGACATAGTTTGTGGTGCGCGCTTTTCTGTTATCTGTTATCTGTTATCTTTTATCTTCTCAACCGCCACCGTTCCCCGCTCTGCCGTCACCGCCGACTTGCCCGCCGGTGCGATTAAAAAATAACGTACGGGCTGCTTGGGTAAAATAGAGGTCAGCTTTAGCGTAATAAGGGCGTGCGCGTCTATCAAAAACGTAAATCCGGTTTCGGTTTCTAAAAAATTGCGGACGACAAAACGGCCGCCCTCCCCGCGAAACGCCTCCGCTCCGTCGATAAGCAACACCGTGGCATCGTCCGAGACGTCGATACTGTAAGAGCGGCCGAGCAGCTTAATATTGGTAAGCGAATGGCTGCCCTCTACAAACGTGCCGAAACGAATCGTCCCGGTGTTAAAATCCGGCCGGAAATATTCTAAATCAATCAGTTCGCAAACCCCGATCATCGCCAGCATGTTAAAGCCCGAGGAGATAAATTCCGGGTTCTTAAAGCGGGCGCCCGCCGGCCGGTACAGAGAGTAGTTTTCCACGTTGTCGCTCGCGTTTTCTGCCCAAAGCTTTGCCGATTTTTCCGCCAACACGCCCGCCAGCTCGTCGAGCCCGTACCGCACAAGCCCTTGATAGATTAAAAAATTGACATACGGCACAACGCTCCCGCGGTAATCTAAAAACGGGGGCTTGCGCTGGCCGTTGTTGTTGGGCTTGCCTTTTTTGCCGAACTGCGGGTCGTCGGCGCTGAGCGTGGGCACGGGGAAGAGCGTCCAAAACCTTTTAGGGTCGGTTAGCGTGTTTAAGAGCTTATAGAGACGCCCGGACTCCTCTACAGCGCCGCAAATGAGCGGATAAAAGCCGGTCGCGCCCACAGAAGCTCCCCACTGACCCATCACGTAGCGGTTCGCATAAATGTCGCGCCGCTCGTCCCAAAGCTTTTCGTTGATATGCGCGGCCAATTTTTTGCGTGCCAATGCATACGCCCCGGCCTGTTCCAATCCGGAATTCCGGCAAATACGCTCTAAAATATCCAGTGCGAGCAGCTTTAAGCAGGACATATCGAGTGAATACATCGGCGAGCGGTTGGCCTCCTTTAGCGGCGAATCGTCCCACTTGTACGCGACCTCGTTTTTATCCGGGTCTTCGCTCACCACCAAGTTTTCATCCGGCGGATAAAGGCTTGATAACGTCTCAAATAAAGTTAGGATTCCGCTCTTGTCCGTACTCCGCGCGTAGACGAGCCACACGGCCAACAGCGACATAATTTTGTCTTCTAAGGTGTAATAAAGCTGGCCGGCGGCGATATCGAGGCCCGCCATGCTCCCCAGTATCGCGCTGCAATTTTCCTCGAGCCCACGAATATCGAAATGCTTACTAAGCTTTGTGCGCGCGGGAGCGTAAAGAACCGCCATCAAATACGGGTAATACACGCGCGACCACAGGATGGAATTCAGCATCCGTTCGCACGGCTCGCCTAAAACTCCCGTCCCGAAGGTTTTGTTTACGCCGTACCTAAGCTCTGCCGTCTCGATTTGCTTTTGCATCTTGTCGCGGCGCGGCGGATCCTCGCTAACCAGCGCCTCATCGCCGACCACGGCGTAAAAATGAACCGCCGGCTGGCGCTTTGAGATGACAAACTCCATCACCGCCTCGCCGCCCGGGCCGTTATAGCCGGCGGAGGGCTTAGAATAACCGTAGGCGAAAAAATATTCCCGCCGAGGCTCGGAGTCGCAAATCACCAAATAGCGGCCCTCAAACACGGCGCTGTGGTCGGTCAAATTCAACGTCCCCGGGATAATCCCGAGGTGCGGGCTGCGCCCTAATACCTTTGCTCCCTCGATGGAAAGCTCCCCCGAAATCCCCTGCACCGGATAAAACACCACGCGAACGCGTAACCTGCGGTGCGCCGACACCTTAAACACCAAGCTTGACTCGTTGTTGCGCGCCCACTTAACTGACAGGGGACCGGACGTAAAATGCGCAAAGCTGCCGTCGGCGGTATTGGCGGTAGAGGCTCCTAGACGGTGCGAAAAATCGCCGCTCAAAAGCCATTTATTCCCATCAAAGTATTCCGCCCTTACGCCCCACATCGAACCGTTGCGCCCCACCAGCATCGCGCCGTTTAAGGCCTCATAATCATACCCGACGCCCAAGCAAAAGCGCCCGGGGAAGTTCTCTCCGGTGATAGGCAGCCCGCTGTTTTTTTCCTCGTAAAACTTGTCGTAGTACGGCGGGCGGAACGCAAATCCGTATTCTTTGTTGATGTAACGCATTAATTAAAAAAACCGCGTATCAATATCCACGAAATTTTTGTCAAAGAGGCGCTTTTTTGTGACGGTAAAATAAGCGTCCTCCTGCCCGACAGATTTCAACAGATGCCGCATCAATCGGTCGGCGCGTAAGTTTTGGTTGCCGCACGCGAGGGTGAAAAGATAGTTAGGAGTGAGAAGTGAGGAGTGAGGAATTTCGGAAATTTTAAGGTCAAAAATCAGTCCCCGCACATCTTTTTTAACGGTTTCGCCTTTTTGCTCGAACGAGATTTCATATTTATCTTGAGCCAGGATATTTTTTAAATCGATTACACAAGGGGGCGGGGAACTTTGTGTAATCTCATACTCAGCCGCGTAACTTACGGCGGCAAAATTCGGGTTTTCCGCACGCTCGGCGGCTTTTAGAATTGTTACCCCCTCCTGAAGCGAGCCGTTCAGCCGTTTCATAGAATCTTGCGGGTTCTCGGACGAGTCCACGGAAAAATATTCGCACTCCGACGCGGTGCCGATGGGCAGAGGCGGCGCGAAAAAAATGCGCTCGTGCGGGTTAAAGCCCTCGCTAAACCGAACGGAAAGGCCGCAGCGGCGTATCGCCATCGTAAAGCTGTGCATCAGCACCAGATGCGGCGTATAAACGGCGGAACCGACTTTTGCGTACTTGAACAACAGCATGGGGACATTTTTATTTTACCACATAACGCACCCTTTGGCAACAGTTTTGCGCATCCAAAACTCAACTTGTCGGGGGGACGGACTCATCGACAAGCTAACAGCGGCATGTCACGGGGACGCCGGTTATTGGCATATCAATAACCGGCGTCCCCGTGACATGCAACTTATCCCGTTGACAATCTCACTAAATTCCTTTATACTGGATTCATGGTGTCAATCCCCGAAATCGACCCCTGCTTTGCAAGCCTTTTGGCCGCGTGGTATGAAAAAAACGCGCGGAATTTGCCGTGGCGCCAAAATACCGACCCCTATCGCGTGTGGGTTTCGGAAATCATGCTGCAGCAAACGCGCGTTGCTCAGGCGATTGAATACTACGAGCATTTTATGCGCAGATTTGCAGATGTAACGGCGCTTGCAAACGCAGACGAGGAGGAAGTTTTAAAGCATTGGGAGGGGCTTGGATACTATAGCCGTGCCAAAAATTTGCATCGGGCGGCTAAAAAAATCCGGGATGAGTTCGGCGGCGTTTTCCCGCGCGATTATAAAAGTGTCCGAAGCCTGACCGGCGTAGGCGACTACACGGCGGGAACCATTTGCGCGATTTGTTTTGACTTGCCCACCCCGTCGGTGGACGGGAATATTTTGCGCGTGATTGCGCGGCTGACCGGGAGCGATGCGGATATTTCCGATGAAAAAACCAAATCGGCCGTTTATCAGGCTTTGCAGCCGCTGTATGAAATTCCCTCAAAAGCGAATAAATGGTTGTCTTGGGGTCTGACCCCCGGACAACCTATAAATCCGGGGACGCTGACGCAAAGCGTGATGGAGCTGGGCGCGACCGTTTGCCTGCCGAATGGGAAACCGCTGTGCGGGGAATGCCCGATACACGAATTGTGTCGGGCGTATCGGGAGAATTTAACCGAAGTTTTGCCCGTAAAGTCTGCCAAAAAAGCAAAAACTACCGAGGACATTACCGTTTTTGTGGTTGAGTCGCAAGGCCTGTTCGCCGTAAAAAAACGCCCCGCCAAGGGTATATTGGCAGGGCTGTGGGAGTTTGTGAATGTGCCGGGAAGGCTTAGTGAGGATGAGGCGATGAAAGCGGCAGCGGATATTTACAATTTACAATTTACGACTGACAAATTACGGACGGAAAAGGATTGCGGTTATCATTCACCGCGCACGTGCGAATTTACGCACGTTTTTACGCACCGGATTTGGAACATGCGCGTGTACTATTTTACGTGCAAAGAAAAAACGAAGGATTTAACGTGGGCAAGGTTGAACGATATTGCCCTGCCGACAGCGTTTAGGAAGCTGATAATCCCTTAATTGCTCCCTAGATGCCGCAACACCATTGTTTCTATGTTGTGAAACATCGCAAGCATTTCCTCTGCGCTCCCCTTTTGCAGTAAGCTGTTTTCGCAAGGCACAAGTATTCTGCCGCATTTTATCAATACACAATTGTCACATAAATATAATTTCTTGACTTCGGCAAACGAAAACTCATAGTCGTTGATGAGCAAGCCCTCAATAATTTTGACAGCCGGAAGAACTTGCCGAAACAATATCGATTCTGCGCAAATCTCTACCCGGACGGAATAATGCGTATCTTCCATTCTGTTCGGCAACGATTTTCGATTAATAACTCTGCTTGCAAGACTCAAATACATTTTTGTATCGCCGGAAAGCTCGCCGTCAAAAACGATTTCCGGTTCTGACGACAATGAATCTTTCGGCGTCCAGCCGATATCATATTCTTTCAGCCAATCGAGTAGCAAATAGCACCCCTCATAATCCTTCCCAATTAAAAACAGTCTTTTGAATGCATATATTATTACATCGGTGGATTTTATCCTAAAATACCGTATATCATGCGATACATACCGTCGGTTTGGTCCAACAATCGGACGATATGTGAGTTCCTTCCTGATGACAACCAGCCTGACGCGCAAAAAAGCGTAGCACAAAAAGCATCCCGTCAAAATAAAGGGCATGAATGTACAATACATCGCCGTGAAAACACCAGTCCACCCTGTTTTATATTCGGTAGCCATAAAAATTCCTAATGGTATACCGAAGCCAAATACGGCGATAAATCCAAGCCAAAAGTACCAAAACGGAAGTGCGGCGTAAAACTTTCTAACACCGTCCGCATCAAAATTTTTACGGAATCCGCATTCACGAATATATAATATGATGAACGCAAAAACCAATATACCGGCGATTCCCAACGGAATAAACCGCATAGTCTAATACTCCACGCCGACCTGTTTTAATTGCGCGTCAATCATCCGCATTACCTGCATTGTCACCTCGTGCGTCATTACGGGGCTCTCCTTTATGTTGCGGCGGATAAGGTCGTTAAAGTGAAATATTTCGTGCGTAAAACCGTCCGGGTAGCCGCGCCGGCCGAACGGCACGCCGCCCCGCGAGGTAATCACTTCCTTCTTGACGTTTTTGTCTTTATACTTTATGATGATTTTGCGCGCGTCGAAAAACGACGGGACGGTGACGGTCGCGTGTTCGCACTCAATGATATAAAACTCTTTCAGCGTCAAAAATTCGGTCGAAACGCGCGTGGTCGCCGTAACGCCGCCCGGATACGTAAACACCGCATCGCAGTTGACGTCCACTTCCTTTTTTAAGCGCCCTTTTGCCTCGATTTTTTCGGGCACGCCGAGCAGCATGTGCGTGTAAGTGGTGGGATAAATGCCGACATCCAGTATGCTTCCGCCCCCCACCGCCTTGTTAAACACGCGCGAGGAAGGCCCGTGGCCGATGCCGACCTCAAATTTGCCGCGCGTGGACAGGATTTTGCCGACCTTGCCGCCCGCCAAAATATCTTGAAGCTCCAGCGTGGCGGGCAAAAAGCGCGTCCACATCGCCTCCATCAACAGCGTGTCGTTTTCGACGGAGCACTGAATCATGGACTCCGCCTCTTTTTCGGATGTGGCAAACGTTTTCTCGCACAAAACCGCGATTTTCTTTTTTAAAAACATCATCGTGGGCTTTGCGTGCGCGTTCATGTGCGTGGCGATATACACCGCATCCACCAAACCCGGGTTGTCCGCAAGCTCTTGGTACGTAAGCGCATTGGGGATGTTAAATTCCTTGGCGTAGGCTTCGGCCCGCTCTTTCGACGACGACGCGCACGCGACGACCTCGCTGCCCGGCACGCTGCGGATCGCTTTTAGCATCCGGCGCGAAATTTTTCCCAGGCCGACCATGGCCCATCTGATTGTCTTTTCCATGAATATGTACCTCCAAAATTTAGGGGTTAGGGGTTAGGGAATAGAGTAATTGAGAACTTTATCAGTTCAAAAGTGAGGAATTAGGAGTTAGGAATTAGGAATGAGGGATAAGTGAAGGTTAGAGTAAGAGCATAGTTTTGTTGTTCCTTAAGGAATAAAAGAAACTTGTCGCTATTCCCACAGGCAATTATCCCTCATTCCTAATTCCTAACTCCTAATTCCTAACTAACAAAGCGATTAGGTAGTGCTGAATTACAACAGGTTATCCCCTACCCAGCCCCGCCAACAATTCGTCGATGCGGGCGCCGTAAACGCCGCTTTCATCTAAGATAAAGGTTAACGAGGGGACGGTGCGCAACGCCTTAAAATCCGCCGCCAGCTCCTTTCGGATAAAGCCGGCGGAGGCTTGTACGGCGGATAAAACGGCTTCGCGCTCTTCCTTTGTTTCGCCGCTTACCGTCATATACACCTTGGCGGTTTTTAAATCCTTGGCGCAATCCACTTTAGAA
>Ga0123356_10003391_pt1 | contig 16706 bp, 16 predicted proteins | sample TergutEmb28metaG_2_FD_92546 | JGI IMG/M metagenome (GOLD analysis project Ga0123356, IMG submission 92546) | Embiratermes neotenicus P3 segment gut microbial communities from Petit-Saut dam, French Guiana - Emb289 P3 | ecosystem: Host-associated > Arthropoda: Insects > Digestive system > Gut ...
AGTCGGACCGTCAGGTTGCGGAAAATCAACAATGCTCAGAATGATTGCAGGGCTGGAGGAAATCACCAAAGGTGAACTCTACATCGGGGACAAACTGGTAAACGACGTACCACCGAAAAACCGCGACATCGCAATGGTTTTCCAAAACTACGCACTCTATCCGCACATGTCAGTTTATAAAAACATGGCATTCGCACTGAAACTGGCAAAAACACCAAAAGCAGAAATCGACCGCCGTGTCCGCGAAGCTGCAAAGATCCTCGACATAGAGCATCTTCTCAGCAGAAAACCAAAGGCTCTCTCAGGCGGACAACGTCAGCGTGTCGCACTTGGGCGCGCAATGGTCCGTAACCCTGCAGTATTCCTGCTCGACGAGCCGCTCTCAAACCTTGACGCAAAACTGCGTACATCGATGCGCACAGAGCTGATAAAGCTCCACAACAAATTAGAAACAACATTTGTCTACGTTACCCACGACCAGACAGAAGCGATGACAATGGGCGACCGCATCGTCGTCATGAATCACGCAGTTGTCCAGCAGGTCGACACCCCGCAAAATCTTTATGACTTCCCATGCAACATGTTCGTCGCAGGCTTTATAGGAAGTCCGCAAATGAACTTCATCGACGCTGTTCTCAAAACAGATGCAAAAGGCTATTACCTCGAAGTCGGTGAAGACAAACTCTACATTCCGGCAGAAAAAGCAAAAGACGAATTAAAAGAATACGTCGACAAACCGGTCAAATTTGGCGTCCGCCCGGAAGACATCTACGACGACGAAGCATACCGCACCGCACATCCAGATGCGATAATCGACACAAACGTAGAAGTCAGCGAGCTGATGGGCAGCGAGGTATATCTGTACCTGAACTATGCCGACTGCACCCTGACAGCACGTGTTGCCCCGACAACAAAATCAAGAACCGGTGACAATATAAAGGTCGCTTTCGACATGAACAACATACATCTCTTTGATGTAGAGACCGAACTGACGATCATCAACTAAAACCTGCAGCCGGACCTTTAAACCACCACACTATGCGGAGGCTTTGAAGGTCCGGCATGTTTTAAAGCAAAAATCTAAAATTAAATTGATATCAGGAATGGAAAATGGGTTTATTTAGCAGAAACTTTGAAAAACCGGGGCCGGGAGTAAAAAAAGATGAACCGCGAAAAAAAGGTGCAGCGCGGTTTTTCGAGCTATGGATAAGAGAATTTGGAGATCTGGTAAAGCTCAATATAATATTCTGCATATGTATAATACCATCATTGGTCGTATTCTTATTTGGTTTTGTTGCTTTTTATCCCGGTATTATTTTCCTGTTGGCATTACTGGTATCGTTGCTGCTGGCATTTCCGATCGGCGGCGCGATCACTTCCTGTGTATATTACATTACAAAAATGATGCGGGACGATCCCAGCTACGTCTGGTATGAGTTTAGACGTAAATTTCGGGAAAACTACAAACAGGCAGCTCCGGTAGGTATGCTCTGTACAGCCTTTGTATATACCCAGATCATTCTCTGGGAATCCTTGATCCCGAATGAAATGATCGACGAGATCACCGGACAAACCATAATCGTACAAAACGATGTTACAGGAAGTCTTACCTGGCTGTTGATAGGCTTGTTGTCCCTCGTGATTTTCGGGATGATCACTCCATATATCTTTATGCACTTTGCTTACATAGACCTCAAGACCTTCGGGACAATAAGAAACAGCATGCTTATGTCATTTGCGCATTTACCGCGAAGTTTTATGGGTGCCCTTTTAGGTGGTTTGATCTGGGTAGCATTTGCACTTTATTTCCCTGCATCAATGATCGCTATGCCGGTTATTTTTATATTCGGTATAACCACATCCATGCTGCTGTGCCTGATGTGGGTATGGAAACCGTTCGACAAGATCTTCAAAGTAGAAGAGACTCTTGTCAATCGAGTTAATGAAGAAGCTGACGTAGAAGACATAGACAAACTGTAAATGGTAAATAAAAAAACAGCCCTGATATGAGGGCTATTTTTATGCTGTTTTATTGATTTCTAGTCATTGCGGAACTGATCTTCCCATAACGGGTTGTCTTTTGCACGGGTGATCATAACCTCGACGCGGCGGTTTGCCTGTCTGCCTTCCGGTGTATCATTTGGTCTGATAGGGCGGTACTCTCCGCATGCACGTTGGGTGAAATGCCACGGTTCTATACCGCTTTCTTCAATAATGATCTCCGAGAAATTCAGTGCCCGGGCTGCGCTTAAGTGCCAGTTTGACGGATATTGTGTTGAATGCTGCGGTACATTATCTGTATGACCGACAACAACGATCTCAAACGGGTCGGAAACGGTAAAATTCACTGAGAGAAGTTCTGCGATCACTGCTGCACGCTCTCTCATTTCCGGTAAAACAACAGCTCTGCCGGGATTAAATACTATATCACTGGATAGAGTCAGCATCAGAAAGTCGCCGTTGAACACGATACCGATCTCATCTCCGAGTCCCTCGCCATCTATCCAGTTCTGTATAGCATCTGCCAGATCCTTCAGCGCTATTTCTCCTTCGCTGGGTCCATCTTCGCCTTCATCGTCTTCTCCGACCTCATCCCATCCGTCAGTGGGAGCAAAGAAATGATCGTCCCATTCGCCGCCGGAAAATTCGTCTAACTCATCATAGCGCTGGCGTATATCCAGAAACTGTTCCAATGTAAGACCGTCGCGTGACATCGCAAACAGGAACATTTCAGCTTTTTCATTATCAACATTTGATAAAGCGAACATCAAAACAAAGAACGTCAGCAGGAGTGTGACCATGTCTGCATAGGTCGCCATCCAGCCGTCTGTTCTTTCTTCTTGTTCACCTTCACCGCCGCCGGCTCTCTCGTTACCGCGGTCATCACTGCTTGCTGCCATTTAAATCACCAACTTCCGTTCGGAGGGAGATATTGATTGCCTTATTGCTTGAGTAAGACGTATTTCGTTTATTTAATGTTCCGCTACTCTTTCGGCTTCTCATCTTTGAACTGGAGACCGTCGGTGGCGCTCAGCTGTTCTACGAGATAGTCCTTGATAACGCGCGGGTTATCACCGTTGAGGATGGATAAAAGTCCGTTACAAACCATTGTTTTACAGAAAACTTCTTTTTTATGGAGCAGCTTCAGACGACCTGCTATCGGTAAGAACACAATGTTTGCAAGCATTGAACCGTACAGTGTCGTGATAAGAGCTGTTGCCATGTTTGCACCGAGGTTGTTTATTGCGTTGGGATCTGTAAAATCAAGTCCCATAAGCATGTTAACAAGCGAGACGACCGTTGCACACATGCCGAAAGCAGGTGCAAATGCAGCTCCCTTGTTATATATATCGATAGCTTCCATATGGCGTTCTTTGATACCGTTTATACAATCTTCTAAAGCAAATTTTACAGAGAACTTATCAAGACCGTCGACCATCATTCGCAGGGCATAAGCCATTAGAGCATCGTCGACTTGTTCTTTTTCAAATGCAAGCAGGCCTTCCTTACGTGCTTTTTCAGCCAGCTGGACGATTTTGTCGATGTACTCATTCGGGCTGGATTCCTGTCCGAGCAGTGCCTTAAAATGACCGGGGATCTTAGATATTACAGACATCGGGAAAGATGCGATCAGAGCAAAGACTGTGGGTACAATAACCAACACAACACTGGGGATGTCAATAAAGTCACCTATTTCACCACCCAGAACAACGACTCCGGCAAATATGCAAGCAAAGCATACCACCATTCCTATTATGGTTGTTATACCTTTCATCTTTCCCCTTCCTTTAGACGCTGAACACAACTTATTATATATATCGATTGATTTTGTAATAAACTTTAGTGTTCTGCTTAGTAATGATAAACACCTAATACAGGAGTCAGGCTGCCGACGGCAGCCCCTCAAAAAACCTATTCTGCTTCTTCTCGGTCTGTTCTGCTGATTAGCGGGAAGGTACTTACTTCCATCTGGACTAATGTGCGGCGCATAAGCACCTGATCTCTTTGGATAGCCAGATCGTCCTCGCTTTCCTGTGTGCGGCGTGCCATCCGGTCACGTTCAGCTTCGACGAATGCCATATCTATGTCTTCAGGCCATTGCGCATCATTTGCCAGGATCGTGACTTTATTGTCTCCTACCTGTGCGATCCCTCCGAACACAGCCATTCTGCGTTCTTCATCGTTATTTAAAATACGAAGCACGCCGTAGTCAAGTATCGCTGAAGTCGCTTCGTGGTCAGCCATGATACCCATGTCACCGGTTATACAGCGCATGATGACCATTTCGGCTTCCTCATCATACTTTACATTTTCCGGGGTTGTGATTCGTAAATGTAATTTTCTTGCTGCAACAGCCATTCAAAATTCTCCTGTTATCGTCATTCCGGATACTTCCTGTCCGCAATGACGGTCGATCCTCAGATCCTGTAACTCTCTGCTACTTCATCTATCGTACCTTTGTTCAGGAAGTAGCCTTCGGGGATATCATCATATTCACCGTCAATGATCCCGGCAAAGCCGCGGATAGTTTCATTCACAGGAACATACTTGCCGGGGATCGCTGTGAATTTCTCCGCAACGAAGAACGGCTGCGACAGGAACCTTTGAACCTTACGGGCGCGGTCAACGATCAGTCTGTCGTTTTCGGACAATTCATCCATACCAAGTATAGCGATGATATCCTGCAGGTCTCTGTATCTTTGTAATATGCTCTGTACAGAACGCGCTACATTATAATGCTCTTTACCTAAAATGCTCGCATCGAGGATCCTCGATGTTGAATCCAGCGGGTCGATCGCCGGGTAGATACCTTGCTCGACTATTGCGCGGGAGAGCACTGTCGTTGCGTCGAGGTGGGTAAAGGTTGTCGCTGCAGCAGGATCTGTAAAGTCGTCGGCAGGGACGTAGATCGCCTGGACCGATGTTATAGAACCTGTTTTTGTCGATGTTATCCTCTCCTGCAGGCTGCCGACTTCTGTAGCCAGTGTGGGCTGATATCCGACAGCACTGGGAACACGTCCCAGAAGAGCTGAAACCTCTGAGCCTGCCTGAACATAACGGAAAATGTTGTCAATGAATAATAGAACGTCTTGCAGAGATACATCACGGAAGTACTCGGCAATTGTCAGTCCGGAGAAACCGACGCGCATACGGGCGCCGGGGGGCTCGTTCATCTGACCGAAAACAAGCGCTGTTTTATTAATAACACCGGAACGTGTCATGTCATTATAAAGATCGATACCTTCACGGGTGCGTTCTCCAACGCCGGCGAATACCGAGTAGCCGCCGTGTTCGGTTGCGATGTTGCGGATCAGTTCCATTATAAGAACTGTCTTTCCGACACCGGCGCCTCCGAAAAGTCCGATCTTACCACCCTTGGAATAGGGGCAGAGCAGATCGACAGCCTTTATACCGGTCTCAAACATTTCAGTGGTTGCAGTTTGCTCTGCAAAACCCGGGGAAGTCCGGTGGATCGGCCAGCGCTCCTTCGTCTCCGGATTTGGTTTATTGTCGATAGCGTTGCCGAGTACATTGAGCATACGCCCCAGGGTCTCGTCACCAACAGGTACTGAGATAGGTGCGCCTGTGTCAACAGCATCCATACCTCTGACCAGACCGTCGGTCGAGTCCATAGCTATGCAGCGCACAACGCTGTCTCCAAGGTGTTGTGCGACTTCGAATACGACTACCCGTTCATTATCGGTAACCTCTATTGCACTGTAGAGACCCGGGAGCTCGGTGTCAAACTTAAAGTCGACGACCGCACCGGTTATTTGAAGTATTTTTCCAATGTTTTTCTCAGCCAAGCCTATCTCTCCTTTACGACCCAAACAGGGCTATTGTTGTGCGTTTGCACCGCTGACGATCTCTGTGATTTCCTGAGTTATCATACTTTGACGCTTGCGATTGTATTCAAGTGTCAGGTCTTCAAGTATTTCGGTTGCATTGCGGGTGGCGGAGTCCATGCTTGTCATACGTGATGCTTGCTCACATACTGCCGACTCCATCATTGCACCGAAAATTGTAATACTTAGGTACATAGGAACTGCATTAGCTATGAATGTTTCGATATCGGGATCATATGACATCATGAATGAGCCCGGGTCGAAATCCTCACTTGCCGCCATTTTTAATGGTAAGAGTCTTTCAATATACGGGATGTGGGTCAAGACCGATTCAAAGTGGGTGTATACGATGTATACTTCATCGACTTCACCGGCAGTGTACATCTCAGCTACTCTTACGCCGAGTGATTCAGCATCCGCAAATGCGGTTGCTTCGGAGGCTCCTTCACATCTGTAGGCGATCTCCTTACCTCTGCGGCGGAAATAATCCCAGCCTTTTGAACCGACGGCGATGATTTTTGCGTTTTTCTCTTTTAATGCTTCAACATATGCAAGAGCTTCCTTGGAAATCGTCGCATTGAAGCTGCCGCATAATCCGCGGTCGCCGGTGAGAACGATATATGCTATGTTTTTAACCTCACGTTCTTCAGCAAACGGTACTTCCATCTCATCACTGATACCGGCCCGTATATTTTCCATGACTTTTTTGATGTCACTGTACATCGGGCGGATATCATCAAGCCTGACCTTGGCTTTCTGCAGCTTTGATGCCGCAACAAGGTTCATAGCCTTCATGATCTTCTTTGTGTTGTTGACACTCGTTATTCTCTTTTTTATAGCCTTCATTGAAGCCATAAATCAAAACCTCACATTATTAATAGGGAGCATGGAGCAGGAAGAAAGGTCTACTGGAAGTTTTTGAAGAATTCGTCTGCTGCTTCCTTCAGTTTATCGCTGACTTCATCGGAAATCACTTTCGTATCCCTTATCTCATTCGGGATGCCGATATGCTGTTCATCTATGAAGGCTAAAAACTCACGCGATGCAGTTTGCACCTGTTCGACCTTAACGCCTGCGAAATACTTGTTTGTCAATAAATAGAGAATAATGACCTGATGCTCGACCGACAGCGGTTGATATTGCGGCTGCTTGAGTATTTCAACTATACGCTCGCCGTGGCGGAGACGATCCAGTGTATCTTTACTTAAGTCTGAACCGAACTGGGCAAATGATGCCAGTTCTCTGTACTGTGCAAGTTCTATACGCAGAGGACCAGATATTTTCTTCATCGCCGATATCTGAGCTGCGCCGCCAACACGCGATACAGAGAAACCGGGGTTGATCGCAGGACGTATACCATTGTTGAAGAGTTCTGTTTCCAGATATATCTGCCCGTCTGTGATAGAAATGACGTTTGTTGGTATGTATGCGGATATATCACCAGCTTGTGTTTCTATAACAGGAAGTGCTGTGAGAGAACCGCCGCCTCTTTCTTCGCTGAGCTTTGCAGCACGTTCCAGAAGTCTTGAATGGAGATAGAAAACGTCGCCGGGATATGCTTCACGTCCGGGTGGTCTTCTAAGCAGAAGACTGAGAGCACGGTAGGCGACTGCGTGCTTGGAAAGGTCGTCATAAATTACAAGGACGTCTTTACCTTCTTCCATCCATTCCTCACCGATCGCACAACCTGCGTATGGTGCTATGTACTGCATGGGGGAGGAGTCACTTGCAGAAGCTGTGACGATCGTTGTATACTCCATTGCTCCGGCTTCTTCGAGAGTTCTGACTATACGCGCAACAGTAGAGGTTTTTTGTCCGACCGCAACATATATGCAGTATACTCCTGCGCCTTTCTGATTGATGATCGTATCAACGCAAATCGCTGTTTTACCGGTTTGACGGTCGCCGATTATAAGCTCGCGCTGACCCCGGCCTATCGGTATCATGGAGTCGATCGCCTTGATGCCGGTCTGAAGGGGGGTGTTGACTTCGCCGCGTTCAATAACGCCGGGGGCGACACGTTCTATATGACGTGTTTTTGTATATGCGATGGGTCCTTTACCGTCTACGGGCTCGCCCAGTGAAGAGACAACTCTGCCAAGCATTGCATCGCCGACAGGGACTTCAGCGATACGCTTTGTCCTTTTAACGACGTCACCTTCCTTAACAAGTGTGTCCGCACCCAATAGTACGACACCTATGCTGTCCTCATCAAGATTGAACGCTATGCCGAAAACTCCGCTTGAGAACTCCAGCAGTTCTCCGCTCATTGCATTTTCCAATCCGTAAACACGGGCAATACCGTCACCGACCTGGATGACGCTGCCTGCCTCGGATACGTCCAATTTTGCAGAATAGGCTTGAATCTGTTGTTTTATTACCGAACTGATCTCATCGGGCTTCAGAGTCACACGCTGCACCCCTCTTTCTATTTGGAATCTCCATCACGTTATTATTTGCGGTATTTATATATGTATGCTTATCTTTGCAGCTTTCGGTAAATCATCTGTTATCCTTCAAACTGCTTGTCAAGTCACGAAGCCGCTTCTTAACTGTCCAGTCGATATAGTAGCCGTCTACGAAAATGAACGGACCGCCGATCAAGGACGGGTCGACCTTTAAGTCGAGTTCGACTTGTTTGTCAAGCTTTTCGGACAGGATGGCCTTGATTGATTCAGCTTGCTTTTCATCGTATGGTGACGCTGACAAAACCTTGGCAGTGACTTTTCCTTTATATCGTTCGATTTCGCTGATAAGCGCGTTTATCGCGGGTAAAAGGTGAGCCTCACGGTTTTTATCGGCTACAAGCAACATAAAACCGAGAAGATCCTCGTGGATATGTTCGGAGAAAGCCTTTCGGAACATCTCCTGTTTTTCTGCTGCTGCGATCTGCGGATGTACCAGTACATGCTGAAATTCCGGGTCGCTCAAAGACTCCCGCAGGAAAATCGCCTGACTGAGAAAGTCATCAACGGCATTTTTCTGCAGAGCTATATCAAAAAGCGCAGAAGAATAGGTTGTGCTCAATTTATCCATAATAATACCTCGAGTTGGTGATCAAGCAGTGACTAACACTCCTCAGTCTCTCCATTTCATACCTTCCAGATCGGAAATCGTTTCATCGAAGAGTCTGTCATGCGTTTCTTTGTTGATCGCAAGCTTGACGAATTTTTCCGACATTACTGCCGAGACATCGATTATCGCTGCGCGCATATCATTTTCTGCACGCTCCCATTCCATTTCAACGGTAGCAGCAGTGCGTTCCCTTATAGTATCAGCTTCTTTTTTCGCCTCGGCGATCAACCTCCGGCTTGAATCGGCAGCAACTTTTCGAGCTTCGCTGAGGATCTCCTCACGCTCCCGCTCGACCTCTTCCATTCTTTGCTCATACTTGCGTCTGAGCTCTGTGGCTTTTTCAAGTTCCTCTTCAGCCTGGATGAGCTGTCCCTGAATCTTTGTTGTGCGTTTATTCAGTATGTTGCGGACAGGTCTGTATAGAAGATAAGCCAAAGCTGCCGCAAGAATAGCTACATTGGTCACATTGGCGATTATCTCGATAAGTGTCTCCTGGTTGATGCCGAAAACACGATCGGGTGGCATCTCGGAAGCCGCAGCTGCAAAGGACAGCAAGAAATCAAAATCCAACTAGATCACCTCTTTGCTTAGTAAATCATGCAAGAAACTCGATAAACAGACCTCAGCTTAACTTACTAATCTAAGTGCTTCAGCTATTGTGATAAAACGATCGAGCAGCGGGTTGACGAACAGTAACAGCATAGAAACAACGAGTCCGTAGATACCGTTTGTTTCAGCCATCGCAAGACCGATGATCATAGAGGTGCTGATACTGCCTCTGGCTTCGGGTTGGCGTGCTATTGATTCAATGGCTTTTGCTGCGATCTGTGCTTGACCGAGTGTAGTGATGACACCGGCGAAGACCGCAAGAGCAGCCGCATACTGAGCGGCAACGATGATCGTTGATAACGCTTGTAATCCTGTCATAGGTTCCATGATTATTCCTCCGATTCTTTGAATAAAATTATTTATAATCAATGATCAACGTGAACCGATCGATAGTTATCCTTCACTGCCGATCATTTAATTATCCTTCTTCTCCTACTGCGGCGGCTCCGGCGATGAATGTCATACTGAGTGTTACAAAGATATAGGTTTGCAGTACGCCGCTGAAGAGGTCAAAATACGCGTGGAGAAACGATGGTATTATGAATGTCACGAAGACAGGGAAGAGCGCGTAGATGAGTGACATCATTATAAGACCCGCGAGCATATTGCCGAATAGACGGAAGCTTAATGATATCGGTCTTGCAAGCTCTCCAATGACGTTTATCGGCAGAAAGAGCGGTATCGGGCACCACCATGGGAGCGGGGCGAACAGATCTTTGATATAACCGGCTCCGCGGTATTTTACACCCATGATCTGGATCAAAAAGAACGTGACAAGAGCAAGCCCGACCGTCATCGACCAGTCAGCAGTCGGAGTCCGCATACCCGGTAAGACGCCGCTGAGATTGGATAATAAAATGAATAGAAACAAAGTGAAAAACCAATGGCCCAAAAACATAAGTTTATCGCCAATGGTCGTTCTTAAATAATTTTCGAAAGTTTCGACAAGTGCTTCTACGACGTTTTGGAAGCCTGTCGGTACTTCTTTGAATTTACGGACTTTGATACGCACAACGATTGCAAATGCAATGAGAACGCCCATAATAATCCAGGTAGAGATTATTGTGTCGGTGATATATATCTGAATACCGAAGAGGTTAATCGCAGCATGCTTTTTAATTTCAAGATCAATCACTTTTACAGCTCCCTCATTATGAGATTTCTAATAAGAATTAACTGTTTGTACTGCCTAATAACCACACTTTCACATACTTTTGGAAATTATATATGAAGTGGATAAAGTTGTCAATAGTCTACACATTACTCATCTGCGTTTTCAGAGACGCTTTCAGTACCGATATCATCATCAGAACCCGAAACATCTGGTATCACTGAGTTATTCACGGTATCCTCATCAATGCTGTCTTCCTCGTCATCCTCATATTTAACAAAATGTTCACCATCTTTTTCAAGCTTTAGCGACCTTACAAGTATAACAGCGAGCTGTAAAGTGAACAATCCGAAGAGTGCACCATATATGCTTATAAACGGAGCTGCATGGAAATATTCAGGTGCATTCGGAAAAATCGCAGCCCAAACAGCCAGGTACAGTTCTCTGTTGCTGTAAAACTCCGGTGCAGTCGTAAAAGTGTGGATCAATCCGATAATGACCAGCAAAACGCCTGTCATGAAATAACGCAGCAGATATTGTAAACGTACAGTGTTTTTACCTGCTTCCTGATCCTCCATATATATGACCTTTTGCACTGTACGTTCAAGCATCCGCACCTTAAAAATGTTAAATCCGGAAGTAGCAAGGACGCCGAGAACAAAAGGGATTGCGGCAAGCACTTGACCGATGACGATATAAAATATTACTCCGGCAACGATTATAACAAGAGCAGAGATCAAGACCATCCTCTGCATAAGCATGGAAGGCTTCAAAGGTTCGGGACTTGCTGCGTTTCCAAATTCATTCATAGTGAATAAAAACCTTTCAATTGATTACCTTACTTTTTTTGCAAAATCGAATATCGATTTAAACGCTGCGCCGACTCCCAGAAAAGAGAATATCATAAGCAGCCAGGGTGATGTCCCTAAAAGCCTGTCAAGCAACCATCCAAGGAAAATGCCTACAGCAATACAAGCAAGTATTGTAACACTTATTTGCAAAAAAAATGATAATGCACGTGAAAACTCATTTTGCTGTGGTTTATCATTGCGAGACACAACGAATCCCTCCAAAAACAACCTTTAATCATGGTATCAAAAAATGATGATTTTGGCAAGGGATTTTACACTTTTTCAATATACCTCGCTGCCGAGTTCTGCATCAACCTTTTTGTACCGACATCATCAAATGCGATCTCAAGTAAAGCATCACCGCCGGCCGGGCTCACATTCAATATTATTCCACGCCCGAAGGCTTTATGCTGAATAGTGTCACCTTTGCTGAAGGTCATTGAGGGAGTGTTCACTTTTACTTTTTGCGGTGTCACATTCGGACTGCCGAATAAATTTTGAGGTTTGCTGCGGATGCTTGACTCTCGCGGTGTATAAGGCTGAGTATAAGTAAACCGTGGATCGAAATCAGTAAAAGTACTCACCGGTTCATTTATATCTATATGTTCATAATTGATCTCATGTATAAATCGCGACGGTTCGGAAGATGAGGTCCTGCCAAACAGCATACGTCTTCTTGCACTCGTGAAGTAAAGCCTTCGCATAGCTCTTGTCATTGCAACATAACACAAACGCCGCTCTTCTTCCATCTCGCCCGGGTCGCCGATCGCACGTGTTCCGGGGAAGATACCTTCTTCTGCTCCGACAATAAACACTGTATCAAACTCAAGACCTTTAGCACTGTGCATCGTCATCATCAAAACCCTGTCAGAGCTTAGATCGTCACGGTCAAGATCCGTATAGAGCGCTGTTTCACTGAGAAAATCAAAAAGTGAACCACCGCTTTCATTTTCAAAAGCTATGATATTGGTTTTCAGCTCTCTTACATTTTCAATACGCGATATGTTTTCTTCAAGATTCTTATCTTCCAGCATACGTATATACCCCGTCCGGGATATAAGCTCATCGTAAAGAACATCCAGCGGGACTGTATTTGAAAGCTCGCGCAGATCATCGATCATATCAGCGAACTTGTGCAGCTTACCGGCAGCACTTTTGATATTCTCATAGTTTTGACATTCGCGGATAGCGGCGAATATTGAGATGCCGAGTTCACTTGCAATATAAGCAAGGCGTTCAACTGTTGTATCACCTATCCCGCGGGCGGGATTATTGATTATCCGCAGTAAACGAATATCATCGCCGGGGTTATGCAGGACACATAAATAAGCAAGCATATCCTTGATTTCAGCGCGTTCATAAAACCCTGTACCTCCAAAGACACGATACGGGATCCCGTTGCGTTTAAAAGCAGTTTCAAACTGGTTTGACTGTGCATTCATCCGGTAAAGAATGACATGCTCCTGCCATTTTTTACCCTCAGTTACACTTGCCACCAGTTTGTCAGAAATGAATTGAGCTTCTTCACGTTCATCGGATACTATATGTAATGACGGCTTTTCACCTGTTGCGTTTTCAGTCCAGAGCTTTTTGCCTTTTCGCCCGCGGTTGTTCCTGATGACATCATTGGCAGCATTCAATATCATACCTGTAGAACGGTAGTTCTGTTCGAGCCTTATTACCCGCGCGTTCTTAAAATGCTTTTCAAAGCTTAAAATGTTTTCGATCGTCGCACCGCGGAATTTATATATGCTTTGATCATCATCTCCGACTACACAAATATTGCCATATCCGCCTGCCAGATTTGCCGTCAGCAGATACTGGAGATTGTTGGTATCCTGATACTCGTCCACAAGAACATACTTAAATCTTCTTTGATAACGTTTTAAGACATCAGGGTTTTCCTTGAACAGGCGGACGGTCAGAAGGATCAAATCGTCAAAATCCAAAGAATTTGAAGCCCTTAATCTCTTTTCGTATTCAACATAAACCTGACCGATGATCCTCCTGCGCGGGTCGCCGGTTTTTTCTGCAGATGACAAAAACTCATCAGCAAAAGTCATTTCATCTTTAGCACGGCTTATATAATTAAGTACTGTCTTATGAGGAAAGATGCGCTCCTCGATCTCCATATCCTTAAGGATCCGCTTCATAAGAGACGCAGCATCCGTAGTATCATATATATTAAATGATGTATCATATCCCAGATGTTCTATATCGCGCCTTAAGATACGCGCACATGCCGAATGAAACGTGCTTGCCCACACATTTTCCGAACCCGGGATGTTCATCTTCTCCAGGCGTTCTTTCATCTCACCGGCGGCTTTGTTTGTAAATGTGATGGCGATTATTTCATGTGCTCCAACACCTTCATTTTTAAGTAGATTAGCTATCCGGTTCATCAAAACAGTTGTTTTACCGCTTCCTGCACCTGCAAGAAGCAGCAATGGACCGTCGATAGTCAAAACAGCTTCCCGCTGCATATCATTTAAATGAGAGAACTCCTGTTCAATAGCTTCAAGATCTTTACTGTTCATATGCATTGAATTCCTTTTTAGTTTGATTATGATAATCAAACAGATGACTTTTAGCATAATAACATCTTAATGCGCAAAAGACAAACGAGAGCTTTTGGCTCTCGTTTGTCTAAAAACAGATTATGAGGATAATAAAATGAAAAAAGATACATTAGCGACCCTGCACTAAAATAGTAGCAATCAGATATTAAGTAATCTACATCAATATATTTCAATTGTATTAAATAACGAGTAAAATCAACGTAATTTGTGAATTTTATGTAAAGAAATCAAATAAAAAGCATGATAGACAGCCGGTAGTTGTTTACAGGTCGAAACACATCACCTAATCGAAAGCAACACCATACCATGGCTTGAAGTCTGATGAGTCCTGTCCGCTGTGATCGCTGTCAGAAAATGCAAGCATACCAAATCTGCGACCGTTATCATCATTCGCGGGAGATCTGATAATATATTTTTCAGCAGGAAACAGATGTGCTATTGATGCCATGACTTGTTTTACAGTAGGATCAGATGCTAAGTCTTTGACTTTTCTGTCGGGAGTCAGCAGTTCTTTTACCCATACCTCACTGTCGGACTGACGTTCAACTACGGCGCATGAATCGCCGACCTGAAACAACCCCCCGCCCAGTTCCTTACATAACTCATATTGATATTCTATTGTACGTATATCATGTTTTATATATACAATATCCTTTAACAAGTATTCACGTATGCATTTATACTCACTTACCGACACAGTGGTTGGAAGAACTGTCTCAGCAGTTTTTGGTATGTTTGTAAAAACAGTCTCATTGACATAGAAATAATCACTTAGTTCTGTGCGTGTACTGTAATATTCAAACAAATCATCTTCTGACGGACATAAAACAACAACTTGAAATCCAAGCTCACGCGAGAGCTCAACCAGACGTCTGACAACAGCGGTCCCCAGACCTTTACCCCTAAACTCCTGAAGTGTCGCTACAGAAAATATCATTGAGCAGGGGATAGGCTTAGTGTTTAGCATCAACTCCCCGAACGGTACCAGATACCCCATCGCTGCAGGTGTACCTTCATACTCTGCTGTCACGCACAGCCCGGGGCTGAAAAAATGAAGAAAAAACGCTTCCATTCCGACACTTCCGAATACAGCATTCCAAATATCGCGCCAGACCGGCATTTCATCGCCTCTCGGCTCTCTTGTAATGATCTCACTCATAAGTTCTATCGCAAATCTCTTTGATTTTCCTTTCCAGCTCTTTCAGGTCGACGAATGTATCAGGCTTTTTATAAGGATCACGCAGCAATGCAGCAGGATGGTAAAGAGCCATAAATAACGCACCGTCCCTGTCGAACCATTTTCCATGGTCGCGTGTGATCTTAAACTCACTGTCTATCATCTGTGTTGCGGCTATCCTGCCGAGACAAACTACGATTTTTGGCTTTATCAGCGCAATTTGTGCACGAAGCCAATCGATACAAAACTCCCGTTCTGTATTAAGGGGGTCTCGATTGCCGGGCGGACGGCACTTTACGATATTTGCTATAAATATATTACTTTCCCGCGAAAGACCGATGATCTTCAGCATATCATCCAGAAGCTTGCCCGCACGTCCTACAAACGGCTCACCCTTAAGATCCTCGCTCTCACCGGGCCCCTCACCGATAAAAAGCACCTCAGCATTACGATCCCCGACACCAAAAACAACATTAGTCCGTGTCTTATGCAGCTCGCATTTGGTACAGCCTTTACAAGCAGTTTCCAGTTCTTCCCATGTCATCATATCCACACCTCAAAAAAGCTTAAGTTTTATTAAATATAACTGAGCGTCATGCAAAACGCTACGCGATACACTATACAACATACAAAAACCCTTGACAAGTATTCATCCGTTTGATATTATCGCACAAGTAATTGAATAATTACTTTTGGGTAACCATCAGTTACCTTGCATTCCAAAGACAGTTGGAGTTAGTGTTTACAACACTTTGTAATACCAACCGAGGACGGCCTTATAACTTAGTATATCGATTATGCTATGGCTGTTGCTCTTGTCTTAAAACAAGAGCTGTTTTTTTGGAAACAAATCCAAACAACATAGGAGGTGAAAAAGAAAAATGCCAAGTGAAAAAATACTCGCGGAAAAGAAGCAGGTAGTCTTAGATCTGACTGAAAGCCTTAAAAGCCAGGCAGGTGTGTTTGTTGACTACAAAGGGATCAAAGTAAACGAAGACACAGAATTGCGCGTAAAAATGCGTGAAGCGAAAGTAGATTACACGGTCATAAAAAACAGACTGATGAAGCTGGCTATCAAAAACGTCGGATTTGACGAGCTTGATTCGATCCTTGTAGGCACAACATCCCTTGCTATCAGTAATGATGACCCGATAGCACCGGCACGGATAATCAAGGAATATGCAGATAAACTGCCAAATTATTTTAATATCAAAGCCGGCTTTATGGATGGAAAAATCCTGTCTGTAGACGAAGTCAACGCAATCGCAAGCATACCGGCACTGCCGATCCTGCAAGCTCAGTTCCTGGGAACATTACTCGCTCCGATCACAACTCTTGCTGTAGTGCTCAAAGCAGCAGCAGAAAAAGGCGGAGCACCGGCTGATGTCGAGGTAAAAGCCGATACAGCAGAGGAATCTGCAGCGGAAGAGAAACCGGCTGAAGCAGCAGCAGAACCCG
>Ga0123356_10003392_pt1 | contig 16706 bp, 12 predicted proteins | sample TergutEmb28metaG_2_FD_92546 | JGI IMG/M metagenome (GOLD analysis project Ga0123356, IMG submission 92546) | Embiratermes neotenicus P3 segment gut microbial communities from Petit-Saut dam, French Guiana - Emb289 P3 | ecosystem: Host-associated > Arthropoda: Insects > Digestive system > Gut ...
CCGATGTCGGGGCCGGTGGCCTTGCGCGGATAACAGTCGGTTTTGATGTTCCCGGCGGGAGTCGCGTACTCCTGCCCGATGACGATATCGGCAATCGTACCGTAGTAGGTGGAATTCTGCCCGGCGCCGCGCGTTACCACCCAGCCGCCAACGGCTGAATATTCAAAGCTCTGGGGGAAATGGCCGCAGGTGTAGGCCCGTTTCGCGCCGAAGCGCTGCACTGCCTCGTTCAGATTTTTTTCCAGGTCAGGCCCGGACATTCCCGCCTCGACGGTGATGATTTGGTCGATCTCGTTGAAGTGGACAACTTTATTGAAACGCAGACGCATATCCAGCGACACGCCGCCCTTCACACACTCCACCCCGCGAGTAACGGAGGATCCGCCGCCGTAGACATACACGGGGATTTTTTCGGCGGCACAGTACGCCACGATGCCTTCGATCTGCGCTTTGGAATCGGGATAGAGAACGGCGTCGGGAACGTAGTCGAGGCGTTTTTCGCGCAGCCGCATGATATCGTACATTGTTTTGCCGTAAGCCACGGATACCCGTGCATAATCGTCCGTTCGGACATATTCATCGCCGACTATGGCGCGTAAGGCGCTAAGCTGCGCACCACTCAGACCGCAGGGAATGTCCAGTTTGACCTCATCAAAACCAAGGTCAACTTTATATTCGTTGAAAAAGGAATCGTCCAGATCAAATTTTTCTTTGAGTACTTTATACAGCGACTCTTTGGGCGCCTTTATCTCCAGCGGCGCACCCCACTTGAACACCGAACGGTATGAATTGTTGGGGAATTCGCCCCTGATCCATTTTGGCTCAAAGCCCTTATACGGTTTTGACATAAGGGAATTATACCACAGCAATGAGAAATTAGGAATGAGGAATGAGACATAGTTTGCGGGCATAGCTGGTTGCCAATACGCTCAGATTGCGAACCACTCTTCTCATTTCTCATTCCTCATTGCTCATTATTTTACAACGGTAGCACGATGCGGAATCCGAGAACGCTTGATCTTTCGGTCGGAGCGTTCCTGAACCGAACGGCAGAACGAATATTCCCCCCGCTATTCTCCCACGACCCGCCGCGGTACACACGTTGAGTGCCGGTACTTGGTCCTACGGGATCATCCGATTCTTCCAGGTAATTATTTTCAAACCAATCCCAGCACCACTCCCACACATTACCATGCATATCATACAAGCCCCACGCATTGGGTGGTTTTAACCCAACTTGATGAGTTTGAGCCCCACTATTTTCATTATACCAACCGGTGAAGTCGCTAATCGTATTGCTTCCGGTATTAAATGCTGTCGTTGTCCCGGCACGGCAGGCATATTCCCATTGCGCTTCTGTGGGTAAACGGTAGCCAGTAGAAGCAGTTACCATTCGAGCGGCATCCCATCTTGCATTAATGGCTATTGGTATATCTCCCCAATCAACTGGATCGGTGCTCCATATATTTGGATTAGCTCCTGTCTGCATCTCATACGCAGGTGTTAAACCTTCCATCTCGCTGAGCTTGTTACAGAATACGAGTGCATCATACCAGCTTACTCTCTCAACAGGAAATGTACTGGTGTCTAATTCTGCTACCGCAGCTGCATTTAAACCGCCGGAACTGTATGCGCTTGGGTTTGTATTCATCACTGCCTCATATTGTTCCTGCGTTATCTGATATCTGCTCATCCAATAGCCGCTCATTGTTACTATACCGTCATTAACGGTCCGGTAATTTTCAATAGAAGCACGATCAGGCTCATTTGCGGGGCTGCCCATCAAGAAATTGCCTGCGGGTATTGGCATCATTTCAATGCCGGTTGACGATGTAAGGGTCACAAAGACCATCAATATCTCAATAACGCCGTTAGGTCCCGGCTTGATCTCCACGCTTCTGGATCCCTGGGCTATTATTCTCCCGTTCCGGAATGCCTTTACGGATATAGTCCAAAGGCCGGGCTCTACGGAAAAATCAACCGTTCTGGCGCCTCTGATAGCTGCAACTTGTTCAGGGCCGGGACCCTGCAGTGTTATGGTATGGTCAAGCAGGGCTGTTTCTTCCGGGGTCAAAAACCGGGCGTTTCCGCTGCCGCCGATACCAATGGAAAAGGTACCGCTGTCTCCCTTCCACGGACTAAAACAAGCGGCACACAAAAAGACACATACAAGCGACAAAAAAACCGATGCCATTTTTTTCATACTTCCCCCCTTTGTTCTTTTGTTAAAACATTCCGCTCGTCGTTATAATATCACACCCGGTTCCCAGTACATCACGAACCACCGGTTCGCCTATGGGTATTCGCTCGCTTACCACGACCTTTGCCAGTTCGCGCATAATTGCCGGGATAAGCGCCTTGGGAACTTCGCCTGCGGTGCGCACCGGCAATACCGGCATTTCGGGGAATATGGTGCGTACAGTTGTGGTCAGCGAGCGCGTGGGAGCGGTCAGTTCGACTTGGGCGAATTCGGCGCCGCGCGGGCAGCGGTTTCCGGAAAACGTGTATACGTCGTTTTGCGATTCAATGGTAATGCGGCAGCCTATGGGGCATACGATACAGGTCAGTTGTGTTGCGCCCATTATTCCGCCTCCTCAAGATTGAGGCATACGGTACTGCCCGGCTTGAGCGCCATAACGCTGCAATCCAGTGTTAGCCGTTCCATTTCCGGCGGACGAAGCCGCGCGTAGGTTTTGCGGTACACTTCCCTGCCGTCAGCCGTAACCAACAGACGCGTTTTACCCATCTCCGCTTTTGAGCGAAAGTATACGGTGACCGGTGTATCCAGCCCGTCCAGCGCGACTTTTTGCGGCACGGCGTAGAGTATGGTGGCGCCGGCCTCAAGGTTTGCATAATCGCGCGTGCGTGTGTGATCATACCGCGCCGCCGCCTGTCCTGCCGCCTCGCCGCTCTCCGACACATAGTCCACCAGATCATTCACATGGAGCGCATTGCCGCAGCAAAAAATGCCGGGCTGATCGGTCATGTTGTATTGGTCGGCGATGGGACCATTGGTGCGCCGGTCAAGGCTTAGACCCAGGCTTTCGGCAAGTTCATTTTCCGGAATAAGCCCCACGGATAATATCAGCGCGTCACATTCGATAAGCTGTTCGGTACCCGGCAGCGGTGTCATCGATTCATCGACATCGGCAATTTCCACAGCAGTGATACGCCCATCACCAAACAGGCGCGTTACGGTTTTGCTGGTGTGCAGCGGTATATTAAAATCTTCAAGGCATTGGTATACATTGCGCGTTAAGCCGCTCGGTGTAGGCTTGGCCTCATAAACGCCAACAACTTCCGCCCCTTCAAGTCTGAGCCGCCGGGCCATAATCAGCCCAATGTCGCCGGAACCAAGTATCACGCAGCGTTTGGTCGGCAGCTTGCCAAGGATATTGGTGAAGTATTGGGCGGTGCCGGCGCTGAACACCCCGGCGCAATGCCGCCCATGCACCCCAATTTGCCGGGAAGTGCGTTCGCGGCATCCGCAGGCAAGCACAATGCTCTTGCATTCAGTGCGGCTTAATCCATCCCGGTTTACCAAGGTAAGCCTAAACCCCGATTCACGTTTTTCGATGCTCGTAACAAACGTCTGCACCGCAACCCTAATGCCATTTTGTGAAGAGGACTCTCGCAGAGACGCAGAGGCGCGGAGTGCGCAGAGATTAAGAGAGGTGGGTAGCGACATATTAAGCAATAACGCGGCTCCCCCCCCTTTTTCTTCCTCTGCGATCTCTGCGCCTCCGCGTCTCTGCGTAAGATTCTGCGAGTTACTGTTTTCTTCTTTATTTTCAACTTGCACAATGAACCGGTGGGCGTATTCCGGGCCGGACAGCTTTTCGCCAAAGCGTACCAGCCCAAACCCGTCGTGGATGCACTGCTTGAGTATCCCGCCGAGCTTGGCCTCCCGCTCAACCAGCAGCACCTTCGCTCCCTCCGCCGATGCAGACAGCGCCGCAGCCAGGCCCGCCGGCCCCCCGCCAATAACGGCGACATCGTAATACGCCGCTATCATACCGTCACCTTGTTGTCGCCTAACAGAATCGGGCTGTCGTGGGGGCCTTTTTTGACGGCTTCCACTGGAATGCCCAGCTCTTCTGCAATTATCTGCGCCACCAGCGGACTGCAAAAGCCCCCCTGACAGCGCCCCATCCCCGGCCTGACGCGGCGCTTAACGCCATCTATCGTATCGCAGGGCACACTGCGGCGCAGACTGTCGCGCACTTCACCCCGACTCACTTCCTCGCAGCGGCAGACAATAATGCCATACTCCGGGTCTTTTTTGATGAGCGCGTCCCGTTCCGGTTCCGGCAGTTCCGCCGCGCGGACGATGGGCTGGCGGATGGGATTAAAGTTGCCGTTCAAACCGGCGTTCAGGTATTCCGCCGCCCATTGCGCCACATCGGCGGCGATGGCCGGCGCGGCAGTGAGGCCCGGCGATTGAATTCCCGCCGCGTGAATAATGTTCTTTGTTGATTTACCCGGCGCTATATAAAAATCTTCTTCGTATGTCGGCGCCCGCACGCCGGTAAAATAGGTGATAATATCACGCTCGCTGATGCCGGGAATCGCTTTATTGTGTTTCGCCAGTATCGCTTTGACGCTCTCGCGGTTCGTTGCAAAATTTTCCCGTTCATAGGTCTCCACGGCATCCGGGCCGGCAAGCACATTGCCGTCCACGGTACATAAGATACATCCGCCCTTGGAATGGGTCGCCTTATTCGCCGCAAGGTCAAGCGATGCGACCACAGAGCTGACATTGAACGCCGACTTTTTATCGAATATCATAACAGTGCCTTTGCGCGGATGTATCGAAAAATAACGGTCATTCGCCATCTTTGCAATATCCTCGGAAAATACTCCCGCCGCATTGATAAGCAGCTTGGGATATACCCTGCCCCTATTCGTCAGTACACTGGTGATTTTCCCGTTTGCAACTTCCATGCCGGTTACCGCCGTATCCAGCGAAACCCTTGCGCCATTTGCCGCGGCATTTTCAACCAATGCAATGGTCAGGCCATAGGGACACACCAGCCCGGTTTTGGGAAAACCCAGCGCACAGCTCACATTCTCGCCAACATAGGGCTCTCGTTTGAGCAGTTTTTTGCGACTCAGATACTCGGCAGGTACTTTTTTGAGTTTCCAGTACAGGAGCGATACCATGCCGACGATCCGTGCCCGCTTGCTGGTAAAACAAATATATTGCCCCGAATACCGAAACGGCACCCCCAACTCTTTGCAGAGCTGCGGATACATGCGGTTCCCCCGGTCGTTGTATGTTTTTTTGAGCAGACCCTTGTGCAGATCGGCGCCCGGATGCACCATACCATCGTTGCGCCCGGATGCGTGCGTTGCCACATCGTGCTCTTTTTCGACCAGCAGCACATCCAGCTGATACCGCATCAGCTCGCGGGTTATGGCACAGCCAATAACCCCGCCGCCGATGACCATTACGTCGGGCTGCAGGCCTTCAAGCGTTTTGTCCGCCGCCGCCGGCATTTTCATCGGCGGTATGGAAGCGCCCGTAAACACAATATCGTTGATAAGCCCGTATTTTTTCCTGTTGACGGACATACGCCCGGCGCGCACCACCTCTTTCCAGTCAGCAAGCTCGCCGGTCAGGCGCAGGACACCGCCTGCAAGCTCCGCCCGAACTTTACCGCCAAAAGCCTCGTGAAGTTTCTTGTTAAGCCTGGAAATAGCTGGCATACCGACCCAATCCAAATGAGCTAATTCCTTACTACATAAGGAATTAGCAACTTTTGCGGCCTAGAAGACTCGAACTTCCATGCGTCTCCGCACTAGCACCTCAAGCTAGCGTGTCTACCAGTTCCACCAAGGCCGCAGTTACCTGTAAAATAGCCTTTTTTGCCATTAATGTCAAGTCAGTACGGACAAAGTCAGCGTGGACTTCTTGACATTTATTTTGAAAAATACTAGACTATAAAGTGGTGGAAGAGAAAAACAATAAAATACTGATTATCACCGATGCCGCCGCCTCAATGCAGCAAATGGCCGCCGATATTGCCGCCATTATCGAGGGGTATCCCGGCTACTCAGCGCAAACAATTGATGCGGAGCGCTTTGCCGGTAACGATCTCCTCCCTTGCTGTGCCTTTTTTCTGGGCTGCGAGGCGCCAACGCCTTCCTCATTCTCTTATCTGGAACTATTGCTCCAGCATATCAACCTGGTAGGACGGCCATGCGGCCTGTTCTCGTCCGATGACAATGCCCTCAAGTACCTTTCTGCACTGGTTATAGACAGCGAAGCCGTTGCCGGCAAGCCCCTTTTGGTAAAAGACGGCGCCGCAGACCGTGAAACACTGCAAAACTGGGTACAAGGCATTCTGAAAACACCATGAGTTCGTTTAATCTTGACGATCATATCCGAAAAGTTCCCGATTTCCCCAAAAAAGGAATTTTGTTTTACGATATCACCAGCATTCTGGCACATCCGCAGGCATTTCGTTTCTGTATTGATTCAATGATTGCGCTTTACAAAGATAAACAGATTGACGCCGTTGCCGCCATTGAAGCGCGGGGTTTTCTCTTTGCCGCCCCTTTTGCCGTCAACATGAAAATCCCCCTTATTCCCATCCGCAAAAAAGGCAAGCTGCCCGGCATAACCCTGTCAAAAAAATACGACCTGGAATACGCTCAGGCGGAAATTGAGGTTCATCAGGCTGATGTTCCCAAGGGCAAACGCATACTGTTGATGGATGATCTGATTGCCACCGGCGGCACCTTAAACGCCGCCCGCGAAATACTCACTGCCGGCGGCGCCGAAGTCCCGGAAATTTTCGGCATTGTAGCCCTTCCCTTCCTCAACTACGAAAAAATCCTCGCCCCCACCCCCATCACCACCCTGATAGAATACTTTAGCGAATAGAAAATTTTCTCATTACTCATTTCTAATTCCTCATTTCTTTGCAATAGCCCCTACGGGAATCGAACCCGTCTTTTAAGATTGAGAATCTCATGTCCTAACCGATAGACGAAGGGGCCGTGTGAAGATGTCCACAAGGCTCATGTTGAGTATATCGTCCTTTTTTCTGTTGTGTCAATGGTTTGCGCCATAATCTGCCGCTGGCCTGAGTTTATCGACCACTGCCTGCAGGGCGTTCAAAAAAACCGGTACTTCACTCTCTATTGCGGCAATATTGAGTTCAAGCCCCGCCTGTTCCAATTTGAGCGCATGGTCATGCAGCGCTGTTTCGCCAATATTGACCAACGCGCTCTTCATTGCATGTATAGTGATGACAAAAGTCTGAACATCATCGTTTCTGCGATATTTTTCCCTTTGTAATGTTTCCAGTACGGCAAAGGCCTTTTCCGCATCCCGGATAAAAATCGCCGCCAATTGCGGATTTACCGGTGACAACGGCGCGCTATCGCTCCGGTGATGCGCCAGTTCTTCCTTGAGCCGCTGCGCCGCTTCAACCGTTTCAGCCGGGTATTTATTGCGTATCAGTTTGTTCAGTGTATCATTCAGCTGGCGCAGGTCTATCGGCTTGGAAATAAAACCGTCAAAACCATTTGCCAATAGCATTTCCTTTTGCCCCGCCACAGCGTTCGCCGTTAACGCTACAATGGGATGGGTATATCCCAAACTGCGTATTATTTTGGCCGCTTCCATACCGTCCATTTTGGGCATATAGTAATCCATAAAAATAATATCGTAGGTAATACCGCTATTGATTTTTTCAACCGCATCAAATCCGCTGGTGACCGTTTCAATCGACAAACCGTAAGGGAGCATCAAACCTCTGGCAACATACAGATTCGATTCCACATCATCCACAATTAAAACCCTGCCATAGGGCATATAGTCGCATATAACCAACGGAGGTTTTTTAAGCAGCGATGTTTTGCCGAAATGGCATTGCCCCAATACTTCGCTGCCAACGGTACCTTGCGGCAGCCGCACGGTAAATACCGAACCTTTATGCAGCTCACTCTCCACAAAAATCTCGCCGTCCATCATGGCGACAAGTTGTTTCGTAATAGTCAGACCAAGGCCGGTACCCTGAATCGTACGGTTGGCTTCCAGATTAAAGCGGGTGTACTCGTCAAACAATTTGCCTACTTGATCCTGAGTCATGCCTTGTCCCGTATCGCGCACACACACAACAAGTATTATCTGGCCTGCCTCTGCTGCCGTATCAACAGAAACCGACAACAAAACTTCGCCGCTGTTCGTATACTTGAACGCATTGGAAAGCAGATTGTTTAATATCTGTTTGATGCGCAATTCATCACCAAACAGCATTGACGGTATATGCTCATCGACCTGAATAATAAATTCTATCGGTTTACTGTCATACTGCATTCCATGTAACTGTACCGTGTCATTGAGCAAACTGACGACATCATAGATAACCGGCATCAATTCCTGTTTGCCCGCTTCTATTTTGGATAAATCCAGTATGTTATTGATAATATTGAGCAGTACATAACCCGAATTATACACTTCACCCAGGGCTTCCAGCGTTTCCGGCGGCAATTCCCTGCGCTGCATTTGAATTTCGGTAATACCCAGAATAGCGTTCATCGGGGTGCGTATTTCGTGGCTTACCTTTGCCAAAAAGCCGGATTTGGCGCGGTTGGCAGCTTCCGCCTCCGCTTGCCGTTTGGCAATGCGCTGTATGGTTTTGTTTTTAAGATACAGTTGTATTGACAAACAGAGGATTATGACGGCCGCAACGGCCACTATGGCTACAATAACAAAAGTATTCATACAACCCTTTATTAATTATTACATGGGTATAGTCTGCTGTCAAGAAAAAACTATACTTGGGGGGGTGTTGACTTTTCTGGCAAGCTCCCATAGGCTATATTTATGGGAAAACATGGGGGAGGTTCCTTGGTTTCCGGCGCCAGTGTTAAAATTCTCGTTGTTTTTACGGTCATCTTTACGGTGATCATCGGTATAGGACTGGGACTTTCTCTGGCGGAAACCAGAAATATCAAAAACCAGGAAAATTTTGTTGAATTTGCCCCCGCGCTGCCAACAAAGATACTCGATATCAACGGAATCCTCATCACCGAGTTTTCAGCCGATGAAAAACGGGAGCTGGTCTCCCTGAGTGAATTGCCCCGGCACCTCATTCATGCGGTACTTGCGCGGGAAGATCCGCAATTTTACAGCCACCGGGGATACAGCATACGAAGCATAATCCGCGCCGCTTTTGGCCAGCTTATCGGAAAGCCCATGGGCGGCGGCTCTACCATTACCCAGCAGGTGGCTGGAACCTTATACACAAACCGCGGCGAGCGTTCCTATCGCAGAAAGATAAAGGAACTGTGGTGGGCTTTACAGCTTGAGCGGCGCTATACCAAAAATGAGATACTCGAAATATACCTTAACTATATGTACATGGGACCGGGAACCTATGGGGTCGAAGCGGCAAGCAAGTATTTTTTTGGCCGCAGCGCCAAAGAAATAACCCTTGCCGAGGCGGCATTGCTGGTAATCCAGCTTTCCAGCCCGGCGCGGTACAACCCCCTGGGCAATCCCAATGTCGCCATGAACCGCCAGCGCTTTGTACTCGACCGGATGATTGAATTCGGGTATACAACCAGAGAAGAGGCGGATGCGTCCTTTACCGAGTACTGGGACAACTACGATTATACCCGCGCTTCCACTGCGGCATTTTTCCACCGCGAAGATAAAGCCCCCTGGTTCAGCGAATATGTCCGCCGGGAATTGGACAACATGATGTACGGTTCCATGGATTATTACCGCGATGGTTATACGGTGCATACAACGCTGGATCTGCGTCATCAGGAGGCTGCGGAACAATTTATGGCAGAGGGGCTTGCCAAAGCAAACAGGGAATTTAACCGCTCCAGAGGAAGAAGTAACACTCAGGCCGAGCAAATCTACATCCCCATTGTGGATCTTTTAACACTCTGTTTTGATTTATACGATATTCATGCAACATCCTCGGCACAAAACGAACAATTAGCCCTTTCCCGTTATACCAGAACGATAAATCCCATTGTGGATATGGCAGCTCTGGCCTTTGGCATACAGGACCTCAAGATAATCACCAATACCGGATTTGGCAATTTGCGGCGCAGTACCGAACAAACGGTCGTTGAAGGAGCGCTGATCTCCATTGAAAACCAGACCGGTTATATTACCGCCATTATCGGCGGCTCCCGGTACGATGAATCGAATCAGCTTATCCGGGCAACTCAGGCCAATATACAACCGGGCTCGGCATTCAAGCCGCTGTATTATTCCGCGGCGATTGACACAAAAAAATACACGGCGGGAACACTTATCTATGACGTGCCCATTGTATTCTATAACGAAGACGGCACTCCGTATATTCCCCTGAATTTCAGGGGCGAGTGGAAAGGCTCGGTGTTATTCTACGACGCATTGTCGCAATCCATGAATGTCCCTTCCCTTAAAATACTGGATACCATCGGTTTTGACCCGGCAATTGAACGATCCGCGGCATTGCTGGGGATAACCGACCAGAACCAGATTCGCCGGGGCTTCCCCCGCGTATACCCGCTGGGTCTGGGCATCATTTCTACTTCACCGATGCGCATGGCAAAGGCTTTTGCCATTTTCGGCAATCAGGGCCGGGATGTCACGCCCATCGCCATTCGTTCGGTGGAAGACCGAAACGGCCGGGTAGTGCTGGACGTCGAGCGGGAACTGCGCCTGCAGCAACGGCGCATGGGAAACACTCAGGTAATCAGCGAACAAAATGCATACGTTATGAGTAGAATCCTGGAGAAAACCGTAGAAGAGGGAAGCCTTGCCAATGGCGCCGGATGGGGCGCAAAATTTACCTTTAGGGATGAAAACGGCAAATCATTTACCATGCCCATGGCCGGTAAAACAGGTACTCCGCAAAACTGGTCGGACGCATGGACTGTCGGATACAGCGCTTATTACACCACGGCAATCTGGTTTGGGTTTGACAGACCGGGTAATTCTCTGGGCGTCGAGCTTACCGGCTCTACCCTGGCAGGTCCGGTGTGGGGCGACTATATGCGGGCAATTCATCAGGGACTTCCCCGCAGGGATTTTGCCCGCCCGGCAACAGGCATCATCGAGGTAACGGTTTGCGCAAAATCAGGGCTGCTCAAAAATGCCTCCTGCAGCGGAGGCGAGGTTACCCTTCCCTTCCTTTCCGGAACCCAGCCTTCTCAGTCATGCGACATACACGGTAACAGCTCATGGTCATCGTTCAATACCATGCGCGGCAGCACATTGGGAATAGACGATGCCGCCATTCTGAACGATCTTACCATGCCCAGCCTGCCAACGGATCTTTTCCCGGAACCTCCCAATACCCGTAATCAAAATAACCGGAATCCAGCCAACCGCAATCCCGGCACAAATACGAACCGCAGGCCCAACACGCCAAACCGCAATCCCGGCTCACGCGTTCCTGAACAAAGCCCGCTTGAATGGTCATTCAACAACCCTTTGCTGGATGGGGATGATCTACCGTTTACAGCGCCGCCTGAACCGGAAATCCAGACGCATGAGCCCATGCCGGAGGCGCCCGGCGCTGCAATCATAACGGAAACGGCACATGAATTGATAACCGGAAACACCATCGAACCGGAAACAGTCATTGAACCGATTATTGATTTTCAGCAAATGGTGACTGAAATTCCGGCCGAAAGTGATATAATGACTATACAGGATGAAGAGCCCGGCTATAGCCTGGATCTTCCCGCATACAACCCCCTATTGGATTAAAGGGCAAGGAGCATATGCAGGTACTTGTTGAAGATATTATAGCCAGAAAAAGGATTCGCAAAGATTTGGGCGATATAGACGCGCTGGCAGAAAGCCTGAAGCGCTACGGCCAGATCAACCCCATTGTCATAAGCAATAAAAACGTGCTTATCGCGGGAGGGCGGCGGCTTGAAGCGGCAAAACATTTGGGCTGGCGAACCATTAATGCGGTGATTTTGGAAAACCCCACCGAGCTTACCCGGCTTGAACTGGAGATCGAAGAAAATGTACAGCGGCGCGATTTTACCATTGAGGAAACAGCTGAAGCAACCAGACGCATGTACCGTTTGCAGCACCCGGGTTTTTTCCGCCGCATACTCAATGCCATCATCCAATTCTTCAAATGGCTCTTTAGAATAAAAGATTAAATTTACTCGCAAATTTTCACACAAAGGACACGGGGGTACGGAGACACGGAGGGAAGAAGAAAAGAAGTGAGTGGCGGCGTACTACAGATCACGGCGTCTTCTTCACTTTTTTTTCTTTATCTTCCTCCGTGCCTTCGTGTTTCTCCGTGTTCTCCGTGTGAAAAAATTCAAATAATATCCTACGTTATTAAGCGGCGGAGGGTTTTGTCGTCGTGGCGCCAGTCTTTGCCGGTTTTGACCCGTAGATCCAGGTCGATCTTCCAGTCGAATATTTGGCGCAGTTCTTTGAGGGCGGCAAGACGAATGGCCTTGATCATGGCGCCGCCCTTACCCACTACCATGCCTTTTTGCGATTCCCGCTCAACCACGATAAAGGCCCTTACCCACAGCGTTTGGCGGGACGGATCATCGCCGGTGAATTCGGTGTCGGCTACTGCAACATACAGGGCATGGGGCAATTCTTCGCGCAGGCGGTTAATGGCCTGCTCGCGGATAATTTCGGCAATGCGAAAATCAACTTCCTGGTCGGTGTAATATTCCGCTCCGTAGAACGGCTCGCCTTCTTCTGCCAGATCGTATAATGCCGCCAGCAATGGCTCAATACCTTCATTGTTTTTGGCCGAAATCGAAAAACAGCGCTGTGCATCAAGACCGTTATTCGCAATAAATTCCCGGGCGCCGGCGCAATCCGCGTTGGCGCAGTCTTTTTTATTGATTGCAACAACCACTCGCGGCGCATGAGGAACCAGAAGCGCCGCAAGCTCTGTTTCTTCAGGGCCGGGGGGACGGGAGGCATCCATCACATAGAGGATCATATCTGAATCCTCCATTGCCTTCCCGGAAATATCCATCAGTTTTTTATTGATTTTTTTTTCGGATTTATGACGGCCCGGAGTATCTATAAATACCAGTTGGCCCTGTTCCCGGTTAACAATGCCGCGGATGGCATTGCGGGTCGTCTGGGGAACAGCGCTGACAATGGCGACCTTTTCGCCGCAGATTTGGTTTACCAGCGTTGATTTTCCCGCCGACGGCCGGCCCAGCACCGCGACAAACGCCGCTTTCCCGCTCATTATGCCCCGTTGCGCGGCCGCGAAACCTGCTCGCCCGCCCTCGTGTAAACGGTTGTATTGGGCGGCACCGACTCGATGATCCACACGTTACCGCCGATGACGCTTCCCCGGCCAATAACGGTAGAGCCTCCCAAAATAGTCGCATGGGAATATATCGTAACATCGTCTTCGATAGTGGGATGCCGTTTCTTGCTGCTTTCTTCTTTTTTCACCGAAAGCGCTCCAAGGGTAACGCCCTGATACAGTTTAACGTTTTTCCCGATAATCGCTGTTTCGCCGATAACCACACCAGTTCCATGATCGATAAAAAATGATTCGCCAATTTCGGCGCCGGGGTGTATCTCAATACCGGTGCGGCCATGAATCAATTCGCTCATCATGCGGGGAATCAGCGGAACACCGGCTTTCCATAAATAGTGGGCCAGCCGGTGAACCGTAATTGCCTGAAAACCGGGATACGAAAGTATGACTTCTTCGACGCTTTTGGCGGCGGGATCACCCCGAAACGTAGCCTGCATGTCCAGGGACAGAGCGTGGCGAATTGCCGGAAGCTCCTCAAAAAAGCTTTCTACCACAATTTCCGCCGCCGCGTGGCAGCCGTCATTACCGCAGCTTGAAGCGCCGGTACGCGCCAAAAAGGCAAGGCTCTTTTCCACTTCGCGAATCAGCTCGCGGGCAAGATGGTTTACCTTTTCCGCAGTGATAAGTTTGAGGTTGCTGTGATCCAGCCCCTGATTTTCCCGAAAACCGGGAAAGATAAGCTCGTCCAGCCCCCGCACAATATGGGCAATGTTTTCCCTGCCGGGGAGATTTGCTCCCCCCGAATGATTTACCATGCCGTAAGAACCATAGGTCTTCATCAAAGAATCAATACTTTTGCCAATCCTGTCCATAAAAACTACTATTCCACCTTAAACCGCGAGATTTCACGCACCAACAGATCAATGTTTTCCCGGTTTTGACCGCTTAATTCATTAACGCGATGTACCGCTATATTAATCTGTTCGGCGCCGGTTGCCATTTCGTTCATGCCGCCGGTAATTTCCTGGGTTACTTTTTCCAGATTTTTGCTCTCCTGGATTACTTCCCTGGAACCGTCAAACATTTCCGATGAACCGTTTTGCACCTCATGGGTAATATCGTTGAGCTTGCCAACCGCTTTCAGTATCTGCTTGCTCCCTTCACCCTGTTCTTCCATCGCATCGCGGATTTTTTCTTCCTGTTCTGATACGGTTTTTACCCGCGAATCAATGGCTTCGAACTTACTCAACACATTATCGGTGGACGAGGTAATTTTGTCAATAGAGCTTTTTATCTTTTTCAAAACCCCGCTGATGGTCTTGGACTGTTCGCTGGAATTTTCCGCCAACTTGCGAATTTCATCGGCAACAACCGCAAAACCCCTGCCCGCATCCCCCGCATGGGCCGCTTCTATCGCGGCATTCATTGAAAGTAAATTGGTCTGGCTGGCAATATTCTCCATTACCGCATTGATCTCCAGCAAGCCTTCCGATTCGCGGGCAATTTCCTGGATGTCTGCCGCCACCTCGGATAGATCCGTACGGCCTACCTCAGAAGCCATAGATAACTCGTTGACATTATTAACATTCTTGCTCAGGGTCTGGGTAACAGACTGGATATTGGCTATCATTTCTTCGATTGCCGACGATGATTGAGACACGCTGGAGGACTGGCGAGCGACATGCTCATTGAGCTTGTCGATATTACCGGTAATTTGCTCCATGGTCGCGATAGTCTGGGTGACACTGGCGCTTTGATTCATCACCCGCCCCTTAATGCTCTGGATATTGGCATTAATTTCGTTTGTTGCCGCGGCAGTCTCGGCCATATTACCGGCAAGATCGGTGCCAATGTCAAACAATGTGGCCGTTTGTGTCTTGATAACGATAATCATGTTTTTAATTTTTTCGATGGTCATGTTGAAGTAATGGGCAAGATCGCCAATCTCATCTTTGGAACTGACCGCAATACTTTGGGTTAAATCGCCTTCACCTTCGGAAATATCCTTAAGATTATGCACTACCCTAAGAATGGGTCTGCTTATTGAGCGGGACAGGAATATCGATGCCAAAATGACGATGGCAAGTATAATAATACTGATGACAATGGTTATGTACAGCATATAATATACCGGAGCCAATATATCCTTATCGGGAAGCGCTACCGCATAGGTCCAGGGGGTCGTGGAATCGGCGATGGTTATGGGAATGGCATAAATATGCAAAAGGGAATCGATAGCCTTGATATAATTAACAAAAGAAAAATACTTGCCTGCCCTGATGGTTCGTATGAATTCGTCCATATACTGTCCGGCCATATCTGTTTCAGTTTCCTGCATATTTCTCCCGATTCGGCTGGTGTCAAAGTGGCCGACAACGGTACCGTCGTTGCTGAATACTGCGGTTATGGCGTGTTCAGACGGCTTTCTGGTCTGGGATATTCGCTGCATCTCTTCTATGCCGATATCAATACCGACAACTCCCAGTATCTTTTTACTGCTGTCCAATGAACGTATGGGGGTTGCGATAGTGCTTATCCACACATTGGCTCCCCCAACCTTATAGATAAAGGGGTCTAAAATCGTGGTATAACCGTTTTTTCGGGGTATCTGATAATAATTACCGATTCCAGGCATATCAAAATCTTCCAGCGTTTCTACTGCAACGGCGGCGCCTACATGGTGCCAATACGCGGCGAAACGCCCGGCAGGGGTAGCTCCGGGAGTTCCTGCAAATTGCCGGTCATTGCCTTCCAGAATATCGGGGTCCCAAACGCACCAGGCACCCACAATATTCGAATCATTGGTTACCAAATCCCGCAATATGGCATTAAAAACATCCCGCCGGTCATTCAGTATGATGTGTTCATAATTTTCCATAAAAAATGCAGTGGTTTCTACTGTGTTCCAGTAATTTTCAAGGAACCCTGCCACTTCAGCGGCGGACGCATAACCGGCATTCATGGCATCTTTCTGGGCAAGATCACTGATAGTGGCCTGCGACCGGACAAGCAGGACAATACCAACCGAAGCGATGCTGAACAAACACAACGCGATCATGATAAGTGTAAGTTTAAAACCGATTTTCATAGTGTACTCCTTCACTGAAAAGAATTTTATTTTCATTTAACATCCCATTATAAAAAATAAAAAAAGCATACTGGATAGTCAAGAAAAATAGACTATTTTCCATAAAACTAGCCCAATTAATCATAAAATAAACATAAACCGTATACGATTTGCGTGCCGGCCTCTTTGAGCGCGGCAGCGCAGGCATTAAGTGTAGAGCCGGTTGTCATTACGTCATCAATCACGATGGCGGTGCGGGGAACCTGCCGGATGGGTATGATACGGCCTTTCAGATTAAGAAAACGGTTTTCCCGCCCCAGTTTTTTCTGGCTTATTGACGGCAGCCGTTTAAGGCAGCGGTTTACGGTAATGCCGTTTTTGTCAAGCAATCGCGCCAGATACTC
>Ga0123356_10003393_pt1 | contig 16705 bp, 15 predicted proteins | sample TergutEmb28metaG_2_FD_92546 | JGI IMG/M metagenome (GOLD analysis project Ga0123356, IMG submission 92546) | Embiratermes neotenicus P3 segment gut microbial communities from Petit-Saut dam, French Guiana - Emb289 P3 | ecosystem: Host-associated > Arthropoda: Insects > Digestive system > Gut ...
AGTAATTATCAGCAGCAAAAAATAATGAGACAGATAGAAGATAATCGGCGTCTATGGTTTTCCTCAGTCCGTGAAGCCGGAAGAGCAATATTAAGAATAATGGACAGGGATAGAAAAACAAGCAGTTGATTAAACTGTCAGCAATTCTTTGGAGAGTGAAAATTGGACATTATATTTAAGAAAACAAACGCCCAATGGGTAAAGTACAGCGAGTATGAATATATTAAGGGCGACGATGGACACCTTTATCTCATGCCCGCACCAACAGCCAAACCCTCTATATATGACCCGTTCAAGGAGGCGGAAACACTTGTTGTTGATGCCTTGAATCTTGGTCGTTTGGCAATGAAAGAAAAGGTTGTTGAAAAAGTATTAAAAGATGCTGTGATGGATTTTGTCGTAAAGTACGGACTGCTTGGATTTATGACAGCTCTGCCGACTACGCCGGAGTTTGTCGATTATGATGCTGTTTATTTGCCGAAAAATCAATATATCCGGGAAGAAACAATGACTACACTTGATTATATATCTATTTTCTTTCCGTTTTATAAACCCGATATATACAAGGACAAAACAACATTTCAATGGAATATAAATAGCCGGACTACTGATAAATCACAGCCAGCTCTTGCTATGACTTATTCAAACGAACCTTTGGCAATGGGTTTATGCTTGCAACAGATTTATGCAGAGCGATTTTACTGGCTTGTAACACAATTACGGGATTGGGCATTTATTCTTGTATCAGCTTTTCTGTTTTATACTGAAGAAAAAGTAATAGATAATTTCTCTCGAAATTTATACCAAAATGGTGTTTCAGCCTTCGGAGGCAAAGCTCCTACATATCATATAAGCCTATATAATAATAAACCAAGGATCGTATGGGATTTCCAATCGCTAATTTTAACAATTCAATCTATCTTCGGATTTGCATTAACAGATGAAAGTAGACCGCTCAGGATTTGCAGACATTGCAACAAGGCTTTTATTGCAAGTAATCCTGACGATGAATTTTGTGATTCTAATTGTATGAATAAATCTGATCAGCAATATAATGAATAATCGATCTTCTGCAGTATTTTAAGTTAAATCAATATCTTGGAAGATAGAAGAAAATTGAGGAAGATAGAGGAATTTCTTCACAGTGGAACAGAGCGAATATTAGGCAGTGAAGAAGCAACGCAACACTGAAGGAAATCTCATGAATAAGAGTTATAATACTCTCTTGCTGTACTAAAAAACGCATCAATGTTTTTAATCGGGGATGCAGGTGGTATATCACAACCTGACGAGATAATAAAATTGGGATTATTTCCGCATTCCTTTAACACACTCAATGTATCTTTTTTTATTGAATCAGGGGTACCATTACGAAACTGTTCTGTAGGATCTATATTACCCATTACAATTTTATCTTGCGGAATAAGCTTTATCATTTCTGCCAGATCGATTTTATTTCCAAAATGATATACTTTCGCTCCGGTATCAAGTATTTCTTTTGTTAATGTAAGAGTACTGTTGCCGCAGTTATGATATATAAAAATACATTCATCGGTTTCGACGTCTTTAATGATCCGCCCGGCATAAGGTGAAGAAAATTCTCCAATAAGTGCGGGTGATAGCATCCCTGCAGCAGGCTCTGCCATGATGATACCATCTGCACCTGCTTCTATCAAAGCTTTACTATATTTGATTTGAAACTGTGTAACTTTTTCCAACACCCGATGTACTAGCTCCGGTTCGTCATAACAAAGAATCATAATTTCTGTCATATCCATTAAACGCCCGGCAAGTGAAAATGGACCAATTATACCGGCAAAAACAGGTCGGTCTGTTATTAGCTTTTTTGCTTCACGGATAGCATCGACATAAACTCCCGTTCGAGCATCACCAACTTCGGGTACCGATAATTTTAATTCATCATCTTCACCATTTACGATTGCTTCGGAAACAGCCGGAACCTCGTCATCGGAAAAACGCACAGGGCTTCCAAATGCCTCGGCTTCAACTGATAAATCCATCAAACTCACTGCTGCTAGAGTGTCCCAACGGTCTGCAACTGCTTTCATACACTCCGCCTGAAGTTTTCCGTTATGAACAAGCTCGCTTACAGTTGTATCAATTAACTGTATTCCGGGAAAAGATAAAATCGGCATAGCTTTATGTGATGCAGCAGCAGTTTTTAGCCATGAATTCATATCCATATTCTTACAAACCTTTTTTCTTTAAAATAGCATTTTTTGCGGTTTCGGCAGCGGAGGCGGCGTCGGCTTCATAGAAGTCTGCGCCGGCGTTTTTGCGGCTGTTGTCGGTCACGGGAGCGCCGCCGACCATGATGATAACATCATCACGCAAACCTGCGGTAACAAAAGCATCGACGGTGTTTTTCATTTCTTCCATTGTTGTTGTCAAAAGTGCTGAAAGAGCTATGACATCGGCGTTTTCTTTCTTGAATTCTTCAACGAATTTTTCTGCCGACACATCAACACCGAGGTCGATGACTTCGATGCCTTTACCTTCAAACATCATGCGTACGAGGTTTTTGCCGATATCGTGAAGATCGCCTTTGACTGTGCCAATAAGTGCTTTACCTATCGGTTTTGCTCCGCTTTCCGCAAGATGAGGCTTTAGGACCTCTGTACCCATATTCATGGCGCGAGCGGCAATCAGGACTTCCGGCACATAGACTTCATTGTTTTTGAATTTTTCTGCGATGACATCCATACCTGCCATCAGACCTTTTTCCAGTATGTCTTTGGCGGATATACCTTTCTCTATCGCATCCTCCACCAGTTGCTTGACGATTTTTGCCTTACCGTTTTGCAATTCCTCGGAAATACTTTCAATTATTGTACTCACTAATGATTCCTCCGTTTAATTATTATTGTTATTAAATGTATCTGCATGAATAAATAGGTTTATTACTTTGGTCTTACTATTCCTTTTTTTAGAATAATATTCGCATATTGTGAACTTTCGCTCGTTGCTACAATTACAAATGCTTTCTTTGCTCTATTGTAAAAAGCATTACGCTCCACATACTCAATTTGTTTTTCTTTATAATTGCAATTAGTAAATATTTTTTTATACTCTTCCCAAATTACCGGATTGTAAGTATCCCCTGAAATAACATCCATGAATGCAATTGGTTGACTTTCATATTCGTCAAGCGGAAATAACATTAACACAGCACTTAGCAACTCAGGAATACCGTGTCCATCACAACGGATAACAGGGACGTTTTGACTCTCTGCAGGGAAATTCCCATCTGCGAGAACAATTTCATCTCCATGACCCATTGCACAAAGAACATATAATAGCCGGGGAGATAATATTGGCGGTATCTTATTTAACATTCTATCCTCCTATTTAAAGCTACGATAAAGCATCATCAATAGTTTGCATAGTTAATTTCTTCTTTCTTATTTATTTCTTATATAAACTTTAAATAAATCAAATACAACGAATAAACTTCACTCGGAGTAATGCCGTACTCCATACATATGGAAGCTGCTTTACAAATAACTTCGCCCATTATACCTCCAGTACGCATAACTCGTACGGTTCCCAGCGCATCATGGGTATTCCAGTGCGGCGTCCCTCATGGCTACGATGTTCTCGGGATTAACGATTGGTAGTATCGCTTCATGGCTGGGAGATATGACAAGTCGCTCCCCAAACACTTTTTTTAAACGCCTTACCTCAGTCTTTACGTCTTCCGGTGTACCAAACGGTAATAGTTGTTGTGTATCTACCCCACCTATAAAAGCGATGTCTTTTTTGTATTCCCTTGCCAGTGTTTCGGCATCCATTCCTTTCGCTCTCGCCTGTAGCGGATGAAGCGCATCGATACCTGCATTAATAAGATCAGGAATAATTTCGGCAATCGAACCACAAGAGTGCATTACGACTTTTAGACCATACGATTTTGCGAGCGCGATAAGTTTACTAACCCCCGGAAGTATAAATTTTCTAAAGCACTCCGGCGAAACAAGCAAGCTCTCTTGACTTCCAAAATCGTTTCCGAAAAAGAATGCATCGATTTTCGTAGCTATCGCGTCAAAACACCTTTTATTGGCCTCTACATAAAAGTTAACAACTTTTTCTGTTACAGCTTCTACAACTTCAGGGTTGGTATACATCTTAATAAAATAATTATCCATACCGAAAAAACAACAAAGGTCATGATAAAACATCGACCACATCCCGCTAAAAACCGCTTTATCTTTATATGATTCAATCTCTGTGATAACAGGCGCAAAGTTAAGCAAGTCAGGATCGGGCCAATGATATGCCTCTACCTCACGGTAATCCTCGCATTCGGCAAATATATCGGGTTGATTAAAGCTGGTTTGTGGCTTGCCGCCGTAAAAGTTAAAAAAACCTCCACTATTTGGCCATGCCAAATGATCCGCTGCGATATGCACAAGATCATTACCCAATTTATAATAAAGGACTTTGCTCTTATCTACATGGAAATAGTCAAAATATCTCTGTAATGCTTCCTCCATGGGTACACCTGACCAGAAACCCGTCCTGTCTATAGAGCTACCATTAAGTATCGCATTTATTCGTTCTTTAGATGTCATGATTTTATTACTTTCACCATTATTTTTTCTATGTCCAAGTCCCCACACTTACCTAATACGGACACCATCGCTATCGAGTAAACTACTCAACAAAAATCACCGACCCAAGTCAGTAATAGGTAATTCTACTAAAATTATTTCATTACCAGCTTAAACGGCCGTACATTAGAACGATAATATCCAATAGAGAGTTCATCAGGTATTGATACGCCGGGGCCCCAACTACCTGAAAATTGCAACCAACAATTTATACCATCAGGCTCTATCCATTTTAACGGAAGACGCGGACAATATGGATTAAACTCCTTACCCTCCCAATATTTTTCATAATGTACAAGAGAAAATGACCCCCATGGCTCCGGCGATTCGAAGATAATTAAATCTGTGCCATCATATGGTGAGAAATCCTTATGTAATTTCCAAATAAACAATAGATAGCGTTCTATGCTTGCTAAATACACCATCTCAGGCAACCCCAAGCTGCGGTGAGCAGACAATACAGGGATGGACTCGTTAAGGTCACTGCTCCACGCAGGTTGACCAAACATGTCAAAAGAACATACCCATTCCCATGAATCACGGCGGATGATTCTGTCGTTTGGTACGCGTCCAATACGCAGATTGCTTCCGTTGTCCCACTGATCGCTTGACACCGCATAAACGTAATCATCGCGCGCATTTTCATTATCTTTACCAAAATTGATAAAAGCTGGTCCGCCGAACTTGTAACCAGGGAATGTGGGTTCTGTGATATTACTAAACGCAGGTGTCCAAGATATACCTTTCCATATAGTTGGTAAACTGTTGGACGCGATAATAACCGCATCGCTTCCATGCTGGCAGACATCGCTGAATGGAGGTGCTTGCAAACCGTAAAAGTTTTGAAACGCGAAATATAAATTACCACGGACACATATCATTCCACTGGGTTTCGGACCGTTACCACCAAACCCCTTATAATCGTTCATATGATTGATTTTTGTTATTTTATAGTTTTCAGGTCCGCCGTCAAATGTTTCGATATCCAATCCGTCTATAGATTCACCCCAACCAGGGTCGCCTGACGATGTGTAGATTCTGTCGTCATCAGCCCACGTCATCGGATATGTATCACCCCAAATATCGCGTTCAGGATATGGTATCCTATCTCCCTGCCACTCTATACCTTTTATTAACTTGCTTTGTGGAAAAATGAGCTTTTTCATGTATACCGTCTCCTTATGTGTTTATTACCTTTACAGAATCTCGTTGAATTAATCTAGGTTCAAAAGTGAATGAAGCGTCAAACGATGGGTCTTCGATTATTTTAATCAAGTTTTCTGCCGCTTTTATTCCAAACAATTCTTTAGGATGTGAAATGGAAGTAAGCGGGACATGACACAGCTCTGCTAAGTCCGAATCGTCAACACTGACGATGGAAATATCATCGGGAAAGCCAATGTTGTGTTCATTGAACAGCTTTACTATTTTCATCGCATATAAATCATTTGAACATATCAACGCGGTACACTCATTAAGTTTATCAAGGATTCGATGCGGACTGTTCAGCAATGTCTCGTAAAAACTTTCTTCAGTATACCATAGTACATGCTGCGGGTTGTATTCAATTGACGCGCGCTCAAGTGTATTTATGTAACCTTTGAACCTTAAATGGGTGCATTTTACATCGTACATAAACAATCCGGCTATTTTTTTATGCCCGGCTTTAATCAAATGCTCGGCTGCCAGTCGACCTATAGCCGTATCATCCATTGTTATGCAGTTAAAGCCCGCGTCGTAATAATGCTCTAAAAATATTGCTGGTAACTGCTCCCGTGCGATTTTTTCAAATAACTCCATATTTGGGTTATAGGATGTGAATTTTGACGGCACAATAATTAACCCGCAAATATCATCATCAAGTATTACAGTCTGTAACACGCTACGTTCTTTCATGGGACAGTTGTCCGTACAAATTAGTCGCATGGAATATCCAATTCGACTAAGTTCTTGTTCAATGCCTTTCAAAATACTGGGAAAAATATAATCGTTCACAATGGCGGATATAACACCAACTGTCTTTTTCGGCCTTTCAATCTCAACATCGCTCGCACATATAAATGTTCCACTGCCCCGTCTGCGCTCCAAAATATTTTTATTTTCAAGTTCACCAACTGCGCGACGCACGGTCTGACGGCTAATGCCGAACATCTCCGAAAGCTGCCCCTCTGTATAAAATTTATCTCCGCTTTTTAACTGTTGCTCAGTTATTTGACTAGTAATCCATTTTATTAGCGATAAATACTTCTTATCTTCCATATGTCACCTGCATAAATTTATAATTGTTATTGTACTGTTATTCTTCACGGTTGTCAAGACATACAATACAACATTATCTTTTTGTATTCATAGGAATACCAGATTTTTAAATAATGCCCAATATTTCAATATATATATATAATTTTTAGGCTTGACAATAAATACATCTTATAATACAATTCAAAATACACAGCAATACTCACTCTTAAATTACAAATAATGCTAAAGATATACTATAGTTATATTGTTGTGAAAGAGGTGAACAATCAAATGAGCAAGTATAAAGGACTCGGAAGTCGTATATGGGCCGGCAGATTTGTTTATTTGATTTTGTTGCCCGTAATGGCTTACTACATAATATTTTTCTATCTTCCAATCTTCAATATACAAACCGGTGGCATTTTAATGGCCTTTAAGCATTTCCGCATTAACCGGACATTCTTTGAAATGGAATGGGTCGGTTTCCAATGGTTTGAAATGCTTTTTAACTTACCGGCGTTTTGGCAGGTTATGCGTAACACGATGTACATCAGCTTTGGACGCTTGTTATTCGAATTTCCAATACCAATTATACTTGCGATTTTACTAAACGAAGTGCGTCATAGTAAAAGCAAGCGCATATATCAAACTATTTTTACTTTCCCGCATTTTATGTCATGGGTTCTTATAATGAGTCTAATGCGCGACTTACTGTTGGCTGATGGAATTATTAATCAAATTCTCGCGTTATTTACAGGACAAACCATACAGTTTTTATCTGCGCCGACAATTCCAATTAATCTATTTTTAGTTTTTATTACCAGCATATGGAAGAGTACAGGCTGGGTCGCCATCATATATTTGGCTACAATATCTGGCATAGACCCCACACTTTATGAAGCCGCGATGGTTGATGGAGCAAACCGCTGGCATCGCATAAAGCATATTACATGGCCAGGAATTAAATCCGTAGTCGTTCTTTTGCTCATACTTAATTGCGGTAATATTCTGAACGCAGGGTTTGACCAGATTTTTAATATGCGTAACGCCGTAAATAAAAACGCTCTTGAAATATTAGATACATATATATACTCCTTAGCTTTCGGCGGGAATTTTAACCAAAGTTTCGCCGCCGCCGCCGGTCTTTTCAAGACAATCATCAATTTTGCGCTTTTACTTACAGCTAATAAAATCGCCCATTTGTTGGGTGAGGAGGGTCTGTTCGGAAGGGGGGTAAAGGGATGAGAAAAAGTTATATAGGTATAATTGTGGATGTCCTAATCCACGCCATACTAATAATCAGTATCCTCATGATAATATTTCCTTTTTATAACATGCTCATTATGTCGCTCGGACGGTATGAAGACGTGGTCGGAAATGCTTTCTACATTTGGCCCAGAGGCATTACTTTTGACAATTATGAGAGAGTTTTTGCTGATGATAAGTTTATACGTTCCATGGGAATATCTGCATTTAATGTAGTTTTCGGTACAATTCTTAATCTAATTATGACCTGCTTCGCCGCGTATGGTTTGAGTAGAAAAAACCTTGTGTTTCGAAAGCAACTTTTTTACATCATATTAATCACCATGTATTTCAGTGGCGGTTTGATACCCTGGTATTTAGTTATACGTTCTCTCGGACTGATTGATACAATTTTTGCAATGACTATTCCCAGTATGATCTCTACCTTTAATTTTATCTTGGTACGTAACTTCTTCCTTTCGATACCCGAATCTATAGAGGAGAGTGCACGGCTTGATGGTGCAGGCGAAATGACTATAATGATGCGGATATATGTACCATTATCTTTGCCGATATTCGCCACAATAGGATTGTTCTGCGCTGTGGCATTTTGGAATGATTGGTGGCTGGCAACCCTGTTTATACAAAATCAAAAACTGCTCCCGCTTGCTCAAATACTTCGTAAGACTGTACTTGAAGGTTCTCTGACACTGGCTGAAGGTGCGGCATATTTCCGAGGGCAGCTAAAACCAACCTTCCCGCGTTCGCTACAAGCGGCAGCTGTTATTGTGTCAATGGTGCCTATTATGATTATTTATCCGTTCTTGCAAAGATATTTTACAAAGGGTATTATGCTCGGCGCAATTAAAGCATAGGTTAACTCACTAGGAGCGTTAACATATATAACAAATTATACGGAGGTATTACAATGAAAAAGCTTTTTACACTACTTTTGGCAGTACTGATGCTAATCGGTACCATTTCCGCGTGCGGTGGCAACACTGATGGCGTTCCATCTACGAATGACCCAGGTGCTCCAAGCAGTCCAGGTGGCGACTCATCATCGGATAACTCAACCCCTAACCCATCTTCGGATGGACGAGAGCACTTCGAAATCTCGATTGCTATGTGGGATATAGGCAACTCCTTTCCTGGAGACGGGAGTCCTGACGCCGCATTAGACTATCTTGAGGAAAGGTTTAATGTAACCCTTGTACCTGTTAATGTCAGTTGGGCGGACGACATAACATCAATTGTCACGAACTGGGCCGTTGCCGGCACATTACCCGATGTGACCGGTTGTCTGAGCATGCCGGGAACAGCAATGTACCGCCAGTGGATTGATGATGGCGTCATACGCTCTATTCCGCAATCTATTTACAGTAAGTACTCAACCGTTAACAAATTGATGAACGATCCTTCGGTAGAGATTCATCAGTATGAAGATGAAGCTTGGTTTCTTCCTCGTGCGACTTATGCCAACCCTGATTACTATGTTATGAACAAAGGGATTATCAACCGTAAAGACTGGCGTGAAAAATTGGGTTTCGATGTACCTAAGACGACGCAAGATTTTTTAGATCTCCTGACTGCGTATGCCACCTTGGATCCGAAAGGCGATGGGAGTTACACAACGGGTTTAACGTTTGATCAAGCATTTTTCGCTTATGAGCATGTGTTTTCTTCTTTCGGTTACATAGATAACGAGTGGGGACGCAACGAGAACGGCGAAGTTGTTAATTTTCTTTTAGAAAAAACCGCGTTACCGCTGTTTAGCTTTTATCGTGAATTAAACAGGAGAGGGGCAATTGATCCTGATTTCATTGGCAACATATCGAATACAGAATCTGCGGGCGCTACCAAGTTCATTGCTAGTCAAGCGGGTATGCTGGCCATAGAACCTGCTCCAAACCATTTATGCTTTACTTTTACACAATTATTGACATTACAAAATGACGAAGGCGGCGATATTCTAGATTATATTGAAATTCTTGACCCACCGACAGACGGAGGTTTATGGCCGCCTATTGGTTTCAGAGGAGATGCTTTTTGGTCAGAAAACTACATCAGAGCTGATATCAGCGACGAAAAACTCGACCGCATTGTTGAACTGTTTGATTTCCTCGCATCTGAGGAAGGTATGAACTTTGTTTGGTTCGGTTTCGAGGGGCAAGACTGGCAGTTCCGTGTAGATGGATCAGTAGAGCTACTGACACCTATCGATGCCGATACAAAAACTAATATGCCGGCTGGCGCATTGTATCCTGTATTGAACGGAGGAATAAATCGTTGGGCTTCTTGGTATGGTGATATTCAATACTTCAATCCAGCATATCCCGCGCATGTAATGAAATATTGCGCTGATATACGTGACCAACGTATCCGAGATTGGACACCTCGCAGCTTTGATTACAAGATAAACACTATGACGGTTTTTGAAAGAGATGTATTCGATGTAGCTGGAGAAGGGCTTAACGGTTGGGCTTCGTTTATCTTTGATACATCAAACACTCCCGACGAAGATTTGTTTGACAGAATTTACGCAAACTGGTTGGCTTCGGGTTATCAGGCCGCTAAAAATGCTATGACCAAAATGGCTAACGAATTAGGGTTTTAATAAAGAATAAACCTTTGAGAATGAGCCGCCGAGCGGCGGCTCATTTAATAATAAGACTATGGGGGAAAATTCGTGACAACAAAACAACGGTTCAATGCGATTACTAATTTCTCTTCACCCGACCGCCCGATGCTCTCGCCGCTGGAGGCTCAGAATCGCGTTTGGGCAAAACTGTATGAACGGTTTCAAATACCGTATCAGGTTAACGGTGATATAGACACGATCCCTACACAGTACAGTGGACTTGATTGGCACGCCCACCAAGTATTCATGTCCAAAATTGGCATGGAGTTCAGAGGTGTTTACCCAAAATACATAGGTCCTAAGCTGAAAACATACGATGACGGTTCATGGGATGGTATATGGGGTGAACGGTGGAAGCAAAGTCGGTACAGCAGTTCGGGTACATATGAAGAAACAATTTTTTTGCCGTTTGCTGAAATAGATAGCGTGACTGACCTTAAAGCTATGCAGTTTCCATGCGCAGACTGGTTTGATTACAATGAAATTGAAACCCTATGCGATATGAATGACGGTCATATTATCATAGCCGAAGGTCCTGGTTCAGCAGATTTTATTAACGGCATAGCATTCGGACGCGGTGTTGAGCAGGTATTGATTGACATAGCGACAGAAGATCCTGTATATCTATATCTCGTCGAAAAAAGGTTTGAATATACATATGAACGCGTTAAACGTACTCTTGAAGCGGCGAAAAGAAAAATCGACATTGTTCGTTTTGGTGAAGATTTAGGTACGCAGCTCGCACCGATTATTAATCCTGAATCGTTTAAGAAAATCCACGCGCCGAAATACAGGATGCTTTTCGAGCTTGTTCATTTATATGGTGCGAAGACCATGCTGCATTCTTGCGGTAGCGTCCGGTCTTTTATCCCCATTCTAATTGATCTAGGGTTAGATATACTGGAAGTCGTTCAAGTGGACGCGAAGGATATGGATATAAAAGGGTTACACAAAGATTTTCATAAAAAGATTATTTTCAGTGGGAGTATGTCCGTGCAAAGTCTATTGGTTAGGGGTTCGCCAGAGGAAATCAAAACTGAAATTAACCTACGAAAAGAATTATTTCACGATGGTGGATTAATAATTGGGCCGACTAATATCATGCAGGTTGACATGCCAATAGAAAACTTTATCGCGATGTGTGATTCAATTAAGGAGAGCGGTTGAGTATGTGTATATCGTCAAAAGACCGTGAAGTATTGCGTAGACTTGTGCATGATTATGCTAAAGCATCCGATTCAAAACGTAATAAAAATAATATCTCTGATTGGAAAAGATTGAACAGTCTTAATCCAAGTCGGCCAATGGTTATGATAGATCAACTGCCATGGCATGAAATGAATATAGACAGTGAATTGGATTTATTATGCGAAGACGAATTTTTACGTAGTATAGAGTGTAATTATCGACGTGAATTATATAGATGGCGTCATTTAGATACAGATCAAACATTGTCTGATTATATTGAATTTAATAAAGTCGTAAACAATACCGGATTTGGTATTGAAGTTAAGGAAAATATAACCTTTATAGATAAAAAAAATGATGTTCATTCGCATGAATATTTAGACCAGCTTGACAGTGAAGAACAATTAAAACGAATTAAAATGCCGCATTTATCTTATGACAACGATGAAACAATACGTCTTCAATCATTACTCGATAAACTGGTAGGAGATATTATGCCTGTCCGTGCCATAGGGTTTCAACCTGTTTTTCGCGTTTGGGACATCATCGCAACCCTTAGGTCAGTAACCGCAATTTATATAGATTTAATAGAAAGACCTGATTTTATTCATGCTATTATGGATCGGTTTCTTAAAATCGAGTTATCAGTTTTACAACAAATGGAGAATCAAAATCTATTAAATCCACACTCACATCTTATTCATTGTTCAGGAACCCATACAAATGAACTACCTGCTGATGGATTTGATATAAAAAGTGTCCGTGCGAATGATTGTTGGGGATGCGGTATGGCGCAGTTGTTTTCTAGCTGTTCCACTGAAATGCACGACGAGTTTGAAATCTATTACGCTTCTAAATATTATAATCATGTTGGTTTAGTGTATTATGGTTGCTGTGAACCATTACATGACAAGATTCATATTATTCGTAAAATCCCGAATGTTCGTAAGATTTCAATCAGTCCATGGGCAGATATAAATAAAGCCGCTGACAAAATTGGTAAGGATTTTGTTATATCAAAGAAAAATAATCCAGCATTTTTAGTAACAGATACTTTGGACGAGACATTAATACGAAATGAAATACGCGATACATTAAAAGCATGTGAAAAAAGCGGCTCTCCTTGTGAATTTATATTAAAAGATATAAGCACATTGAAATATAGACCACAGAATCTTTTCCGCTGGAGCAAAATAATGAAAGAAGAACTTGAATACTAATTTTCAATTGGGAGAAAACATATGACTCACAAGCAACGTTTCAAGGCGTTATTTAGCGGAGAAAGCGTAGACAGAATACCTGTGTACTTCTTTGGGACGTGGCATGAAACTAAATCACGTTGGAAATCAGAGGGCTGTGAAACAGTTGATGAAATACTTGTGGATTATGGACCTCAAGTTCCCGGTATGGATCCTGATTGGGAGCTTGGCCTTTGGGATTGTCATGGGTTTTGTCATGGTTACCCAATTGGTGATATTGAAACCGTCATCTTAGAAGAAACCGATAGTTATTACATAAAACGCGGCTCTGTTGGAGAAATATATCGGGAGAGTAAAATCGGAAGTTCCATAAACCAAACTGTGGAATACGGATTAAAACCCACCCGCGAGTCTTGGGAAAATTTCAAGAAATATCTCGATCCTAACGATCCGCGCAGAAAGCCATCTGATTGGATGGAACGAGCAAGAAAACTTAATGAACAGGACAGAGTTATTACATTCATGGGTGGCAGTTTATACGGATGGTTGCGCGGATTGCTGGGTATTGAAGCTATTTCATTGCTAATGTATGATGACAGGGAACTGTTTGAGGATATGGTTTCATACATGGCTGATTATTTTAAGTGTCTGTTTGAACCTATTCTAGATATTATTAAGTTTGATTTTGTGTATTTTTTTGAGGATTGCTGCGGTGTTAATGGCCCGTTGTTTTCACCTGTGATTTATAAAGAAATATTTGATACGCATTACAAACAACTAATATCCTTTTATAAATCTAAAAGTGTGGGTTTTGCGTTGATTGACAGCGACGGCGTGGTTGATAAGCTAGTCCCCTCATGGCTCGGTTCAGGATTTGATATAATCTTCCCTGTAGAAGTCGGGACATGGGGCGAGAGTCCGTCTTCCATGCGTGACAAGTTCGGTGAAAACCTTAAAATGCTAGGCGGCGTTGATAAACATATCATCATAAAAGGTGAACAGGCGATACGGAAACACTTGGAAAGATTAAAACCGGAAGTTATTAAAGGTGGTTATATACCTATCCCCGACCATCGCATACCGCCAGAATGTTCGTATGAACAGTTTTTAGTATATATAAAAGTGTTTAACGAAGTATTCAACACATGAGTAGTTCAATCGTTGGTACTGACATCGGTTCGGATTGCTGTAATGTGAGTGTGTTGGCAATGTTTTATATTCTATCATGTTACGATATAGAAATGATTTGGCAGGGGTTATTTTATGATTTTTGAAAGAGGTTTGAAAAATACTCTAGAGATATATAAAAAATGGTGGGCGGGGGAGCTTGATCGCCCGATAATCCCTATTGTCTTAACTTACGATGAAACGGGGAAAAAACCGCGCAATCCTTATGAAGGTCAAAAGAGTTTTGGAAATCCTACTATTTCACCCGAAGAATTTATAAACGGAGTGGATTACGAATTAAATCGTACCGAATTTTTAGGTGACGCATATCCGTTCTTAAATATGATGTGCAGTGGACCAGGGATTGTTGCAGCATTTTTAGGCGCGGATGTTATATTGAATAATGGTAATATTTGGTTTCAACCTAAGGAAGCGTTACCAATCAATAAACTGCATTTTGTTTATTGCGACAATAATTATTGGCTTAACAGGACTAAAGCAGTATTAATTGAAGCCAATAAGCGTTGGGGTAACAGCGTAATTGTTGGAATGCCCGATTTAGGTGGTGTGTTGGACATATTGGCGACATTCCGGGGTTCCCAAAATCTCTTACTTGACCTTTATGATTCACCCAATGAAGTTATCCGTGTCGTTAATGAAATTAAAGAACTTTGGCATCGTTATTATAGTGAACTTTCTGAATTTACAACCCCTGATTTTTATACAAATTGGAGCGGAATATTAAGTGAAACATATACATACATGCTTCAATGCGATTTATGTTATATGTTTAGTACTGATATGTTTAATCAATTTGTTAAGGATGAATTACGGGAAACTTGCGAATTTTTAGGACGCGGATGTTATCATCTCGATGGTGTAGGACAAATTCCGCATTTGGAATCATTAATGGAAATAAATAAGATGAAACTAATTCAATGGGTTCCAGGTGATGGGTCATATGATTCAAACGATTGGCTTGGTGTTAACAGCAAGGTGATTTCCGCTGGAAAACATTTGCAAATAATGGATTATGATTTTAGTCAATTAGATAAACTTATATCCCATTTTGGGAGAGGAAAGAATGTCGCTGTATATCAAGTGAATTTACCTGCCAACCAACGAGCACGAGCATTTGATATTCTTTCGCGTTATAATTTTTACTAAACTAGGAAGTGTGTTATGAACTCACGTAAAAGAATTCAAGATACTCTTAATCACAAACAACCTGATAAGATCCCAATCGACATTGGTGGAACAATGTGTTCCGGAATGCATATCACTTGTGTTTCAGCGCTTAGAGACTATTATATGCTGGATAAACACCCGGTCAAGTTGATTGAACCCTATCAAATGCTCGGAGAAATCGAAGAGGATCTCAAAGAGGTAATAGGCATAGACACATCAGGAATCAACGGTCGGAACACACTCTTCGGGTTTCCGAACGAAAACTGGAAAGAATGGCGTTTAGAGAACGGGCTTGAAGTCCTTGTCCCCGAAAAGTTCATTACAACGACCGACGCCCAAGGCAATACATACATTTATCCCGGCGGAGACGTCAGCGTACCTCCGAGCGGCAAACTCCCCAAAGGAGGATATTATTTCGACACAATCATCCGTCAGGAAGAGATAGATGAAGACAATTTAAACCCTGATGATAACTTAGAAGAGTTTGAACCGATATCAGATGAAGACATAGTTCATTTTAAGCGTACTGTTGAAACCGAAGCTAAAGCAGGACGTAGCTTAATCGCAAACTTCGGGGGGACAGGCTTAGGCGACATAGCACTTGTCCCCGCGCCATTTCTTAAATACCCAAAAGGAATACGCGATGTGGAAGAATGGTATGTATCCACTGTTATGCGCCAGAAATATGTTCATGTGGTTTTTGAAAAACAAACCTATATAGCGCTTGAGAACCTAAAGAAACTAAATGAAGCAGTTGGGGAGTATATTGACGTTGTATTTGTTTGCGGGACTGATTTTGGGACCCAAATAGGAACATTCTGCTCTAAAGATACATTCATGGAACTGTATATGCCATATTATAAGAAAATCAACGGATGGATTCATTCAAATACCGCCTGGAAAACGCTTAAGCACTCCTGTGGAGCGATTGAAGGTTTCATTCCGCTGTTTATAGAGGCGGAGTTTGATATTATTAACCCCGTACAGTGTTCGGCGGTCGGAATGGAGGCCGAACATATTAAAAAGAAATTCGGAGATCAAATCGTTTTTTGGGGTGGGGGTGTCGATACGCAGAAAACATTGCCGTTCGGTACGCCCGTTGAGGTTAGAAAGCAGGTATTGTCGAGATGCGAGGTCTTTTCGAAAGATGGAGGTTTTGTGTTTAACGCGATTCATAATATCCAAGCAAAAACACCAATTGAGAATATTGC
>Ga0123356_10003394_pt1 | contig 16704 bp, 16 predicted proteins | sample TergutEmb28metaG_2_FD_92546 | JGI IMG/M metagenome (GOLD analysis project Ga0123356, IMG submission 92546) | Embiratermes neotenicus P3 segment gut microbial communities from Petit-Saut dam, French Guiana - Emb289 P3 | ecosystem: Host-associated > Arthropoda: Insects > Digestive system > Gut ...
GATATGCGACAAATACGTCAAAATGTCCGACCGATCAGCGTGATCATGTCGAGATTTATCAACATAGGAGCCAAGTCGTGACCAAGAAACTGCGCAAGGCCGTACTTCCCGTGGCGGGTCTGGGCACGCGCTTTCTGCCGGCGACCAAGGCAATAGCGAAAGAGATGCTGCCCGTCGTCGACAAGCCGTTGATCCAATATGCGGTCGAGGAGGCGCGGGCCGCCGGCATAGAATTGTTTTGTATGGTGACCGGCCGTGGCAAGACCGCGCTGGTCGAGCATTTCGACGTTGCCTACGAACTGGAACACACGCTGCGCGAGCGAAACAGGACTGAGGCGCTGGCCGCCCTGGCAGCGAGCCACAGCGAGCCGGGATCGATTACCACCGTGCGTCAGCAGGTTCCGCTAGGGCTGGGACACGCGATCTGGTGTGCGCGGGCGTTTATCGGCGACGATCCGTTCGCCATTCTGTTGCCGGACGACCTCATTCTGTCGAAGACGCCTTGCCTGACGCAATTGGCCGAGGCGTACAACGAGACCGGTGGCAACATCGTCGCGGTCACCGAGGTGCCGCGCGAGCAGACCAATCGTTACGGTATCCTCAAGGTGGGGCGCGATGACGGGCGGTTGGTCGAGGTGACCGGACTGGTCGAGAAGCCCGCGCCAAAGGACGCACCCTCCAACCTATCGATCATTGGACGTTATGTGCTGATGGCGGAGGTCATCGACTACCTGAAGTTGATGGAGCGAGGCGCCGGTGGCGAAGTGCAGTTGACGGATGGGATGGCGAAGTTGATCGGCAAGCAGCCGTTTCATGGAGTACGTTACGAGGGTCGCCGATTCGACTGTGGCGATAAGCTCGGTTTCCTCGAGGCACAGGTCGCATTCGCCCTGCAGCGGCCGGATCTGGGGGACGCCATGCGTGGCTTTCTCAAGAGCTATGTTTGAGGGAATGACCGCTCACGGGAGCATTGCGTCACGTTCAACGGGTTGGTCTCGCTGTCATTGAGGGGCGTCCGCATCTTGGCCGGTGGGGGCTCACCAGCACCGGGCTGGTGGCAAGGCATTGCGATATCTCTGCAACGAGCCCCGCGATGACCAGCCGCTATCAGCATGGATAAATGACAGCTTCAAGCGAAACTGCGGTAGGTCGAAGGCTGGTGACCGGGCGGCGCGCCGCGCTCCGCAGACCGACGCACGACAAATATGCTTTGACGTCGGATACATTCGGGCTTCATTTACGGCACGCTCCAGCGTGGCGGGGCACCCCTGTCCCGGGGTTTGTCCATTCGGACGGCAAGTCGCGTGGTGGGTGGCCGAGCATGGGTGCTGCTCAGGAAGGAATGGTCCGATGCCCCCGCCGATCCCGAGCAATGAGGCCGATCGTCTCGCGGCGCTCCGTCGCTTCGCATTGCTCGATACACCGCCCGAACCGGCATTCGACCATCTGGCGCGGCTGGCGGCGGACCTGCTCCGTGCACCGATCGCGCTGATCTCGCTGATCGACGAGAAGCGGCAATGGCTCAAATCGTGGATCGGCGCGCCGATCAGCGAAATCCCGCGCGAGCACGCGCTTTGCGCCTATGCCATCCTGACCGACGACATCCTCGTTATCGACGATGCTACGCAGGATGCCCGGTTCCGCCACAATCCCCTGGTCGTCAACCCACCACATGTGCGGTTTTACGCGGGAATGCCGCTGCGGACGGCCGCGGGATTGGCGGTTGGTTCGCTCGCCGTCATGGATCGCACGCCGCGGGCGCGACTGTCGTCACAGCAGATGCAGGCGCTGCGTGATCTTGCCGCTCTCACCATGGCGCTGGTCGAAGCACCTCAGCCGCTCGGGGACCACCATGTTATGAGCCGGCTGCCGGACCGGTCCCGGTTTCTCCAGTTCATCGACGCAGCCATCGCGGCGAGCGTCGCCGGGGGTCCGGACGTCGCGGTTGTCGTCGTCGATGCGGCAACCCCCAGCCAACACGCCGAGTTGGTGCGTACTCTCGGACAGACCGAGGCGGATTCGGTCGAGGTCGCGTTCGCTGCGCGGATCAGCGAGCAGCTGGCGGCGCCGGGCGCGCTCTACCGCCTCTCGGGCGCGCGGTTTGGCTGCGTGCTTGATGCCAGCTCGCCCGGCCGGACGCACCAGGTCCTCGACGCGCTGGCCGAGCACATGCGCCAGCCGGGCGGTGCACGGGATATTCCGTTCGCGAGCACGGTCGGGATCGGCGCCGCCTTCTATCCGCAGGATGGAAGCGATGCGGCGGCGCTTCTGCGCGCCGCCACGAGTGGCGCGCAAGAGGCGCTGAGCCGGGAAAAACGGTGGTGTGCCTATAGCCCGGCCTTCGACCTGGCATCGCGGCGCGCGTCTCTCTTGCTGCGCGATGTCGGTCCGGCGCTGACCGATGCGCGACAACTGCATCTGGTCTACCAGCCGAAGACCGACTTGCGGACCGGCCGCTGCATCGGCGCTGAGGCGCTGCTGCGCTGGACGCATCCAACGCTGGGTGAAATCACGCCGGGCGAGGCGATTCCGCTCATCGAGCAGACGACACTGGTGCATGCGCTGACCGATTGGGAACTGGCGGTGGCCCTGCCGGAGATTGCCCGCATGCGGGCGGTGGGGATCGACGCGCAGGTGTCGATCAACATCTCGGTCTTGGACCTGCAGGACGAGCATTTCGTGCGTCGGGTGACGCGGGCGCTGGATCGCCACGGCGTTCGTCCGGAGTGGATCGGCATAGAGGTGACGGAGAGCGCCCTGATGCGGAATCCGGTGCGGATCGGACAGCGGTTGCAAGAAGTCCGCAGGCTGGGGGTGGCAATCGAGATCGACGATTTCGGGATGGGCTACAGCACGCTGTCGCTGCTGAAATACATTCCAGCGAGTCAGGTCAAGATCGACCAGTTCTTTGTCTCTCGCCTTGTGACCAACCGTGACGATCAGGCCATCGTGCTGTCGACGGTGAACCTTGCGCATGAACTGGGATGTCTGGTGGTGGCGGAAGGCATCGAGAATGCGGCGCAGCAGGATTGGCTCCGCGAGCACGGCTGCGACATCGGTCAAGGCAACGCGATCTCGCCGCCGCTCGATGCGCGGCGTTTTGAGAGCTGGGTTCGGGCATCGCCAGAACGGCAACCCCGGTGTTCCGGCGAGGGGTGCATGGACGTTTGATCAGTGACGGCGGCGCGACACGGCGCCTCAGAACGGATCACGGCAGATCAACTCATGACGCGATTGGTAAACTGAGTGCACATGGTTGTCGTGCTTACTGCGATACGGCCTCGGGATGAGCCGCAGACGTGTGATCTGCCGCTCATCCCGGAACGCTTCAGCGACAGGCACCACGAATGGGTTCCAGCTCCCAGATCATGCGCCTGCTCGATCTGACGAGCGATGCCGGAGATGTTGCACTCGCGCCGCTTGTCACGACACTCACGCCGCGCATATCTCGGCACCAGCGCGTCGAATTCCGGGGGATATTAATGCGCACCCAGTGGCCGCCCGCCCGTCATGTCGAAGAAATTCTTATTACAGGCCGGCGCGATGAGCTGGCCGGACTGATCGGTTCCGAGCGGCGCTGGCCGCAATGCTATGCGAAATCTCCTGAAGCCGCCCGGACCACTCCGTCATTATGGCCATCGACAAGCAACGGTTCAGTCGATGTCGGGAGAAGTGAATGTCCAGCATCGCCGTCAGGCGGTGCAGGACCTTGTCAACCGGCTATGACGATACCTCATACCGATCTCGGCGAGAAGCCAAACATGGATTAAGGCACACGGCCCCTCACCCCCGCTTCGACGGCGTCTGAGCATCTGCCTGCCCGTTTCTGGCCACGGCATCCAAGGGTGTCCGAACGGACTGCATGATTCGGTCGGTTCGTAGCCGCATCTTACCGAATGAGCGGTAGGCATCTGCTTGGCTGGCTCGCGCGTTTGTTACCACTATCACCACGAGCCGAATGTACCGAGGGCGACGATGCGAGGCCGGGTTGGCGTCTGCAGAAGGAGAAAAGCATGAAAACCGGTAACAGCGCGGGTGCGGAGGTTCTGGAACACTACGGCCACGGGCCCGTGCGGTTGGCTGGAGATGTGACGGGGCTGTTCGAGCAGCATCTCGTCTTTGACGATGCCATTGACCCCAGGACCGCCAGCGCAGAGCAGAAATTTGACGCGGCGGCCCGATCGGTGCGTGACGCCCTGGCACGTCGCTGGGTCCAGACCATGAGCACGTACGACCAGGAGAATCCCAAGCGCGTCTACTACCTATCGATGGAATTCCTCATCGGCCGCTCGCTGATCAACAACATCACCAATCTCGGTCTGCATCCATATGCGGAGCATGCGACGCAGGAGGTAAATCTCGACTGGCTTGGGCTGGCAGAGCAGGAGCCGGATGCCGGCCTCGGAAATGGCGGACTTGGACGCCTCGCAGCCTGCTTCCTTGATTCGATGGCGACGATGCAGATTCCGGCCATGGGGTACGGCTTGCGCTACGATTTTGGTATGTTCAGGCAAACAATTGACAATGGATGGCAGGTTGAGGAGCCCGACAACTGGCTACGCCGTCCGGACCCGTGGGAGGTGCCGCGTTTCAGCAACATTGTGCACGTCAAACTCGGCAGCAGTGTCGAGATGAACGGCGGAAGCCTGCAGATCGTGCCCGGCCGTCCCTCCACTCTGGTCGGGATTCCGTACGACCGTCCCGTCGTCGGCTTTGGCGGCAAGACGATCAACAGCCTGCGGCTGTGGCGCTCGGCATCGCCGGATTACTTCGATTTTCAGGAATTCAGCCACGGCGATTTCGTCAAGGCGCTGATCGGAAGAGTGTCGGCGGGCACGGTGACCCGCGTTCTCTACCCGGATGACTCCACGGAAATGGGCCAAGAGTTGCGGTTCGTTCAGGAGTACTTCCTGGTGGCGTGCTCGCTGGCGGATCTAGTGCACCGATTTCGGCGCATCAATTCGGACTGGGCCCGACTGCCCGACAAAGCCGCGATTCAGCTCAACGACACGCACCCGACGTTGGCGGTGGCAGAACTGATGCGCATCCTGCTCGATCAGGCTGGGCTCGGATGGGACCAGGCCTGGGACCTGACGCAGCGAACTTTGGCCTATACAAACCACACGTTGTTGCCGGAAGCCCTCGAGAAATGGCCAGTGCGCTATTTTGAGCAACTGCTGCCGCGCCAGCTCGAGATCATCTTTGAGATCAATCGGCGGTTTCTCAATGCGGTCCGTCACCGATACCCAAACGACGAAGCGCGTGTCGCGCGTGTGAGCCTGATCGAGGAAGGAGCAGACAAGAAGGTTCGGATGGCGAATATGGCCATCGTGGGTTCGCACAGCACCAATGGTGTAGCAGCGATTCATTCTGAACTGCTGCGCACAAGGACTGTCAAGGACCTGGCCGAGATGTTCCCAGAGCGGTTCAGCAACAAAACCAATGGGATCACCCCACGACGTTGGCTGCTGGTGGCAAATCCGGGGCTGTCCGCTGCTATCACTGCTGCGATCGGCGACGGGTGGACGACCGATTTCGACCAGATCGCGAAGCTGAAGCCGCTTGCGGAAGATTCCGTTTTTCTGGAGACCTGCCGCAAGGCCAAACATCGCGCCAAGGCACGCTTCGCCGACTGGGTGAAAGCAACATTGAACCAGACAGTCGATCCGGAAAGCATCTTCGATTGTCAGATCAAGCGAATCCATGAATACAAGCGCCAGATGCTGAACGCACTGCGAATCGTGGTGCTCTACAATCGACTGAGAGCGCAGCCAGACCTCGAGATGATGCCGCGAACTTTTTTCTTCGCCGGAAAGGCGGCGCCCGCGTACCACCGCGCTAAGCTCATCATCAAATTCATCAACAATCTTGCTGGCGCGATCGATGGCGACCCCGCTGTCCGTGGTCGTCTGAAGGTGGTATTTCTGCCTGACTATTGCGTCTCGCTGGCGGAGCGGCTGATCCCGGCCGCGAACTTGTCAAATCAGATCTCGACTGCCGGCTACGAGGCCAGTGGCACCAGCAACATGAAGTTCATGATGAACGGTGCGCTCACATTGGGCACGCGAGACGGAGCAACGATCGAAATGGCGGCTGCAGCGGGTGAAGAGAACTTCTTTCTGTTCGGGTTGAGCGCGGAGCAGGTCGCTGCAAGCCGCGGGTCGTACAACCCGTATTCGTACTATGAGAGCGAGCCGGAGACCAAGGCCGCTCTGGATCTGATATCTGGCAATCATTTCAGCCGCTATGAGCCAGACATCTTTCGGTCGCTGATCGATGCCTTGCTCGCCGAGGGTGACACCTACATGCATCTCGCGGACTTGAGATCGTATCTCGTGGCGGATCACGCGGCCTGCGCGCTGTATACCGATCGGGATGCATGGTCCCGTAAGGCAATCCTCAATATCGCCGCATCGGGCCCGTTTTCCAGCGACCGTACTATTTCGCGGTACGCGAGCGAGATCTGGAAGGTCGGGCCCTGTCCTGTACGAGACTAGCCGATGGCATCGGCCAGAGACGAACACAAGCCATCCAGGTCCGCTGCGGCGGAGTGCGCGGCGTGCCGATCCGCGTCATCGTCCGATCTCAGTGGCGGCGATGGATGCGAGGAGAGACAGACTCCTCGAGTAGTAGCCATCTTTCGAACCGGGCAGTAATTTAGCCGGTGTGCTGCCGGCTGTGCCACCCGCCCGTTCGGCTATCTGGCCGATCGACGTTACACCGGTCGACCAGAGCAACACCATTTGTCTTGAGATCGAACCAAGCCGGAACGCCAATGCGATGGGGTGCCGACCAGAACGGGATGAAGGGTCCAGTCGCGCCAAGCCGCTCGCAGAGAACCGCGGCCATACCGGATTTTTGAACGCCGCGGTGAAGGCGTTGCAGGCGGCGAACACTCAGTGGAATAGGTTGACCACGACACCGGACTGATCGGCTGCTCCAAGAGCTGCCGGCAGAGCGGCCTATATTCTCCCCGAAGAATGGCCATCCTGCCCGAGATCGACTTCGCGATATTGCGCTGCCGCCACATAGTCGGCTCGTTGATAGTTCTTGCCGGCGCGCAACAAAGTCCAGGCAATCAGAATGTGGCCGTCAGAGGCATTGTTCTTGTCGAGAACGCAATCGACCTGCGACCCGCACGCGCCGAACTTCCAGGAAAACAAGCCGTCTGGCCGGCGCAGATCGCTCTGCGTCCATTTCCGGAACCGGTCAAAATGCTCGCGGTCGCCGGCAACCTCGGTGAGCAGCCTGCCACAGCTTTGACCTTCAGTGTGTGCGATCCGTCATTCAAACGCCATGAAGATCGTGATAAGGGCGTTGCCGGTGGCGGGCACGCGATGTCGCGGGAAGGCCGTGGTCCGGATGACTCTTGGTGATCCCGGCCATTCAGAAAGGCTTCGTCCGGAAGATCCGCGGGGCAGCGCCCTGCGCCAGTGGAGATGGAAGGCAGGATGACGCGTTGTTTGTTCAAATGTCCGGTATGGCACTGCGACCCGCATCGTACGGCCGGTTCGCCGGAACCAGGCGAGCCGGTGTTAGGATCGAGTCTCGGGTTGCGGAGGTTACGCCGCCCACTGAGGCAGGGGAGCAATCATGAATCTTGATGCCATACCGATCGGGAAGAACCCGCCAGAGGACGTCAACGTCGTCATCGAGGTGCCGATCGGCGGCGAGCCGATCAAGTACGAGATGGACAAGGCGGCAGGCACCCTGTTCGTCGATCGCTTCCTGCACACCCCGATGCGCTATCCTGGCAACTACGGCTTCGTGCCGCACACGCTCGGAGGCGATGGCGATCCGATTGACGTGCTGATCGCCAACACGCGGCCACTCGTCCCGGGCGCCTACGTCAACACGCGGCCGGTTGGGGTTCTGAAGGTGGAAGACGAAAACGGCACCGATGAGAAGATCATCGCTGTACCTGTCACGCGACTCACGAAGCGCTACATACATGTGGAACATTATACCGACCTGCCGAAGATCACGCTCGAGCAGATCCAGCACTTTTTCGAGCACTACAAGGATCTCGAGCCCGGGAAGTGGGTGAAGGTGGTCGGCTGGGGCGATCGCAACGAAGCACATCTCGTGATCCGGCAGGCGATCGAGCGGGCGCGGAAATAGCCAGGCGAACGGGCCAACAACGAAATCGGGACGATCTTCTCAGGACTCACGCTGGCGGATTTGCGGGACGCGCGAAACACGTGACGGCTCAGCGGGTGACGAGGACGGCGAGACCCTGATGCTGCGTCGCCCTCTCGGCAGAAGCGGGGAAGTCGTGTGATCTTGACGGGTATTTGGGAGAATTGGCGTCGATGAAACGCATCCTCGTTGTCGCCTTGCTTGGCGTGCTGTTACCCGGCTTGTCGCTCGCGCAACCCAACCAACCCAACCGTCAAGGCGGGCAAGGACGCCAAGGCGGCAGGCCGGCGGCGTCAGCAAACCGGCCCGGTCCCGGCAGGCCACAGGCTGCCGGCCGGCCGGGTCGGCCCCAGACAACACAGCAAAGGCCGGTCGGGCGGCCTTCGGTGGCGCGACCGTCGCCCACGCGTCGTCCACCGCGTCCGGTCGCCCAGGCGCGGCCACCACGCGGCAACCAGTTCTGGCATCGCGGCAGATATCACCCCCGGGTCCGTGGTCCGGCATTCCGCTATCCGCCCGGCTGGGGCCCTCGCCGCTGGGCTGTCGGTGCGCGAATGCCCGCGCTGTTTCTGGCACCGGCTTTCATCTTTTCGGGTTGGGCGGGCATCGGCCTGCAGCCACCACCGCCCGGCTTCACCTGGGTGCGGTATGGTCCCGACCTCCTCATGGTCGACGCCCGCACCGGTCAGATCGTGGACGTGGTCTACGGGGTGTTCTTCTAGCGCCGCCGGGCGAGCGTGCCTCCCGGCGGTGAACATGGCCGCCCCGCTGGGTTCCGGGCGGCGTAGGTTCGAGAGGGCGTCGCGGTCTTCGCGAGGAACCGCGCGGCCTGTTCCTGGGCACGAGCATTCGCTGCGCATGGGTCAAATTGCTCATGGTCGTGCCGCGTCGAGGCAATTCCGCCGCGCGTGCCGGTCAGTTGACGGCGTGCGCCAGCACGGTCTGCGGCGAGACGCGGCCGACCACCTGGCTACGGCATAGCCGCCTGTCGATCCCAAACCTCTCGACGTGACTTGCAGCCGGCGTTGTTGCCGGACATGCCTCTATGGACATAAGCCCGGATCGTCGGCTGTCTGCGGTTCCAGGTGATCGTGGCCGACTGGGGCGATCGCTCCAGCTCTCCCGGTATCTCGATTTTCCTGCGCGGCGACGGATGCGTTGACAAGCAGCATCCCTGCGGCCCTGTGATATTCGTTCCGGTCGTGTGCGATTTTTGAAATGCCACGAAGTTAGAATACCTTCGTGATTAAGGTCGTGACATGCCGTGCCGAGGCGTTGGCCGACCCTGAGTATGCTGTGTAACAGGCATGAGGGGAGCCGAATGGATGTCGGCGGCGCACGTGGCGGCCCATCCAACTCGCAACTCGCGTGAGCGAGGCCAGGTCCCCGAGCAGCGTGAAGTCGTTGAATCCCAGAGTCATCGTGACCGTGCTATCGCATCGGCATCTAACCGGGGCGTGGATTACTTTGTTCGAGCGCCTCGCGAATCCGTACGAGCTCACTTCGTATTTCAATGATGAGTGCCAGAAAGCCGCATATGATCGCTGCCACGATCAAGCCTAGTATTCCTCCCAGAAAAAACCCGGCAACGTGAATAAATGCAGAGCCACCTACTGCTCCCGCAACGACAAGGATTATTCCAAGCAGGCCGTTCAGGAACCACACAGTCCCAGCCAAGAGCCTGTTCATGTCTCGACCTCCTGCTACCTGTTCTGCGATCATCCCCTGAGACTGTCGCGAGAAATTCGAGCAAATAAGTCAGCCTGGTTTGCGGGCAACGCGCTCATCGATCATACGATTGGGTTAAGTTGGCCGCGAGCCTATCGATCCGGATGACATGGATTCAGCCAGACGGGCAAGCAAATTGTCGTATTCCGCAGTAGCGGCGACAGCCTCTGCATCGGGCAGATCATGCAAGGTCCTGAGACTTCCGTCCGCTGTTTGGCAATGATGTTTCACAGCCCATTTGTGTTTTTGGACCATATCGGACCGCAGATATCCGCGCCATGCAGGCAAATCTTGTGCATTCGGGCCGCGCCAGGCGCGAGCGTTCTGGATGCAGGGCAAATTTCGATCCGTTTGCGTACCGGTAATGGTGTCTCCGGCGGTTCAGCTCGGCCTATGCGCCCTGAGTGACTAATCCGCGGAAAACTTGCTCACTAATTGCCGAAGCCCTCCTTGGCTTGCAGCACGACATGCAGTGCGCGTGTCCTCTCGCCACGTGATGTGTCTGCACTCGCGCAGGTGGGAGCTGACCAAATTAACGGCGGCTGTTCCGCAGCGCGGCGCCTCGGTCAAACATCGGCGAGACAGAAGCCTCAGCCCGAGCGCTCCGGCAACAGGGGAAGGCACCAGATCCGGAGTTGCCACCGACGCGAGCTCGAACGGCGATCCGCCATCGCATGAACCAACCGAAGGGTAGGGGGTGCATGAAACGTGTCCTCTGTTCGCCGCTTGTCGCCACCCTGCCATTCGGCACTGTTCTCGCAGATGCGTTGATGTCGAGCTGCCCGGCGAGCATCACAAGCTGAGCGCCATCCCAGCAAGACGAAGCCGGCCAAGGCTCCTCGCAGCGTCCGTGGTGGACATGACCGAGGCGAAACCGACGATGCCATTCGAGAAACGAGGACACAGTCGTAGTATCGTCCTCAAGAGTATCCTGCCGAGGACGTAGAGACGGCGCTTGACTGACCGAAGCGGGCGCGGAGCAGATTCGAGCGGGAGCAGCTCTCTACCTCGGCTATCCACCTACCCAGGCCGTCCGCGCCAGCGGACGCTTTCGACCCAAAGCTGGTGGTCTGGTTTCGACCCGACTGCGGCATTGGCCAATCGCTCAAACCCAGCCGCTTCCGGGCCAAAGCGCCGCTAAATGATCGAACCGATTAGCTTTGCGCGGTTGGTCGGACGATGACCTCTCCGACATCGACCTCAGCGGGCTGACTGATGGCGAATGCGATCGTCTGGGCGATGGCATCGGGTGAAATCGCTATCTTCTGCATGCCTTGTTCTATCTGCTCCCTCAGGGCTCGATCGTTGATCGAACTTGCCAAATCCGTCTTGATAAAACCTGGAGAGATCACTGTAACTCGCAGCCTGTCTCCGGCCTCCTGGCGCAAGCCTTCCGAGATTGCGCGAACCGCTGATTTTGCTGCAGCATATACGGCCATGTTGGGCACGATGCGATGAGCTGCAGTGGAGGCGACGTTGACGAAGTGGCCGGTCTGCTGCGTTCGAAAAAGCGGCAACGCGGCTGCGATTCCATACAACAAACCTCTTATGTTGGTATCGATTATCGCGTCCCACTCGTCCACCCTAAGATCGTCGAGAGGCGAGATAGGGCTGACACCGGCGTTGCTGATCAGCACGTCGAGACGGCCAAACCGCTCCTTCGCCAATCCGACGAGTGCGACCAGGTCCTCACGTCGCCGGACGTCCGTGGAGGCGTAAATGACCTGTCCACCAGCACCGGCAATCTCGTTTGCGAGCGAAGCCAAGCGTTGGATTCCTCGCGCGCCAAGCACAACCCTGGCGCCACTTGCGGCCAACCGCCGTGCCGTGGCTGCGCCAATTCCGCTGCTGGCGCCAGTTATCGCGACGACTTTGCCTTCATTCACCGCTAGTCCCGTCCCCGCGTGCTTCTCAGGGAGTTAGGTTACCAGACGTCCGCTCGCCAACCAAATTGGTCGTCGGACGAGGCAGCTGGTATAATTCGTTCACCGTGAGCGTCATGTCGGACGTCAGCGCGCCCTTGCGCTGGCCGAGGAACACAAGGCGGCTGCCGCCTTTCAGCGCTGCCATCTGATGAAGGATCGCAAGCGCGGCCTCTGACAGCGGTCTGCAATGCTGCTGACGGCGTCGCGCGTGCAGTGGTATCCGGCGAGAAGCGCACCTGCCGGGCTGGCTGCGCAGCATCAGGCCAATGTCCTGCTCCACCGTCGACAGGGAATGTCGCAGCTGCAACCAGGGCAGCGACGGTTCGCGGATCCTAATCAGCGCCTACCACAAGCACCGGACATGGCAGCGCGGCGACAAGTAGCACCCAAGCGGTATCGGTTGCGCTGAACGAACCGTACGAAAGAGATTCCTCTGCCGCATGGCGATCAGAAAAGCATGGAGACAACACAATTCAGCGCTGCGACGAAAAGTGACGCAGCAGATCGACGCAGGTAGGTGGAATGTGGCGGTACTATAGCGCCCCTCCGCTCGCCGTCTCAGCAACCGGCGCTGAAGCGGAGAAAAGTACTGTGTCCCGGCGTTCCGCCTTTTATGTGAAACCGCGCATCAGGCGGCCAGATCGAGCCTATCACGGATTAGATCAGCGCGGTTCCTGAAGTCCACGACCGGTGAGAGCGCGCTGCGAAGATAGCCCGTCGCTTCGCCGCGAAGGCTGCGATAGCGATAGCGCGGCAGACACGACTCCTCACCTTCCGCCTCAAAGTAGAGGCTTTCGCATGGAGCGTTCTGAGCGATCACGACGTCATGGCTCTCCAACCGGATATTGAAAAATTCGCCAGGCTGGCAGGGTTCGCGCACGATGGTCTTGCCGTTGACCAAATTCCCCGCCGCCACGAGGCAATCTTCAATCAGAACGGCATGATGCTCGGTAAGAATGAGATCCTCGCGTTGTCCATCCAGCGTGCCGCCTTTGATGCGTATCGGTGCGACGTCGCCATGCCAGCGGACAATCCGCACAATCGGCGCGATGCCAGCGAAGCGCGACACGAGCAAGTCCCCCTCCTGCAGCTCCTCGACCGGCCTGTGTCCCGCTGACGTCAGGATCAGCGTGCCCCGCAGGAAGCAGTTTCCGCTCATCTGCCGCCCCGCCGGTGCAGGGGGTCCATCGGAGTTTGAGCTCACGTCCCAGTCTGAGGTCACCCGGTCTGAGCTCACGTCCCGGTCTGAGCTCACGTCCCGGTCCGACCTCATGTCCCGGTCCGACCTCACGTCCCGGTCTGAGCTCACGTCCCTGTCTGACGTCACGCCGTGCCGCCGCTCGAGTCCAGGAGGCCCTTCCCCGTCTGGCCCCACGCCGTTCTGTAGGCCCTGTTTCTGCCCTTGCAGGTTCTGGTTGTCGGCATGCGCTTCGCGCGACACGACCCAGATGGCAGCCGCAGCTCCAAATGCCGCCCCGGCGCGGAACAAATTCCTGCGCATCACGCCGCTGCCTCTCCAATCCATGACGACCCCCTTCAAAATGACCGGCTTTGTTCGCGTGGTGTTCGATGTCGTTTCACCAAGCGTATGATACTCTTAATTGAGTGGCGACACAAGACTTGGGTTACAGACCTGGGTCAAGTGAAAAACTGCGCACCCCGCGAGTCCGTGAAGCATTGCAATGCTCCGCTAACTCCTCCTCGGCTTCCGCTTGCCCTCCGGCTTCGGCTCGTTCCGCATGGCGCGCAGCCACACGATCGCTTCAGCCGCCGGGCGACGCTTCGCCTGCCGCTCCCAGATACGCGGCTCTTCCCGCACATGCGGCGGGGCGTAGTCGCTCCGACCCATCGGAACAGACCGATTGTCGGCCCCCTCCGGTCCTCACACATTCCCGCGGCTTTGGCCGATCCGATGGCTCCAACCAAACGGTCGCTCAAGAGATCGCTAACGGTAGTGGTCGACCGGGCAGATCTAGAGGCATTACTCTAGAAGAGCGCTGCGGGCTCCCGCAGGGTCACCGGAAGTTGCGCAATAGCCACACGAGCGGCCCTGGTATGCTCCCGCTGGTGCAGCCGTTCGTCTGGCAAGATATCCTCGCTCGCGACGCCTACAGTCGCCTCGAGCGGCGCGACCTCCAATTGTCTTCTCCTAAGCGTGCGAAATGCGTGATGCCGGACGATGCCCCGGAGCCAAACGGGAAAAGCGGCGGTGTCAGACAAGCTCGGCAACCCCGACGACGCGGCCAAGAATGCTTCCTGAACCGTGTCTTCCGCCCGCTGGAAGTCGCCCAGCAGGGCTAGCGCCGACCCGAACGCTAAGTGTTGGAAGCGTTGCGTCAACGCCACGAACGACCCGACGTCACCCTCCTTTGCGCGTCGAACGAGCTGCTCTAGATCCATCCCTTATTCCTCCACCCTAAGGTGCCAGGAAAGGCGCTCCTGCTTTACGTCATCTCCTACCAATTGCATGTTCTCTCATCACTGTGACCGTCGATCGTTCGTGGGCGGCCGCTCACCATCCCGGCCGCACCGGTCACTCGGTCGGTCTCGACCCATAGCGGCCGCACAATGGCTCAGAGTGCTACCCCTCATGGTGGACCTTCGACCTCAGCAATGGCCTGTTCAGCGGGGATCACCAATAGGCGCGGCGCACGACCTCCTCCGGCTCACCAGCCGCTTGCCACGCGTCGCGACCGCCATTGAAATCGACTAACAACGGCGAATTAGGGGCTGCGATCACCGGCAGTGTCGATTTGCTACATGCCGGTGTGAAATCTCCTTATCCGGTGCCGCGCCGCGTCGTCTTAGGATAGGGCGTGCCGTCCTTGTGGACGTATCCGACACCGGGCTCGGTTTTCATGTCTATATCCGAATAGGTCGCGTATTCACCCGGGATGCGCGAGCCAACTTCCAGTACCGTCACGTCGATCGTTCCGTGGTTCTGTAAGCAATGCCCGTCGGTATCGCCGGCCTTGAATGCAGCATAGTCGCCGGCGCGCAGCAGCTCCTCACCCGCGTCGGTCACCAGCACGACCTCACCCGAAAGCACGTAGACGAACTCGTCCTCCTTGGCATGCCAGTGCCGCTGGCTCGACCACGCGCCCGGGGGCAAGCGCAGCAGGTTCACTCCATACTGCGTCAGGCCTGCGGCATCGCCGAGACGGGTGCGCTCGCGTGCCCGGCACGGTTCATCGAACGGCGGCGGATAAAGCGTGCCCACCACCGGCTTCAGCGTCGCGATATCGATACTCTTGCCCATGCCTGTGTCTCCTTAACGTCCGTGGACAGAAGGCCGACCATCCGTGCGTCAGGCACGTCGTGGCCAAGCAAAAGCCTGGCGCAGAACATGCTTGCGGGGAATGCTGGCACGAGCCCATTCGCCGGCTCCAGGCCGCTAATCACCCAACGCAGTCGGTAGCCGATCGAATTCGGAACGGCAAGTTCAACCCATAGCGGACATTCGCGAAGGGATCGCGAATGGGAGTCGACATTGTGGCGCAGCGTCAAGCTTTACGTCCGAACTAACCCCGCTGCTCGTGCCGGGGTTGTCGTACGCAGAAGCGGGTCGAGCCACAGACCGGCCTCGCCGTCGGTTACGCCCTGAGCATCCGGCCTCGTCCAATGTGCGGTGGTGATGAAGACAGCGCATTGCACAATCGCGGAGTGATCGAAGACTGCGTTCTCGACTTCGGTTGAGAACACGTCCTCACCGCCGGTGACGATCATGTCTTTGAGGCGGTCGGCGATGGTGACGAAGCCGTCCTCGTCCATAGAGCCAACGTCGCCGGTGTAGACAGCCGTCGCGCAATGTAGTCGCAGATTTCCTGCGGATTGTTCCAATAGCCTAGCATCGTGTTGGGTACGCGGCGGCGGATTTCGCCGACCGCTCCGCGCGCTACCTCGTTGTCGTTCGGGTCGACGATCTGGCTGTCACGCGAGGAAGGTTTGGCCCCGCCGGCGGCCGAGGGGGCGGCGGCCACTTGCGCATCAGCGTGCTGCGTGCAGGCGCAGTAGCGCATCCATCGCCCTGATCACCGCGGTTTCCTCGATGCCTCGCGCCCGTGCCAACCGCAGCGCCGCGGCCCGCAGCTCGTGCGCGGGCGCATGGTGCGCTATCGCGCGCAACAGCTGCAGGAACTCGATGCGCTCGTGCGATGATAATTGCCGCAGCGCCTGAACAAGCTTGATTTCGTCAGGGTCGGTTTGCTGTGCTCCGCCGGGAAGCGTCGCGAGCAGCCGCTCGCACTCCGCGATGGCCGCCGCGTGCATTGCCAGCGCCTCCGCACCGAGCCTGAGGCCGGACGGCATGCGCCCGGTCTCGATGCTGTCGCGCAGCACATTCAAGGCGGTGCGCAAAGCCAACTCCGTGCCCTCGGTCATGCCACGACCTCATGCGCCGCGTGTTGCTGGCCGAACCGCGGGCGCACGACCTGTGCCGCCGGCTCCGCGAGGTAATTCGCCCAATGGTCCATGAGCGCACGGCGCTTCGCGATTAGATCGCCACGCCGGTAAGCCGCCTCCAAGGCCGAGCCGATGGCGTGTGCAAGCTCTTGCTCAACAACGTCGTTGGGACGCGGCGTTGCCTCTGCCGCCCAATCGCGGAACGTGCTGCGAAAGCCGTGCGCGCTCAGCTCGCCGCGGCCCGTGCGCCGCAGCACGGCCGTCAGCGTCATGTCGGACTTTGGCGTGCCCTCGCGCTGGCCAATGAACACAAGCCCTGAGCTATCCTTGAGCGCCGCCATCTCGCGCAGGATCACAAGCGCGGCCGCTGACACTGGCACGCGATGCGGCTGGCCCGCTTTCATACGGTCTGCCGGGATGATCCACTCTGCGCGGATGCCACTGTGCTGCGTGCTTAAGGATCGGTGCTCCGGTACTGAGAGGGCGTCCAGTAGGCCACTAACGGACATAC
>Ga0123356_10003395_pt1 | contig 16702 bp, 14 predicted proteins | sample TergutEmb28metaG_2_FD_92546 | JGI IMG/M metagenome (GOLD analysis project Ga0123356, IMG submission 92546) | Embiratermes neotenicus P3 segment gut microbial communities from Petit-Saut dam, French Guiana - Emb289 P3 | ecosystem: Host-associated > Arthropoda: Insects > Digestive system > Gut ...
TGAGAAGCGTTAGGCTTTGGAACATAAATTTTTCACCCCTCGTAAGCGAAGTTCCACTATTAGCGATTCTCGTTGCTTCCCTTTCTGCCAAGAGAGGGTGCATATCGCCGTTCAAAAGTATTTCATAAATTTGCGCCTCAGATTTTCCTGCATATACACTGCTTTGCGTACCTGTCGTCATTGCGGAAATTGAAACAAGGCAAAGCACTATAGCCACAACAGACAAAGCCACCGCACTATCCATTTTTGGTATTGATTTTTGAAACTCTTTTTTTAAACCGTAATTCATGTCGCGTTCTTTTCTTTTAACGGGAAAGTAAAGAATACCGTACAGCAGGGCTATAGGCAAAAGCAGAACAGAATAAAGAAAAAAGGCTATCGGCATTAAGGCAAGCAATATGAGTTTAAACGCTTTTATTTTACCAATGCTAAATCCGTCATTATAGCCACTGCCGTTTTGCCGTCTAAAACCCTTTGTATCCTCTAATTCTTTTTGCACCCTTTCTGCTTCGCGCACGGCGCGTTGTTTTACCACACTTCTTTTTGCCATAATTCACCTCTTTAATCGCTTGCCCTAAGGGCTTCAATCGGATCTAAACTTGCACCATTCCCAGACGGCCCCATGCTTGAAAGCACGCTAACCACAAAACTTGTTGCCAAGCCGAGAAGGACAAATAAGGGGTTTATCCCCACCACTTTTGCACCCATACTCGCATTTGTTATAAGCCCGATTATGATTGCGAAAAAGCAACCTATCACGCCTGCGGAAATTCCCAAAATGCCTGCTTCGGTAATAAATATCCGCTTTACATCTCTGCGCCTTGTGCCAAGCGCGCGCAAAATTCCGATCTCTTTGGTTCTTTCCACAACGCTGATATACATTACTATAAAAATCATAATTGCGCTTACAACAAGTGAAATTGCAGAAACAGACGCCAAAATAAACGAACCCAAATCTATATAACTCATTACTTCTTCGGCAAGAGTATCCTGCCTTACGGCAAATAGGCGTTCACTTGTATTTATGTCATTCAAAAGCGCAACAACGCTTGCCACATTGGGCGAAATCACATAAATAAGGTTTAGGGGCGCGCCGTTTAATTCTGCCATGCTATCAAGCGAAACATATGCAAAATCTACGCCTGTGTCGTTATCAAGCACACCGCGAATGATAAAATCTACTTCATTTTCGTCGTGCTTTAATGCAACTGTTTTGCCTAAAATTTCACCGTCCTCTATGCCGTTTTCTTCCAAATACCGCGAAGCCATTGACGGCGAAATTAAAATTTCTCTTTCGCCTGCCTCATTACTCGGCACTCTGCCCGCAAGCAATTTTGCACTGAATCCATTGTAAGTTGACGCAACGCTAAAAAGTTTGTTCCAATCCGCATTTGCAAGATATTCGGCTTCAAAATTGTTAATCACGCTTCCGTTAATCACATTTTTTTGCCCCACGAGTGCGTTTAGGTAATGCAAATCCCTATCTTCAAATTTGACCACCGCGCCCCTATCTCTGTAAACATTAATTTGAAGCCTGTTCATGCCTGTTGTTAGTTCGCTTTCAACATAATTCCGCATTCCCGCGCTAAGAAAAAACATTAACACAAAAGCGCAAATGCCTATGCTTAGGGCTACCGCAACTAAAATGCTTCGTTTAAGATCTTGCAGAATGTTGTTTTTGGCAAACACAAGGATTTCTTTTTTATCAATGCTGTCTTTAACTGCTGTGGGTTTTTCTTTTTCACTAAAACTTGTTTTATAGTTTTTCGCGCTTTCGTCCTTAACAATTAAGCCGTCTTCCATTGTAAGCACGCGTGTGCAGTTGCTTGCAACCTTAGCCGAGTGAGTAACGCAAACAACCAATTTACCGCCCATCGCTATATTTTTAAGCAATTCCATGATTTCGTCTGCGGATTTTGCGTCAAGATTTCCTGTGGGTTCGTCTGCAAGCAATACAGACGGATTGTTTGCAAGCGCACGGGCAATAGCAACCCTTTGTTTTTGCCCGCCCGAAAGCTGATTGGGGAATTTGTGCGAATGCCCCACAAGCCCGACTTCCTCAAGCAAACTTTCCACCCGCTTTTTCCTTTCCTCTTGAGATAATTTGCTTTGCATAAGTGGCAACATTATGTTTTCGTAAGCAGTCATTTGTTTAATTAAATTAAAACTTTGAAACACAACGCCTACTTTGCTTTTTCGGTAAATATCAAAATCTTTTTCGGAAAAATCACTCATGTATTCGCCCTTAAAAATTATGCTTCCCGAATAATCAAAATCAAGCCCCGAAAGAATGTTTAAAAAGGTGGATTTGCCACAACCGCTTTCGCCAAGCAATGCCACAAATTCACCCCGTTGAAATTCCACATCAATGCCGTTAAGTACATCTTGTTTTTCATTTTTCGTTACCTGATAGGACTTTTTTAAGTTTTTTATCGTTATGTATGCCATTAAATCGCACCTCTATATTAAATATAAAGGGGGAAACTTAAAATAACCTTGAAAAGCGTGAAAACTTTAAAAATCACATTAATACTTTGTTGAGTCAAATTTTTTCTCACTCGTTTACCCGAAGTAAAGTCGTATCAAAAAAATTTACCTTTCCTCGTCTAAATGCGCTTTTTAAAGTTTTCGTAGGCGTAAAAAAACAGAAAAATAATTTAAAAAGCCACACTAAAAGTTATTTTCTCTAAGTTCAGCTTAACTTCTATTTTAAAATCATTTTGTTCAGAAAGCGTTTTAAGAATGGCAAGCCCAAGCCCTGCGCCTGAAGTGTTGGCGCGCGCTTCGTTACCGCGGTAAAACCTTTCAAATAGCAGAGAGGTTTCGCTTTGGGTTAAATTTTTGCATGAATTCGTGATTGTAAAAACCGTTTTTGAATTTTGTTTTTTCAAGCAAACCGTAATTATTCCGTTATCGTCTGAATGCTTTATGGCATTATCAATAAGTATTGTTATAGAACGGGCTATCGCTTCGGGGTTTCCGATATGGCGGATTTCGGGGGCAATATCTATCAAAAGTTCTTTATTCTTTTCATAGGCTACGCTTTCAAAACCCAAAGCCGTGTTTAATATTACATTGCTTAAATCAAAGTCAATTTTACTTACTTGTTTATCCTCGTCAAGTTTGGAAAGCGCAAGCAAGTCGGTTGCCATTGAGGCAATTTTTTGAGTTTGAAGCCTAATTGCGTCTAACCATTTCTTTGTGTCTGAAGCGATGCCGTCTTGCTTTTGCAAAAGTTCCACACCTGCCGAAATTATCGTAATCGGTGTGTTTATTTCGTGGCTTGCCTCTGAAATAAACCGCTTTTGCTTTTCCAAACTTATTGTGGCAGGTTTCACTATCCTAAACGATAAAAACCAAACAAGTATCAATAGAACTATTATTCCGCCCGCACCCAAAAGCACAACCGTCAGCGTAAGGCGCGAAAACGCTTCGTTTTCAATCGTCATATCTATTGCAACCATAATTTTGCCCCGCGGTGTTTCTGCAATTTTGTAATAAAACCCCTTTAATCCGCCGTTTTCTAATATTTGAGTTGCGTATTCCACCATTTCTTCCTTTGTAAAAAAACTGGATACTTGTTCGGGCGGAAGCGGTTTATTGTAAGAGTCTAACATAACCATAAAAGAACGCAAATCATTCATTTGCAATCTTACACTGTTTGGGGGATTTGATTCGTCTACCCTCTCAAATGCGGTAACCATTCGGTTTAAAGATTTTTCCGCTTCGTTTTTATCGCGCACGCGTGTGCTTATGAGAATAGCACCGCAAAAAATTGCCACAATTGCAAAAACAATTACGGAAGTTACCGCAAAAAATTTTAACCGCATTCGCTTTATCATTTGGCAACCTCAAGGCAATAGCCCACATTCCGCACGGCTTTTATGCTAACCTTGCTTCGCAACGCTGTCAATTTTTTTCTTAAAAAAGAAATGTAGACTTCGGCATTGTTATAAACAGCTTCGCTATCCCAACCCCAAATCTTTTCTATCAGCCGTTCTTTATTGGTAATAATTGCAGGGTTTAGCAAAAGTAATTCCATAATTTTATACTCGGTACTGCTTAATTTTATTTCTTGCCCATTGCCTGCGATAGAAAAATTATTTTTATTCAACGATAAATCCGCAAAAGCTATCGCTTCGCCGATATATTCACCTTTGCGCCTCGTTAGGGCGTTTACTCTTGCCAAAAGTTCGCTTGTGGCAAACGGCTTTGTTAAATAATCGTCTGCGCCGAAGTTTAAGCCGTCTACTTTATCTTCTACTGCGGATTTTGCAGAAAGCATTAAAATAGGTGTTTTGATACCGTTTTTCCGCATTTCTTGCAAGGCTTGGTATCCGTTAAGTTTGGGCATCATTATATCAAGGATAATTAAATCGTAGTCGGCAAGAGTTGCATAATCAACCGCATCTTGCCCGTTAAACACGGTGTCGCAGTCAATTTTGTTCTGCTTAAAAATCTCTTTCAGCATTTCAATTAATGCTTTTTCGTCATCGGCTATTAGTATTTTCACAATTAAATTATACCTTATAAACCTTGAAATGACATTGAAATATCAAAATCTTTATTCAATATATAGATTGCGCCTCTAAGCATCGTTTTTTATGGCAAAAACGGCTGAGATTCCTGCAAGCGCGAGAGGGATTGTAGCCATTATCATATAATAAAGTTTTAGAGGTGTGAGGAAAGACATTAAGAACAGCATTGTCCCCGTTAGGATATAATATTTGATTCTGCCACGGCTTAGGGCGGTTTCGGCGAGGGCTTTGAAATCGGGGCGCACGCGTTTCTTTTTGCCGTGAGAAACGAGTTTTTCGGGAAGTGCGTTTTTGCAATGCAAATATCTTTTAATTGTGCGCAAGTCAGGAAAGGTGATATTTATATCAAGGTTGGAAGCAATCAGCAAAACGCGCTTTTCAGTTCCGCGTGAAAGGATTTTAATATTTTCAAGATTTTCGTCCTTACATTTTCGGTAGGCACGCGCCACCTCGTCTGCCGTTGTTCCGCTAAATTTATAGTTTGCCATGGTTAGAGTTTCTTTTCCGTGTTCAAGCGAAACGAAAAACGGCGGTTCAAGTTTAACTTTAAGTGAATCAGGAAGTGTGTTATAAAAAATCTTTGCGGTTTCGTTATGCCCCAAAAGCGCAAGCGAATTCGCCATTTCCTGCGGGCTTATTCCGCTAAAGCGTTTTTTACGCGATACTAAAAGCGCGAACAAAATGCTTACCGCCGTGTAACCCACAAAGGTAATTATAAAAGCCACAAGGTAGCTTTTGGTGGCATAAAGCCCCCACGAAAAGATTATAAAAATAACCGCCAAGCTGAATATTATTTTATCAAGCGTTTTGCCCATAGCAAAAGTATTGCCAACTTTTAAGTTTAAATGTTAAAATACAACTATGAGAATAGGCATTTTCGGGGGGGCTTTTGATCCCTTACACGGGGCGCATATAGAGTTGATAGAAAAAAGTGCAAGCGCGCTTAATTTGGCGCGCCTTGTTATCGTGCCGTCTTTCAATCCGCCCCACAAAGAACTTCCTATGTTGAGTTATGAAAAGAGAGTGGGGCTTTTGCGTGCTTTCTTTGGCAAAAGTGAATATGCAGTAATTGACGAAATTGAACGCGAAATGAACTTAAAACACAGCTTTTCGTATCTCACGCTACCAAATTTGGTAAAAAAGTACGGCGAGGCTAACGAATACTATTATCTTATGGGTGCAGACAGCCTGATAAATTTCGGCAAATGGGCGCACCCTGAAATCATAGCAAAATACGCCGTTCTTGCCGTGGCAGGCAGAAAAGGTTACGAAGGCATTGAAGATTCTGCAAAGAGGGCAGAAGAAGACTATGGCGCAAAGGTTGAAATTTTGAACTTTGAATGCGGTGGTGAATCTTCCACGGATATGCGCAAAATTTTAAATAAGTTAAAAAAACTGCAATCCCCCGAACTTTATAAGCACAGCGAACGCACCTTAATTTACGCCATGCGCTTTGCAAAGCGGTTAAATTTGAGTTACGAAAGCGTGTTTATAGCCTCAATTCTGCACGACACCGCAAAAGAAATGCCACCGCAAAAGGATAAATACCCAGAACCCTCTTTAAAAATCAGACACCAATTTGACGGCAGAGTGGTGGCAAGAACTGAATTTGGCATAAGCGATAATGAAGTTTTAGACGCCATTGAATACCACACCACAGGAAAACCCGAAATGACGAACCTTGGAAAACTCGTGTATGTAGCCGATAAACTTGAGTGTGGCAGGGATTACGAAAATATCAACAATATCCGCGTAGAAATTGAACGCGATTTTGAAAGCGGATTTTTAATGCTTTTAAAGCAAAACGCTTTAAGCCTAAAGGCAAAGGGCGTTAAAATTAGCGGGCTTGCCAAAGAAACCCTTGATTTTTATGGAATAATTGAAGACTAATTCAGAATGCAGAATTGTGGAATTGTTTACAGCGCGCCATGGTGCGGTAGTAAAAATTTGAATAATGGCTGTACTTTTTGCGTATACTGTGTTACAATGTATTACAGAGAGGTGAAGTATGTCTATCACATTAAGAGTTAATCCAGATGAAATGGCGGTAATTAAAAGCTATGCAGACTTGCGGGGGATAACCGTGTCCGATGCAATCAGGACTGCGATTCTTGAACGCATTGAGGACGAACTTGATGTTAAACTTGCCACTCAAGCATATGCCGAATGGGAAAAGGACGGCAAGCGCACAATTTCACTTAGCGAAGTGAAAGGGGAATTGGGGCTTAAGGAATAACTTAATAAATACTCGTGCTAAATGCGGACAGGTTTTTGTGTAGATTTTTGATAGAGGTAGCGAAGGCTGTACTTGTGGTACAGCCGAGCGGACGGAAGCAAAAAGATGCAAAAAAGATGGCGTATTTAGCCGAAACACCAAATTAATCAACAAACAATTATAGAAGGGGGAAAAGCACTTAAAAAGCACTCACACCACCTAACCATTATCTTTTTGGTTAAAATGTCCGTATTCTTCTCGTTCGTACTTCAGTACGAACTTCAAAAACTACGAAAATTTTATCTCAAAAATCTAACGGTTATTTGGTATGGTATTTAATAAGTTCTTCCTTAAATGAGTTACGCTGTAGAGTTTTCAAGCGGTGCGCTAAAAGCGATAAAAAAGCTAAACAAAAGCGTGGCAATAACGCTTCTTTCTTGGATAAGCAAAAACCTTGAGGGAACTAATAACCCCCGCGCCCAAGGCAAAGCCCTAACCGCAAACCTTAGCGGACTTTGGCGATACCGTGTGGGTGATTATAGAATTATAGCCGAAATAAACGATACCAAAATTAAAATTGTGGTTATCGCAATAGGGCATAGAAAAGAGATTTATTAGGTACGAAGTACAAAGTACGAATCCAAGGATTAACCCTCAACTGCCCCGAAGCGGGCAGGATATGCATAACCGTGGGTGAAACCCACGGCACAGCCATGAACACGCACGGCACACCCGCACCCCTCACCCTCATGCCCTTGGCATGAGGGTGAGGGGTGTATCTGTATATGCTTGCACTCTATGCGCCCCGCGCTACGCTACCGCTTGCACGGGGTTATGCACATTTCACCCCTACGGGGTTCTTAAGGAATTATTAATGAGATTTAGAATCCAACCCTGCACCCTGTATCCTGCAACCTGCACCCTTAATAATTTGCTTAAAGCAAATTATTCGCACCCCCAAACCCTTTCTTGAATATATTAAGGTATGAAAAATATATTGGTGATTTTTGGCGGGGATTCTTCGGAACATGATATTTCTGTGATTACGGGTGTGCATACCTTAAATGCAATGCCTGCAAAAGGTTATAGGGCTATACCGCTTTATTTAAGGGACGGCGTATTTTACACAGGCGGTGCGCTTTTTGATATAAATGCGTACATTGATTTTAGCGAAAAAAGCGTGTCCCGCGCGGTGCTTAACGGCAAGGAATTATTTGTTTTTAAGAGAAATAAACTTAAAAAATCTCTGGATATTGACGGCGCGCTTCTTGCCACGCACGGCGGGGCAGGGGAAAACGGTGCGCTTCAAGGGTTTCTTGAGATTAACGGAATTCCGTTTTCGTCCTCAGGGGTTTTGGAATCTGCAATTTGCATGAACAAAATTGTAACCAAAACTTTGCTTAACGAAATGGGGATTAACACAGTTGAGGGGAAAGGCTTTAATTATCCTTTTCACGAAAGCGATATTACATATATTGAAGATACTTTGAAATATCCTGTTGTGATTAAGCCGTGTTCGCAGGGTAGCAGTATCGGGGTTGCGTTCGTTAAGGATCGGGAAGAACTTCTTAGTGCGGTGGAAGTGGCTTCGGCTTTTGACGCTAAAATTTTAGTGGAAAAAGCGGTGGAAAATTTTACTGAAATCAATTCTGCCGTGGCACTTATTAACGGCGAAATTGTGCTTAGTGAACTTGAAAAGCCCGTATCATTAAGCAAAGTTTTAAGCTATCAGGATAAATATATGAGTGGTGGAATGGGAAGCGGTGAAAGGGAATTCCCTGCAAAAATTGAGAATGGTATCCGTGAAAAAATTCTTAAAACCACCAAGAGGGTTTATGAAGAACTTAATCTTTTCGGTGCTGTGCGCATGGATTATTTTGTGGCAGAGGGGAAAATTTATCTTAATGAAATCAATACTATCCCCGGTTCTCTTGCGCATTACCTTTTTCCCGATTACGCACACAGCGAATTTTTAAAGAGAATTATAAACTCTGCTATCGCGCGCGGTATACAAAAAGCCCCCGCTTTTAAAACGGGGGTTCTTGAGAATTATAAGAAAAGTAAAGGAATTGAGAAGGGTGCTAAATCACCTTTGCGATAATAAGCGCAAAGAATAAAATGCTTAACACGGCAACAAAAGCTGTGGAAATAATAACAATTAAATTTATTGTTTTATTTCTTAGAGTGGGCGCGTTTAGGGCTAATTCGGGCAATAAATCCGCACCCCTCAAAGCCTTAGTGAGAGGTTTGTAAAGAAGAATTGCAAGAGAGGCATTTAGGCTTCCTTTTAAAAGGTTAAAGGGAAGAAACACCGTGGCAAGCATACCTGCCACCACTTCGCGCGGAACTTTCATATAAATAGGAACGATTAAATAATTCCATAAAAGCATAACGCCCGTCATAAGAACCACGCCCACGGAAAGCCCGATTACCGCGCCCCAAATATCTCTTTTCCTCTTATAAATGATTGAGGCAGGCACAATAAACGAACAGGACGAAATTATATTCATGAGTAGCCCCCACCAACCTGTGGTACTCACGGTAAACATTTCAATAAACGAAACTATCACAGAAATAATCACCGCCGAAAGAGGCCCGTAAATAAATCCGCCGAATGCGATAATGACATCTTTGGGTTCGTAGCTTAAAAAGCCACTCATTTTGGGTAAACCTGCGGTTACCACAACCATGATATATGCAAGCGCGCAAAGCATACCGATAACGGTAATTCTTTTGGTTCTGCTTTTGTTTAAATTTTCCTTAGCAGAACTTTTGGGAATAGCGGTGGTTTCTTCGCTTACGATTTCCGCGGTAGGCACTAAATCTTCGTTTGCGGTATTGTTCTTTTCATTTAAATTTTCCATTTTAAACCTCTTTGCTTTATTGTTTTTATTATTAAAAAATGCGCCCAAATATTATTCGGGCGCAATTAGCAATAGAGTTAACTATTAATCTTCTCTTATCCAGACTTTACTGTCGGTATTGGAATTGCACCAATTCGGCGCGTTGCCAATTTAATGTGGCAATGCGTTCGCGGACTTTACCGCCGGTTGGGAATTTCACCCTGCCCCGAAGACTTATTCAGTTGATATTAATATAATACCACACCATAGTATGCTGTGGCAATACTAAAGTTGATATTCGTTTAAAATTTCTTTAACTTTAACAGGGCGGTTTTCGGCAAGCGAACGCTTTCCAGCAAGCCCGATAGCCACGGGCATTAAACCGTCCATAATGCTTACTGAAACTTCTTTGTTATTTTGAACCGCGTCTATAAATTCGCTAACTTCGCTTACATAAGCCTGCATATAGCGTTCTAAGAAAAAGTGCAAGGGCTTTTCTGCAATAACGCCGTCCTTATTTGAAATTACTGCGGTTGAGGCGGTATCGTTACCCACCGATACTTGCCCAAGACTTCCAAAGGCTTCTAAGCGTTGATCGTAACCGTAAGACGCCCTTCTGCAATTATCAATAACCGCAAGCGCGCCGTTTTCAAGGCGAAGGGTGATTATTGCCGTATCAATATCGCCTGCCGTGCCTATTGCAGGATCAACGGTAACACCGCCCATAGCGTACACTTCGTCTACTTCGCAACCTGCGATATAGCGCACCATATCAAAGTCATGAATCGTCATATCCAAAAACATTCCGCCACTAACCTTAATGTACGAAACTGGGGGTGCGCCCGGATCGCGCGAACAGATTTTAAGCAAGGCAAGTTCGCCGATGCTTCCGTTATCCACGGCTTCTTTTGCCGAACGGAAATTGTGATCAAAACGGCGGTTAAAGCCCACTTGATATTTAACCTTGGATTTATTAAGCGCGGAAATAACTTCCTTAATCTTATTGATATCGTGATCCACAGGCTTTTCACAAAATACATGCTTGCCCGCCGAAATAGCTTCAAGGCTGATTTTTGAGTGAGTATCTGTGGACGAACAGATAAGAACAATTTTGATTTCCTTATCCTTTAAAATTTCGCTATAATCCTTATATACATTGGGGATACCCATTTCTTTAGCCCACTTTTCTGTGGCCTTATCCAAAAACGGATCTGCGATTGATTTAACAGTAGCGTTTTTTACAAAGCGCATAACAGATTCCGCATGAACCTTGCCGATTCTGCCCGCGCCGATTATTCCTATATTTACCATAATTATTTTTTCTCCTTTATTTATAGTGATTGGTGATTAGTGTTTGGTGATTGGTGATTTGTTTTAGCGCACAGCGCACAGCGCACAGCGCACAATGGTGGATTCTAAATATCATTATTGATTAGGCAACAGGCAACAGGCAACAGACAACAGGCGTGGAATTATTATCAATATTTCCTTCACTGTGCGCTGTGCGTTGTGCGCTGTGCGCTGACACAAAACGCGTTTTGTTTAGATTCCTGCCGTTTTCTTGATATACTTCCTTGCCTTAAGCGCGTATTCAAACGGATTTGCTTTAGCAGGATCTTGTTCCGCTTCCACAAGCAGGCAACCTGCGTAATTTGCGTCTGCGATAATTTTAAATAGGGGGGCGAAATCTATATCGCCGTCCCCCGGGACTGTGAATGTTCCCATGCGGACACCGTCTAAAAAGCTAAGTTTGTTTTTCTTAACTTCTGCGATAACGCTTTGGCGGACATCTTTTAAATGGATATGGCGCGTCCTTGCAATGTACTTTTTAAGAACCACGATATAATCTTCGCCCGCATAAGCAAGATGCCCCGAATCAAATAAAAGAAACACGAGGTTTTTATCCGTGATTTCCATAAGGCGATCAATTTCGCTTGCGGTTTGCACCACTGTTCCCATGTGGTGGTGGAAAGTTAAAAGAATGTTATATTCCTGCGCAATCTGCCCCAAGCGGTTCAGCCCTTCGCCAAGTTTTTTCCATTCGGAATCGTTTAAAACATACTTATCGTTAAAAACTGATTTTTTGAGGTTACCTTGAATGCTATGGCTTTGTTCGGAAACGCCCACGCGCTTTGCGCCCAAGGCTTTTAAAAATGCGCATTTTGCGCGGAAAGCCTTTTCCACTTTCTTCATATCCTCTGTGAGGATAAAGGACGAAAACCATGAGTTTGCCACATGAAGTTTTCTGATTTTAAGCATTGCTTTAAGCACTTTTGGTTTTTGGGGATATTTATTTCCGATTTCAGTTGCGGAAAATCCTGCCAAAGCCATTTCGCTTACGCATTGCTCAAAGGTGATTTCGCCACCCAAATCAGGCATATCGTCATTTGTCCAGCCGATAGGGGCGATACCGAGTTTGATTAATTTTTTGTTTAACATATATTTCTCCTTATATATTTTTTGTGATTGTTAATTTGTTTTCAGCGCACAGCGCACAATGCACAGCGCACAATGGTGGATTCTAAATATCATTATTGATTAGGCAACAGGCAATAGGCGTGGAATTATTATCAATATTTCCTTCACTGTGCGCTGTGCGCTGTAAGGCAAGAATGATTAAATCCTTCTTGCCTTGGCAAGCCCTTCTTTCATTTCCTTAAGCGCGTCCTTTTGTTTTTGGTTGCGTGGCAGGTGGGTTACACCGCAGTGCCAGTGTCCGCCTGCGTAGCCGTTTGTCATGGTTTTTGGCATTGCTTTAATGTCTATAAGTGTGCTTTGGGTATCCAAAAGGCTTTGTGTGAGTGCCTGTTTTAGTTCTTCCATGGTTTTCGCCGTGTAAGCCTTAAAGCCTAATGAACGCGCATTCATGGCAAAATCAATCTTTAAAAAGTCGCCGTTTTCATTTCTGAATTCTGTGGCAAGGCTGTTAATTCCCTTGCCTGTTTGAAGATTGTTAATGCAACCGAAACCGCCGTTATCAAAGAGAAGAATGTTAATCTTTTTGCCCGTTTGCACTGCGGTAACCATTTCAGAATTAAGCATTAAATAACTGCCGTCCCCCACCATGGCATACACTTCCTTTTCGGGGCAGGCAAGTTTTGCGCCGAACGCACCTGCAATTTCATAGCCCATTGTGGAATAGCCGTATTCCATATTATAGCTACCGAAAGAATCGGTAGTCCACATTCTTTGCAAATCCCCTGGCAAACTTCCGCTTGCGCCCACGATAATTGAATCCTTGGGAATCATTTCACGGATTAAAGCGATTGCCGTAGTTTGAGGGATTGTGCCACCCACGGTTTTAACGAAATTGCTAACGGAATCTTTTTCACCGCATTTTACCTCAGGGGCAAAGCCCTTTGAGTAAGCAATGTTTGAAAGGCGTGCGTATTCCTTATTCCAAAATTCTTTGGCTTGATTCATAACGCCGTTAAAATCAGCTTCGTATCCGTTTAAGTTAAACGATTCAAGCGCGGTTTTGGCGTCTGCAACCACAGCGAAAGCGTCTTGCTTATAGGCGTGGAAAGGGTGCGTGTTTATTGAAATAATTTTTGCTTTTGAAAATAAAGTTTTAGACGCGGTGGTAAAATCGGTTAGTCTTGTGCCTACCGCAATAATTAAATCCGCCTCAGAAGCCACCATGTTAGCACCGCCGTTTCCAGTTACCCCCACACCGCCGAAATTATTTTTAAAAGAGGACGGAACAACGCTTTTGCCCGCCTGCGTTTCAAGCACAGGTATACCGCATTTTTCGGATATTGCACGGATAATTTCGCCTGCACCGCTATACCGCGCGCCACCACCCACGATAAAGGCAGGGCGTTTCGCGCTTTTAATTAGGTTTTCGGCTATGGAAATATCTTGCAATGAAGGCGCTTGACGGCTTATCACGCGCACGCGTTTTTCAAAAAAGGAATCTGGGAAATCATAGTCTTCACCTTGCGTGTCTTGAGGCAGGGCAATGACCACCGCGCCCGTATCTGCGGGGCTTAAAAGAATCCGCATAGCGTTTTCAAGGGCAGGCATAAGCATTTCGGGGCGGTAAATCCTATCAAAATATTTTGCCACAGGGCGGAAAGCGTCATTAGTTGTGATAAGCGCGCTTTCGCTAACTTCAAGCTGTTGAAGCACAGGATCAGGACGGCGGGTTGCGTAAGTGTCCCCCACGAACAGCAAAAGCGGTAAATTGTTAACCGTGGCAAGCGCGGAAGAAGTAACCATATTTGCCGAACCGGGGCCGATTGAAGAAATTGAGGGGATTATCTTTAGCCTGCCCGATTGCTTTGCGTAGCTTGCTGAGGCATTTGCCATGCCTTGTTCATTTTTGCCCTGCAAAACTTTAATGCCGTGCTTTGCCATGGCAAGGGCTTCCCCTGTGCCAAGTACGCAACCATGCCCAAAAACCGTGTAAAAATATTCCACGAATTTCGTTTCGTTTCCGTCTAAAGAAACGAATTGATTATCCAAAAATTTAACTATCGCTTCGCCGACTGTAATGCGCATATTATTCCTCCAACCACTTATAATTTTTATCCACAATGCGATCGCATTTCCAAGGCTTGCCGTCTATGTGCCGAATAAGCCACGCGCAGTACATGGGATATCCGGGGGCAGTAACCTGTGCGTGGGTAAGCCCGTTTTCAAAAACGGCAAAAGAATTATCCTTAATTGTGTGGGCGGTGTCGCCGATAAAGCACGCGCCGAACCCCTCTTTGCGTGCGAATTTATAAAAATAAACTTCGGGCTGAGGGTGTCCGTGAGGGGGGTAACTCCACCACCTGCCTTGATACGCAATAACCTCACCCAAAACCATATTTGAATAGGGCGCATTGTCGTAATCAAAAATGTGGGAAACTTTGCGCTTTGCGGTATCTTCCCATTTTCCCTCGCAGGATATAAATGTTTTTATATTTTCTTCCGTGTAAATCTTCGTTTCAAATTTATTTTTGTTTTCGGTTTTTTGAATTAAAATCTCACTATCCTCAACCGCAAGAACATTTAGGCTTTCACCTCTTGCAAAATGAATGCAATGCGGTGAGTTCTCAAATGGGCTTTTGCGCACGCGGGGACTTTCATTATTAAACGAAACCGCCCCCGATATTAGTAGCAAGGCGGTTTCTTGAGTTTCGCTAAAGAGGTTCAAACACTGCCCCTTTTTCAGGGTGCAAAAGGATATATCCATGTTTGCCGATATTAAATTGTAATCACCTGTAGCTGTTACGAACATACTAAACTTTTTCCACGCGTGCTTTGCAATTTACTTTATCTTTTGCGATAAATGCGGTTAATTCTTTTTCGGTTGGCATAAATTTTGAACAGCCGTGCGCGGAAACAAGCATACTTGCCGATGCGCTTGCAAGTTCTAAGCACTCAAGCACGCTTTTATTTTCAAGCAAACCGAATAAAAATGCAGAACCGTAGCCGTCACCACCGCCGAATGATTTCAAGGCTTCAACAGGGAAAGCGGAAACCTTAAAAGCCTCACCGCTTTTCGTGAATCCGAAAGAACCTTTTTTGCCGTGCTTAATGATAACGATTTCGGCGCACTTAGAAAAATAGTAGCTTGCAATTTCTTTATCAGATAATTTCGCGCGTGCGGGCGAGATGCCGTTTGTTAAATCATATTCCTCACGGCTACCCATAATTATATCCGCCTTTTCAGCTACTATTGAATAGTAAACCGAAAGTTCTTCCATGCTTTCCCACGAGTACGAACGGTAATCAATGTCAAACACAACTTTCACGCCGTTTTCCTTTGCAATCTGCAACGCTTTGAGTGTGGCGGAACGGGACGGTTCTTTGGCAAGGGCAGTGCCTGATAAAAGCAAAATTTTCGCGCTTTTAATATAATCCGCGTTAATATCTTCAGGGGATAGGGCTAAATCCGCCACGCCGTTACGATACATTAAAATGCTTGAAGTATCACGCGAGAGAATTTCCGTAAATGTAAGCCCCAAACTTTCGCCGTTTTTCGCGCGGGAAATATTTGAGGTATCTATACCCTCTTTTTTAAAATAATCCACCACGAAATCACCGAAGCGATCATTGGAAACTTTGCCGATAAATCCCGCCTTTTTATTAAGGCGTGCAATTCCTGAGGCAATATTCGCTGGCGAACCGCCCACGTATTTAATAAAGGTGTCCGACTCTGCAAGCGTTTTAAAATAATCAACGGGGTTAAAATCAATTGCCACGCGTCCGAGGCAAATAATGTCGTACTTGCAAACTTTGTTAAAATCCATAATCCCTCCTAAAAACGGGAAGATATTTGTACTATACGCTTAGTATAACATTTAAAGCCAAGACACACAAGGGAAATATTTAATTACAAGGTACAAAGTACGAATTAAGGATTAATTCAGAATTCAGAATTATGGGTAAATCCATAACTGCCCCGAAGCGGGCAGGATATGCATAACCGTGGGTGCAACCCACGGCACACTGTAGCTGAAAGCAAGCTAACATATGGATAAATCCGTAACTGCCCCGAAGCGGGCAGGATATGCTTGAGCCTTGGGTGCAACCCACGGCAAAGCCAAGTACACGCACCACACCCCATACCCCCGCCCTTCCGCCTTTGGCGGAAGGGCGGGGGGATATATATGTCTGCGCACCCCTATGTACCCCGTGCTACGCTACCGCTTGCACGGGGTTATGCACATTACGCCCCCTTGGGGCTTTCGTGGATAAATCCGTAACTGCCCCGAAGCGGGCAGGATATGCATAACCGTGGGTAAAACCCACGGCACAGGCAACAGGAACGAAACAGCCACCCCAAACAAAACCCCACCCCTTCTGCCAAAGGCAGAAGGGGTGGGGTTATATCTATATATGCGCACCTCATGTACCCCGCGCTACGCTACCGCTTGCACGGGGTTATGCACATTTCACCCCTGCGGGGTTCTATAGGATTTTATCCACAATTCTGAATTTCAAATTAAAAAGTGAAATTTTTTGAATTTTTTTTAAAAAAAGCTTGACAGTCGGGGGGGGGGGGGGGGTAAAATTTAATATTTGGGTTGTGTTGTGGGGGGGGGGGGTTTAAAAAAAAAAGAGGAAGGGGGGGATCTAAACTCTTTTTTTTTACTGTGAAGAGGTTTTCTGCA
>Ga0123356_10003396_pt1 | contig 16702 bp, 17 predicted proteins | sample TergutEmb28metaG_2_FD_92546 | JGI IMG/M metagenome (GOLD analysis project Ga0123356, IMG submission 92546) | Embiratermes neotenicus P3 segment gut microbial communities from Petit-Saut dam, French Guiana - Emb289 P3 | ecosystem: Host-associated > Arthropoda: Insects > Digestive system > Gut ...
TCACTGTGATCAGAACGATGCGAAGGGAGTTCTTACTCGTAAATTAGTACGATACGACATTACGCATACGGCGATGTACCGCGCTACAGGGAAGTGGGCGGTACCATCGCTTACAAAAAAAAGGCAGCTCTGGCAAGGGTTGCTTTTTTTAACTGTGATCAGAACGGCGCAAGGGGAGTTCTTACTCGTAAATGCTGTAAGGGTTTGAGCGAGGGATAAGACGTTGGAGCGGCTATACAGATTTTATTGCAAATTAATTATATATTGATTGGCGTTATAGCGTATTATATTTTTGACTTTATCTTATATCCCTTCCGCAACCTGCCCAATATCATGTTTAACAACCATCTTCTTCCAACGTCCCGACCTGTACCATAAAAGACTTACGCACATCATCACAAAAAACGCTATGGCGTAAGATACCCAGATCCCTGTAATCCCCAAACTTGTGCCGGAGAGTATTGACGCAAGCGGTACTCTCATGCCCCATACTGATATTATTGTGAAAACTAATGTAGTAAAGGTATGACCGGCTCCGTTTATTACTCCGTTTGACACATACATTACCGCAAAGAAAATTGTCGCAGGCCCCATTATGCGCAGATAACTTATCCCCACGGCAATCACATCAGGATCAATTGTAAACGGGATCAAAAGTGTTTCGGGTATAGTTACAAAGAATATAGAGAAAAACAGAGTTATTGAGAGCGTCATAAGAAGCGCCCATCTGAAAATACTTGACACACGCTCTGTCTTACCCGCGCCAAGATTTTGGCCGACAATAACTGAAACCGCAAGCCCTATAGACTGCGCGGGAAGAAACGCCAAAGAGTCCACACGATTAGCCGCGCCGAATCCCGCCGCCGCCGCCGCGCCGAAAGAGTTGACAAAAGATGTAACGGCGGCTATACCGAGAGCCATAGCGGACTGCTGAATCATGGATGGAAAGCCAATTTTACAAATAAGCTTAGCAATATCAATATTAAACGAGAGCTTGTTTATACCGCTCACAAGTATATTACCTTTCAATTTCAGATAGGCGATTCCAAGCCCAAGCGCAAAAAAAGAGGAGATAAGCGACGCCCACGCCGCGCCGTTAAGTCCCATTGCCGGAAACGGCCCAAAACCAAGAATAAACAGCGGATCAAGCACCGTGTTGAGCAGTACACCTGCGCCTATAAAGTAGAGGGGCGTTTTTGTGTCTCCAACTCCGCGCAGAATTGAGGTAACCATAAAGCTCATAAACATAAACGGAAAACTTAAAAAAGAGATCCTCAAATAAGATGAGGCGAGAGGAAAAATCGACTCAGGCGTCCCAAGCAGCATAAGTATTTTGTCAACAAATAAAATACCGCTTATACAGGAAATCGCCGATAGAATAAACGCTAATGTAAAGGAGGTGCTTACGGTTTTTGTAACCATATTAAAATTACGCGCGCCGTAAAACTGAGAGACAAGTATGGTAGTGGCCATAGTAGCCCCGCCGGCCACCCCTACAAATATGAACACTACAGGAAAACTCACCGCAATAGCGCCCATCGCGTCACTGCCGATAAACCGGCCTACCCAGATAGCGTTTACAAGGCTGTAGCTTACGTTAAGCAGGTTGGCAAGAAGCATAGGTACGGCAAGTGAAAGCAGATGCCGGGGAATGCTGCCTTTTGTTAAATCTTTTCCGAATTTTTTAACTGTGACCATAGGTATGCGCGAATTTATCATCCCCGTTAAAGCAGGGGATTTGATGTTTAATTAATAATGGATATAAAAAATAATATGGAGTATCGTTAGTGTGGTTAAATTGGCGGGATTAAATGAGTGTTACGCCATTAAATCCAAATTTTCCCCTTTACCCATCTCCTTACCGACAGATACGTTGACTCCCGCAGTAACGTTCACGAGCTTCTCAGCCATCTGCATCATCTTAGTATTCGATGAAGTCATCGTTTTATTAAGACGATCGATCATTTGGGTGTTATTTATCAGGGCGATAGATATTGGATCCATAAGATTTTGCCTTTCGGTTACAATAATCCTTTTATATATATCGGAATATATAACTTAAACTTTAACGTTTTCTGTTAGAAAATATATATTTTTTCATAATGTTGGGGATACACCGCTTTTTTGAGGTATTATAAAAGAGATGAAAATTTTGATTTTTGCTCCGTTTGGGATTGGCAATGTTATTCTGCTTCTTCCGGTTTTAAGGGCGCTAAAAAAGGAAGATATAGAGTTTGATATTTTGAGTTTTCACGGGGCTGTGGGAAATATCATCGACCATTGGAATGAGTTTTCAGGTCTTTACAAAAACCATTTTCATCTTGGCAAAAGCAAAGTACAGATACTAAAGACAATTTTAATGATACGCAAGAGAAAGTATGACGTATCGATTCTAAGTTTTCCATCCGCGAGATTTCATTATAACGTATTAAGTTTTATCTGCGGAGCTAAAAGAAGAGTCGGCTCTGTCTATCCTGATAACACTTTTAAAACATTAGCGTTTCTTAACAATGCGCAGTATAAAGTGATTGAAAATATTCATGATACCGAACAAAATTTAAACCTTGTAAAAAAAGCCGGCGTCCTCAATAGCGGGGATTACGGTATTGAAAAGTTTCCCCATAAAATCCACAAAAATAAAATAATAGGGTTTCATGTAGGATGTTCAAAGAACGCTTCATATAAGCGGTGGGATGTTGAGAACTGGGAGAGGGTCGTACACTTTTTAAAAGAGTTTCATCCCGAATACGAATTGCAATTTTTCTTTGGCGGCGACGAGCAGGATGAACAGCGTTTTTTTGAAACTCACAGCGGTATAAAGATCATGAAAAACCTCTCCTTAAATCAACTCAAAGACAGCATATCGCAATGCCGTTTGTTTTTATCAAACGACAGCGGTCTTATGCACATAGCGGCTCTGAGCGGTGTTGAGACTGTATCGGTATTCGGCCCGTCAGATGAAAGACGCAATGCTCCTTTTGGCGAGAGAGCCGCAGTATTGAACTCAGAATGTAAAAAGCGTCCTTGCAGCCACTCCTACACAATTAAATCTCATAAGTTCAACTGTCAATTTCCCTCAAAAACCTGTTTGGATGGAGTCACTCCAGGTGATTTTATCGGGAAGATTGATGAGATTTTAAAACGTTAAAATTACCGCAGTTACGGATTTTAGGTTTAATTGACAACTGACCACTGATCTGGTACACCGCTTGCTTTTTTAGACTTTAAAAGCCGATTGTGCATCGGTGTAAACAGAAGTGTGTATCCAAATCTCTAAGGAGGATTTATGTTGCGCAAGAAATCTATTATGTCTATGGTGGCTGCGTTGTTTTTAACCGCAGGTTTTATGGTTGGCTGCAGTGACAATGATAAAAATAACAACAATCCCGTCACAGGCGGTGTTGATAAAAGCGGTAAGACTGTAGCGCAGGTAATTAAGGATGATAATGATCTGAGTATTTTTGCAGAAGCTGTTGAGAGAGCAGGACTTATGGAACAGTTGAATAATAAGGATCAGAAGTGGACTGTTTTTGCTCCTACAGACTCAGCTTTTCGTGCCAAATATCAGACAGAAGAAGCCCTTGAGACATTTCTCAATGACTCTGCCGAAGCTATAGTTCGTTATCATATTATACCGTACCGTGAGATAAAGGCGCAAGACCTTGCGAGCCAAAGTCCTATGTCTACTTATCTTGCCAATACAGAGATCAGGGCTGCTAACGAAACTAACGTATCCACTCCTGAAGCGGGCGAAGAAGATGAAGATGAGGGCGAAAATTCTGAACTTGCACCTGTAGTGATTCTTAACTATGGTCAGGCAGCAGTTATTGAGCCCAATATCACAGCAGACAATGGTGTGATTCACGAAATAGACGGAGTGCTTAATATTCGCAGTTCAAATTAATTAAGTGATATTGGTACGGGCGGCAGGTTACCACGTGTTTTTGAGGGGTTGCCGCCCTTGCTTTTTGTTGATTATACCTATTTCTGATTAAATATTACACTGTGCCGTTTGGCGGCCTCACGGCTGTCGTGCAGCCGCTGGGCGGCATAGTGTGATATTTAATCAGAACACAGTATATTCCAGATCAGCCGCCTTAAGTTTACCTCTCTTAACCTTAAACCTGTACTCCCAACTTTCACCATCTTCCGCGCAGATAATGTTTTGTAAATTCGTTCCCGCAGGAATGCCGCATGGCGGCATCACCGCAACAAAGCGCGGCCTGAAAATTTCACGCATCTCCTTAACAGTCTGTGCGTCTGCGGAGGGTATAATCAGCAGATCAAGCTTCTCTTTGAATTGTGAGCGTGTTTTTATTGAACTGTGAGCAAAAACAGAGCTGTCACAAACAAGTGTAGTCGTTTTATCAACAGTAAGAAGAACCGCGTGCGCGTTGTCGCTAAAAGGGTAAACGATCTGCCAAAAAAATCGATTTATCATTCCTGCCTGAGTGTTGAAAATAGGTTCAGGCCAGTTATCATAAGCTGTTTTGACATTATCAACGGATATTTGAGTTGATTGCGGACTCAGTATTGTCCATGACTGCGGCGGGTGCGGAAATGTGTGAAAATTGATTGCTTGGCTGAGAGTTACAAGATCCCATTCACCGCTGAGTTCTTCCTGAAATTGTTTATTATCTGAAGATGAGAGCGTTACAGGCGCAAAGAGTGTTACGACGCGTTTCGCCTGTGTTTTACCTGCGCCGCATATAAGCGTATAGCCGCTTTTATCACCCGCAAGCCGTATAGTTTTTGTTCCGGCAAAAGGGTTATTTCCCCCTTGACGGCTGTACCAGCTTAAAAGCGCGGCGGCAAAAATAAGAATGAAAACACGCATCAGGTGGAAGCGTCCCATGCGGTTTGGGCTGAAACTGAAAGTACCGCGCCGCTCCCTGATGCGCTCATACCGCTCTCTGTGGTCTAAAATTGCAGTCTCCGTTGTTTAAGGCTTGGAACTTATACACAAATATACTATATTATTTACTTAATAGGGTTCCAAGTTTTATAATTCAGGGGATAAAGATGAAACGTTCATTGTTGATTTTTATGATACTGCCGATAGTTGCGGGATGCGGCGCGCCCGCGCGTTCTTCGCTTAAAGAGATTGAATCAAAAGAACCTGTGAAAACTGTGGAAGCGCAGAGCATAGAGTATTCAAGCAGTACTCAAAGCTCGTTCACGTTTCTTGACACTTTAAATCGCGGCAAAGAGATCTCTCTCTCTGAAAACGATGTAGCAATGCTTGACGTCGGCCCCAGCAGAAGCGCTGCGCCCACAAAAGTTGAAGTTAATGAGCCGCGCTTTCGCATTCAGATTTTAGCATCCGGACAAATTGACGTAGTACGCGAGGAACAAAGAAAAGTAGAAGCCTCTACCGGTCTGCCGGTTTTTATGTCTTCAGAACAGTCACTTTACAAATTGTATGTGGGTGAATTTCAAACAAGAGAGCAGGCCGAAGCCGCTCTGCCGGAGATAAGAAAAGGGTATCGGGACGCGTGGATTGTGAAGAAATAGTTATCAGTTGTCAGTTTTCAGCGCAAAAAACCATTACTTCGGAGTTTTGATTTTTAACTGAAAACTGATAACTGTGCACTGAAAACTAATTTAAGATATCCTAACTCTGATATATTCCGCAAGATCTTTCAATATCGCCCCTTTATCACCCAAAAACGCTATATCTTTCCACGCGTTTTCAATGAGTTCCTGAGCGTAGCGTTTTGATTCCGCCATGCCGACGACTGCCGGGAATGTCGCTTTGCCTTTTTCTTTGTCGCTGCCGACATTTTTACCTAATGCTTCTGTAGTGCTCTCTTCGTCAAGTATGTCGTCTATTACCTGAAAAGCGAGTCCGACATTGTTGCCGTAAGAGGTGAGTTTTTCGATTGTCTCCGCCGGCGCGTTTGCGAGAAGCGCCCCTATTTTCACAGACGCTCTTATGAGCGCTGTGGTTTTATTGTTGTGGATATACTCTACAGTTGCTTTGTCAACAACTTTGCCTTCCGACTCTATGTCTACTACTTGCCCGCCAATCATTCCGCTTGTGCCAAGAGCAGCAGCAATCTCCGTTATTATGTCGACACGTCCTATGGACGCGAGTACTTCAAAAGCCAAAATACACAAAGCGTCGCCGCCAAGCACCGCGAGCGCTTCGTTAAAAGCCTTATGCGCGGTCGGCTTGCCGCGGCGGAAGTCATCATCGTCCATGCAGGGCAGATCATCGTGGATGAGCGAAAACGTGTGCAGCATCTCTATGGCCGCCGCGGTTTTCAGAGCTTTTTCATCGCCGAATTTCCCGCCGCACGCTTCATACGCCGCCATTACAAGGCAGGGGCGCACCCGTTTACCGCCGGCAAAGCTTGAGTAACGCATGAGCGAGTGTATTGAAGTAGGGTAGAGGGTATCGGGCGGCAATATCCGCTCAAGTGTAACGTTAGCCGCGTCGCTTACTTTTTGTATATACGCTTTGAGTTCATCCATCGTTTTGTTCTCCGCCTGTAAACGATTCGAGACTTTCGCCAAGAATCTTTGTTATAAATTCGCCGTCTTCACCTTTTATAAGCTCACGCAGCTTTCCTTTAGCGCTTTTGAGGTGAGTTTCACAATTGCGCATAAGACGGATTCCATCCTCAAAATGAATGAGCGCGCTGTCAAGTGTAAGATCATCCCTTTCAAGCTGCTCTATAATGATTTCAAGCTCATCAAGCGCTTCCTCAAAAGTGGGATTATTTTTCTTTTTTGTGGGCATATTGATATAATATAAGTAAAAGCAGCGATTAACTGATAGTGAATAATGAAAATATTTAATAGCGTGATCTATAATACGCGGTTTTTTAAGGTTTGGACAGCGGAAGACAAATGTCAATAATGGCGTTTTTTGCCATTATTGACATTTGGCTGGAGCGTGGGGGATTGGTTCCCCCCTTAAAAGCTTTTTATTTTGACTTTATTTAATTATGCGGCAGCTCTATGCCATCCTGATCTCTCAGTCCACTCCATAAATGATTCCAGATCAGGTATAATCTCTTTCAAACTCTTTATGTCAACAGTGTAGCCTCTCACATTGAACCACTCGTACATCATCGCCATATCCGCGCTCATTGCTTCTATCTCATCATAAGACTGCTCTTCGTATACGACTTTGCGTCCGATAGCTTGAGAAAGAAGCTCCGCCATCTGAGTACCTGTAAGTTCATCGCCCGCTATCTCAAGCGTGCGGTTTGTCCAATTTTGCGGTTCACAGAAAGCAAGAGCGACAAATCTACCAATGTCTTCAAGAGAGATAACCTCAAGTTCCACATCGGCCTTAAGGCCAAGTCTCAGTTTTCCATCATAAATAGAATCTTTCATAGCGAGTAGATTTTCCATAAAGAATACCGGTCTTAATATCGTGTAATCAAGTCCGCTTTTAGTTAGGTACTCTTCAATTTTTACTTTGCTGTCAAAGAACGGGACTCCTGTGTTCATATCCGCGCTTGCAACGCTGTTGTAAACAAAACGCTTTACCCCTGCGCGTTTCGCCGCGTCTATGAGCGCTATTCCCTGATTTATCTCGCCCTCAACCCCATATTCCATCGGCTGCTGAACGCCAAATACGCCGTAACATCCCTTAAGCGGCTCATCAAGCGACTGCGGATCTGTCATATCTCCGCACACGATTTCCGCGCCAAGACTTTTAAGCTCATTTGCCGCCGCGCTGTTTGGGTGTCTTGTTAAAGCTCTCACTTTCCATCCGTCCGATAAAAGAGCTCTCGCCACACTTCCGCCCTGATGTCCGGTAGCGCCTGTCACAAGTATCATCTTTCCTTTTATATCCATGCCCATAATCGTCTCTCCTTTCAAAAGCAAAAGCAGTATCTTTGCCGATTTTTTGGTAAAGAAAAAAAAATTATCACCGGCAGTTGGTGCTTTTGCTGTCTATCCATTAAAATTACGAATAAGAAGCGGGTAACTTGGCATGATATGTGTTGATAAGACGCTGCTGAGTTATTATATTATTTAGTTATATTTATTTAGATATCAATTAAATGCTGTACATAGTTGAGAAAATAGCCGATGAACATAATCGACTTTCACACCCACGTTTTCCCCGATGATCTCGCCCCGCGCGCGGTGGATGTACTAATTGAAAATGCTACATTCACCGGTATAACTATGAAAAATTACACCGACGCTACACTTAAAGGGCTTCAAGAGAGTATGCGAAAAAACGGTATCGCTGCTTCAATCACACTTGCGATTGCCACAAAACCGGAACACGTATCGACTATAAATGTGGGATGCGCTGAGAATCAGCATAAAAATATAATCCCATTTGGTACTTTACACCCGCAAATGAAAAATTTTGAAGTTGAAATCGACTATCTTGTCAATCACAAAATAAAAGGTATAAAGATGCACCCTGAATATCAATACTTTTATATAGACGACCGCAAACTCTATCCGATGTACGAGAAATTATCATCATCAGGCTTGATTGTAGTGTTTCACACCGGCAAAGACCCAGGCCCTTTTACCTGCGATCACGCGCTTCCGCCTGCGATTCGTAAACTCCATGCCGATTTTCCAAAGCTGAAAATTGTAGCCGCGCACATGGGCGGATGGATGCTGTGGGATGATGTGGAACGTGAGCTTGCGGGAGTCGATATCTTTTTTGATACATCCGCCGTTTATAAATTGCTTCCGCCGGATGATTTTGTACGGCTGTGCAAAAAGCACGGCTGTGAAAAAGTAGTGTTTGGAAGCGACTCGCCCTGGTATGATCAGGGTGAGTGCGTGGAGTGGATAATGCGTACTTCTCTCACAGATAGAGAGAAAGAGATGATATTAGAGACTAACGCTTTGCGTTTGCTTGATTTGTAATTGCCCTCTTGCCTTTCTTTTATTTTTTATTTTTCATCCTCCCATAATGCAATAAAATCTCATCCGTATGATGCAGCCGCCTCGCAATTTCACGCGCTATATTCAGTATTAAAAGCGAAAACAGGCGGCTGTCTGTTTCAAAAATATCCATAAGCACCTTACGGCTCAAAATGAGAAGCGACGTCTCTTCGAGCACAACCGCGGACGCGCTGTGGTTTTGGATTCCAATTACCGATGCTTCTCCAATGCAATGTCCAGGACCAAATTCAAATATTTCGATGGGATTATCATTCATATTAAGCACTAAATTTATACGCCCCTGCAAAATAATAAAAATCTCAGTAGCGGCTTTTCCCTCTTCAAGAAGTACGTCCCCAACGGCAGCGTCCATAATATCGCAGTTGTGCGAGATCGCGCTGATTTCATTCTCTGTAAGCCCCGAAAAGATAGTTACATTTCTGAGAATCGGCAGTAAAACGTCCGCTGCCATTTTTTTATATTTTATCATTAATTCATCCGCTTTATATAGGTGTGTTCACACAGTTTTTTAGTGGTCGTAAAAAGATTGTGCAAAAATCGAACCATTATCATATACATATAGTATTTTTACTATTCACTTTATCACTATCAGCTATTATATAAGGGTTATAACTATGGGACTTGCAGCAGGAATTATCGGGCTTCCCAATGTGGGAAAGTCTACAATTTTTAACGCGCTCTGCTCCGGCAGCGGCAAGGCGGAGGCGGCCAACTATCCGTTTTGTACTATTGACCCCAATCACGGCATTGTAGCGGTGCCTGATGTCCGTTTGGAGCGTATTACGTCAATCATTCCAACAGAAAAGGTAGTGCCCGCTTTTCTTGAGTTGATTGACATTGCGGGGTTGGTACGCGGGGCGAGCAAAGGCGAGGGGCTTGGGAATCAGTTTTTGGGCCATATCAAAAGCGTAGACGCTGTAGTGCATGTAGTCCGCTGTTTTGAAGACGGCGATGTGGTGCATGTAGACGGCTCTGTTGACCCGCTTCGTGATATATCAACAATTGATACGGAACTGATGTTTAAGGATTTGGATACCGCCGAAAAAGGGGTATTGCGTGTGTCAAAGGCGGCAAGATCCGGCGATAAGGAGATGAAAGCGAAACTTGAGATATACGAAAAAGTTCACGCAAAACTCTCTGAGGGCGTTCCGGCGCGCAGGGCGCTTGACAAAGAAGAGCTAATGATAGTTTCCGATATGCACCTGCTCTCCTCAAAACCTGTTCTATATGTTACAAATGTCGGTGAGGATGAGCTTTTGGAGGATAACCGGTATGTAAAGCTTGTAGTGGAACACGCCGCGGGCGAAAATGCTCAGTATGTAAAGATAAGCGGCAAAGTTGAAGCCGAAATATCTGAGCTTCCAATAGAGGAACGCGCCGGTTTTCTTGAAACGCTTGGCCTTGCGGAACCCGGTTTAACTACATTAGCGCGTTCAATCTATAAACTTTTAGGACTTGAAACATTCTTTACAGCAGGCGAAAAAGAGAACCGCGCTTGGACAATTAACGCGGGCTTTACCGCTCCGCAGGCGGCGGGCGTAATACATACCGATTTTGAAAAAGGATTCATTAAAGCGGATGTTTATACATTAGCCGATTTGGAAAACTACAAAACGGAAGCGGCGATACGGGCGGCGGGTAAAATTCGTTCTGAAGGACGGGAATACCTTGTAAAAGATGGTGATATAATGTTTTTTAAATTTAATGTTTAGTCATTATCGTTATCTGTGAAATAAAACATCAAGCCGTTTTAACTATGATTAACTGTCAAATCAAACGTCAAACCGTAAAATCGCTTATCATCAACAAAGCGATTTGTTTTTTTATTATGATTTGTCTCAGCGCTCTGCCGTGCGCGGGGCAGTCTCAAAGCAAAAAAGCTATCGAAGAGCGGATGCTGAGGCTCGTCACAAACGGTTCAATCGTTCTGCTTGATGAGGAGGGTGAAACGCTTATCTCCCACAGGGCGGATGAGCTTTTTGTTCCAGCGTCAATAATAAAAATAGTCACGAGCGCTGTAGCTTACGATATACTTGGGGAAGATTACCGGTTTAAGACAGAATTGTTTATAAACGAATATGAAGACATTGCGGTAAAAGGGTGGGGAGATCCCTATCTCATTTCTGAGGAGATCGAGCTTATCGCCAAAGCTCTCGTCAATAAAGGCATTACTGCCATCAGAAAAATTCATCTTGACCACTCAAATTTTACAGATCAACTCAGTATTCCCGGAGTATCACAAACCGCTAATCCTTATAACGCTCTCAACGGTGCGCTTGTTGTAAACTTTAACTCCCTCAATCTCAGAAAATGCGCTCAGGGCGAGGTATCTTCAGCAGAAGAGGTAACGCCTCTTACTCCGCTCGCGTTAGCCAAAGCCTCAAATATCAAGCGCGGTTCTGAACGAAGAATCAATCTCTCTTCAAATCCTCAAGAGTGCCGCCGTTACGCGGGGGAACTGTTTATCGCTATCTTCGAAAAAAACGGTATTACCGTGCAGGAACGCTCTGTAAACCATATTAAAATAGATCGTAATAGATGGGATATTATATATACCCACCTTAATACAAATGATATGACTGTGATAAACACAGGTCTTCAAAAGTACTCAAATAATTTTATAGCCAATCAGCTTTTTTTGACAGTAGGCGCGGTAAAAAAGGGTTATCCGGCTACACTTGAAAAGGGCAAAAACGCATTTGAAGAGCATATCAGTTCACGTATGAAAATCCCCGCGGGACAGCTTGTCATGGAAGAGGGCTCCGGTCTTTCAAGAAACAATAAAGTCACCGCGAATATTATGATAAGAATTCTGCGCGAACGCCCGGAATTAGCGGAGCTTCTGCCCGAAAAAAGAGGCGCGCTCGCAAAATCAGGAACTCTTACCGGAGTTTCTAATTACGCGGGTTATATACAAACGGAGAAAGGACTGCGTCCTTACGTGATAATGCTTAATCAAAACGCGCCTAACCGCGACAGGGTTCTTGATCTTTTAGTTGAGTATTGCAGGGGGGATTAAAAAAACTTAATGCAGAAATAAAAACATAAAATCCGAAACTATTTCTGCATTCTGCATTTTGCATTATTATTTTTATATAGGGCATCAATAAAAATCATAAAACAGACAAGGGATGAGAATCACATGAAAAGAGTCATAACAATTTGCTGTATGTTAGTTATCGCCGGTAGTTTTTCCGTATACAGTCAAGCTGTATCACCGGCCAAAAAGCAGGATATACTTAAACTGATTGAAGTAATGGACGCGAAAGCTCAGATGGCGCAGACTTTTGATTTGATGTTTACAAATGTGATGGAATCAATGGGCGCCGGCATACCGGCGGATGTAAAACGTACTTTTAAATCTAAATTTGAATCTAGAATTAATGATTTTGTAAATCAGCTTATTCCTATTTACGATAAACATTTTACACATGATGACATAAAAAATATTATTAAGTTTTATGAAACGCCTACAGGCAAAAAGATGATAAAAGCCACGCCTCTCATTACTCAGGAATCTTTTGCCATCGGACAAAAATGGGGACAGGATTTGGCGCAGGATATTGTAAACGATCTGATGAAACTTCAGAAGTAGGGAAGCCGCTTTTACTTTTTATCTGTTTGCTTTAAGTAAACTATCTTTTATATTATGAAATTATGAAATATGGATATACAGCCCTTTGATCCCAAAAAACACGCTGAGGAGGATGACAGCGGCGAAGGCAGTGTTCATATCCGCAATATGCTCTCCTCCCTTAAGCATACTACTCTTTCGGCAGGAGCGGCTATAGGTAAATACCGCATTATTGAAGAGGTTGACCGCGGCGGCATGGCTGTGGTTTATAAAGCGCTTCAGACAGATTTGGAGCGCGAAGTCGCCTTAAAAGTGATGTCCGCGAATGTTACCGTAAATTACCGTTTTATGAAGCGGTTTCTCAGTGAAGCCCACTCTATAGCTAAGCTTAACCACCCCAATATTGTAAGTATATACGAAGTCGCTTCCGAAGATGGTGTTTACTATCTTGCGATGGAGCTTATTTCCGGTAAAAATCTTTATGATCATATTTACGATACAAGGCCAAAATTAGCGGACGCGCTTGAAATCGTGTCAAAACTCGCCGAAGCGCTCTCTTACGCTCATAAGAAGAAAATTATCCACAGAGATCTAAAGCTTAACAATGTGATAATGAAGGAGCCGCTATTACCCGTACTTATAGATTTTGGGCTCGCAAAAGCGATGGAAGACGCTAACGACGGGCTTACAAAAACCGGTGAGATTATGGGGTCGCCCGCGTACATGGCTCCTGAGTGTCTCAGCGGTTCCGCAATAGATCACAGAAGCGACATCTGTTCTTTGGGGATAATGCTCTATGAGATGATCACATTTAAAAACCCTTATTTTGATCAGCGTAATATTTGTCAGACAACGCTTAACGTAATAGAGGCGAAACCTGTTCCGCCAAGAAAGCTCAATTCCCGTATATCGGCTGAAATTGAGGCTATAACTCTTAAAGCTATGGCCAAAGATCCGGCTGCCCGTTACCAGTCTATGGATGAGCTCCAGGCGGATATAAAAAGCTACCTTAGAGGCGGTATTGTTTCGGCCAAGCCCCCAAAATTGCCAAAACGCGCGGCGCATTTTATGCGTCAAAAATGGGTTCCGTTAGTAATAGCAGCTCTCATCATTGGTTTTAGCGGGATTTTTACAGCTAATAACTATCTTCAAAACCAAAAAGGGTACTCGCACTGGCAGCTTGTACACAGCGAATTTCCCGCAAGCCTCGAACAATGGGTGCTTGGAGGCGAAGGGACTTCGGAACGCCCCTACTCTTTGCAAAGAGGGAGCACAGATCAGTTCAGATTAGAAAGAGAGGGGCAAACCCTGTTTTTGTCTTCACCTGGATTCTCATACGCAAGGCTTGAATGGAGATTTACCCGCGATATTCTTATTGAGTTTGACGTACATTCTGCCGATCACAGCATTTTTAACACAGGTATTTTTCTTTTTGGCAACACTCCCGACAGCGCTTACTGCATTCACATAAACCGAGGCGCGAATGGAGAGAGCGGAATAACGTTTCCGGGAAGCGATTTTTTATTTCAAGATATTGAGAGCTGGAAAATTCCATGGCAGGCTAAAAACAGAGTGGCTGTTGAGCGCGCGCAGAACTCCATCTCTTTTCGCATAAACGGAGTTTTGGCCGCCAAAATTTTTGATTATTTTCCGCCGCTTGGTAAAGATCATGAAAAAATAGGTTTTTTTATAAACGGCAGCAGTGCGCAGTTTTCAAATTTAAAAGTTTACCGCCGTACAATTCCAATGAACCCAAGTCCCGCGATAGCGGCTGACCGTTTATGGGAAAGAGGTGATTTTGAAGCCGCTATTGATGAATACAGAGGGGTTATGGTAGATCAGGCCGCTTTAGCTGACGCTATGAATCTTCACATTAAAATAGCGGACTGCCAGATTCGGTTAGGCAGCTTTAATGACGCTCACAAGACTTTATCCCAAACCGCACGCCTGCAAAGCAGCGGCGACCTCAGGGCGCGCGCGATGTTTATGCAGGGACTGGCGTATCAGAAGTCCGGCAGCGCCGGCAGAGCGGAAGACATATTTGCAACTGTAGCCCAGTATTTTAAACACAGCTCAGTCAATTTTTATATTATGTCAAACAAGTTAGCTTTTTGCGGCGAAAAGATAAAAAATGGTCATTTAGACAGCGCCCGGTATTATATCAAAGAGTATACACCGCTTTATTCAAATTTCTCAGCCCAATGGGGAAATATCTATCTTAAGATTCTTAACATACAGGCGATGCGGGGAGATGTTGAGCAGGCGCTTGAGACTTCAAATGAAATCTCGGCTCTTTACTCACACAGCAGCGCAATAATGATGCGGGCAAAAACAATTTTGGGAAAAGCGTACCTTAACGCGGGGCAAACCGTTAAGGCCGCAGAGATGTTCAACCTCTGTATAAGCACTCAAAACACATTAGATAATGTATGGGAGGCGTGGTTTAGTCTTGCGGAAATTTATGAATTTGATAAGGATTATCAAAATGCCCGCTCGCTTTATCTAAAAATCCGCAACGAGTGCCCTCCAACGTCTGAGATCTTTTGGATGGCAATGCTCAAATGCGCCGAGTACAGTGTTAACAATACAACACCGCTTGCGGAGACGGCGCTTTTACACACGATAACTAACAGCAATCACCCCTTTGCGCTCCCCAGATTGATTGCTAACTATTATTTAAACAAGATGGATGAAAAAACATTCAGGGGCTACTATACATCTTTTTATTCCGGTGATATATGGCACCAGTATTACACAGCCAAAAAGCAGTTTCTAAACGGAAATAGAGATGATGCTTTATTGACGCTTGCAAGCTTGAAAAAAGAGCTGCCGGACAGCTCCTGGCGCACCTTTCGAGTTCAAAAAATTCTGCAAAATCCCGACAAATGGCAGTAAATTTTTATAGAAGTTTTCCCATAAACCGCTCAGCGTCAACAATAAAACGGGTATGTTTACCGCGCCCGATTTCTTTGTTGCCATCGTTTGCTGTTACGGAAAATTTGATACCGCGCCCATCAACGGCTTCTATAACAGCCGCCGCAATTATTTCAGTTCCTATAGGACTTGCGGCTATGTGCGATACGTCTATGTGCGTTCCTACTGAGGTTTGACCCGCTTCCAATACATCCGCAAGACATTCACAGGCCGCTTTTTCCATAAGGGCAATCATCATCGGAGTTGCGAATACGTCAAGACTGCCGCTGCCAACGGTTTTCGCGGTGTTTTTATTGTCAACAATTGTATTGACAGATGCTGTTTTGCCTATCGTTATATTCTCACTCATGTACGCGTTACCTTTTCTTTAGACGATGTTTATTCAAGAACTACTCTTTCAAAAAAACGCTCAATTGATACAGCTTTTCCGGTATCATCATTAACCTCAATAACAACTCCGCTTATGACAGGGCTCTCTTCGCTCGGCTCAAAGCGTATATAGCTTTGCAGGAGATATTTTTTAATGACCCCTTCAGCTTTCATACCTATTATAGAATGCTCCATAGGCCCCGTCATTCCAGCGTCTGTAATGAAAGCTGTGCCTTTTGGAAGTATCCGTTCATCCGCTGTCTGCACATGGGTATGGGTGCCGATAACCGCGCTTACGCTCCCGTCAACATACCATGCGAAAGCGGCCTTTTCGCTTGACGCTTCGGCATGAAAATCAACGAGTATAACCTTAGTTTTTTCTTTAAGTTCAAGAATCGCTTCCGTCCCCATACGAAACGGGCAGTCAAGCGATTCGTGCATGAAAGTACGTCCCATGAGGTTTATAACGCCAATACTTCGTCCGTCATCCAAAGTAAACAGGGTAGAGCCGTGTCCCGGATTACCGGGAGGGTAGTTGAGAGGACGCAGTGATACAGGGTCATCCATAAACGTAAAATCATTATCACTCACACTAAAAGAATGATTCCCGCCTGTCACCACATCCGCGCCGTATTTTTTTAATTTACGAAATAGATTTTTAGTAATCCCGCGCCCGCCGGAGGCATTTTCTCCGTTGACAATGCAGACGTCAATGCAAAGTTCTTCAATGAGAGAGGATAATCGTTGAGCTAACGCTCTCTTACCGGAATTGCCGAAGACGTCTCCGATGAATAAAATTTTCATTGTTTAGCCCCCTTGAGGGGGTTGGGGGTGATTGTGTGGCGGGGCGTTACGGGGTGTCCCCGTACGGGGGGTGGCGGAAGACAAAAAAATTGAACGTCTTTTTGTTCAATTTTTTTGGCTGGA
>Ga0123356_10003397_pt1 | contig 16692 bp, 16 predicted proteins | sample TergutEmb28metaG_2_FD_92546 | JGI IMG/M metagenome (GOLD analysis project Ga0123356, IMG submission 92546) | Embiratermes neotenicus P3 segment gut microbial communities from Petit-Saut dam, French Guiana - Emb289 P3 | ecosystem: Host-associated > Arthropoda: Insects > Digestive system > Gut ...
TTGAAGTTTTGATGAAATGTTTTTTTAATTGGGCTGAATTTTATGTTTTAACTGAGATATATGGTAATAATATGCAAAAGCTCAAAATCACATATTACCTAGAGACCGAAAGTTACGGGTTAAAATAATTGTTGTTGTATTTGTTTTTTAGGTCGGAGGCATTGGGTGCATACACAGTTAAATGGTAGGTCTTTTGTGGAACAAGTTTTAGCGTATTTGCAGATGCTGCATCCAAAGTCTATGTTGCAGATGGTGCAGGTTTGGGTAAATGATATTTCTGATTTTAAAATATCTTGTAAGGTGTCTCGGAGTTGGTTTACGTTGTTGTAGTTTTTTATGCTAAATAGCATTTTTTGGCTATCATATTCTAAACCTAAACGTATTAGTGTGATGAATTTTTCTTTTTCTACACGTGGTAGTTTGAAGCCTTTTTTATTTAATAACACAACTATCTTTTGCTCCTAAAACATTTTTAAACTTGTTAAGAACGTTACTTCTTCAGGAGTAAGTTTTAACCATTCAATCAGTGGAGGGGCTTTCTTTTTTTGTTGCAACATTAGTCTAAGGTATGGCACGAAAATCATTTTTGCTTCGTATTTGCTGATGTGACATTGGGTGCCGATCTTTGTGCAGATGCTGGTTAACATTGTGCGTTTGTTTTTGGTCCAAAACAGTGTAATAATTCTGATTGGCGGGGAAATAAATTCGAAGGGTTTGTATGATTCAGGGTTAACTGCTGCGGCTTGAGCGAGATTGTTGTAGACATATTTAAGCAGATGCCAGTTTTCTGTTCCTATTCTTCCTCGGAAAACGTCTGCTTGGGATAGATAATCGTAGGCTTCTGCAAGATTATCGGGGTTAGTGTGACGTCGGGGCATGTTGTCGCCTATGGTTATTAACAAGTCATCATATTCTACGTTTGAGAAATTAAGAAGAGTGGCTGCCTCTGCAATGTTTTTTGTGGCAAAGTAACCTTTTAGGGTGTCATACATGCTGATGTCTTTATTTCTTAGTCCTATGGCTAATGTGTCTTGTTCGGTTAGAGTTTTGCCTTCTTCGCTTAATCCTTGTAGATCGTTAATTGCTGAACGTACATCGCCTTGACTGTTTGTTGCAATTTTTTCAAGAGCTTCAAATTCATATTTGATGTGTTCTTGTTCACATATCTTTTTGAGCGCCATTATAATTAGGGGAATGCGAGTTTGTTGGAATCTTATTAACAGACAGAGTTTTTTGAGGGGCCGCAACTTTTCTAGGTCAGAATCATTGGCTGCCATTATAATTGGAGTACGTGTGTTTTCAATAATTTTCATGATGGCATTAACTCCACCGCGATCTTCGTTACCCGCGATGCCATCAACTTCATCCATAAACAACATGTTACCTTTGATTTCACTGGAAAACTTGTCTAACCCCGTAAATGCTGTTGCTGGATTTGCTATACGGTTTACTGCTTTTTCTGATCGAGTGTCACTGGCGTTCATTTCTACGATTCTGAATTTGTACTCGTTTGCGGCGGCATTGACAAGGGTAGTTTTGCCTACACCTGGTGGTCCATATAATAGTACCGCTTTTTTGGTGGGCCGTTTATTTTCTAACCATTCAATAAAAAGTGTTTTTGCTTCTTCGTTGCCTATGACGTCTTTGATTGTTGTTGGTCGATATTTTTCGACCCACAAGTCATTTTTCAACTGCTTTCCCCTAAAGATTTACCCACTTTGGTAAATTGAGCTAAAAGCGCACTTAACTGTAGATCACTGTTAGCGCCCTGCGTTAGGCGGTAATCGTATTCCCCAAGAATATTGCTAAGTTCAGCTTTCTGTTCAGGGGATATGTAGCTGATTTTGAAGAGTTCTTTTTGCATTTGACGGATGATTTCTGCACCTGTGAACCCATAAGTGCCGATAATATCATACATCACTCGACGAGCTTCCATAAAGTCACCATTAATGGCTTTATTAAGCATAAGTTGAACCTGTTTGGGACTAGCTTCACCTATGACTTGAGCTATGATTTTTTCATCTACTGCGGCGCCATCCGTGTAGGCTGCTGCGGTTTGTAGAGCATTGATGGCATGACGTAAGTCACCTTCAGCATAATCTACGATTCTTTCAACGGCTTCAGTGGAGATGTTTACGTTTTCTTTTTTTGTTATATCCTTTAGATGTTCTATCATAGCAGCTCTATCAAGTCGTGAAAATCTGAAAATTGCGCATCTACTTTGAATAGGCTCAATTATTTTGCTTGACTGATTACAAATTAGAATAAACCTTGACGTGCGACTACTAGTCTCCATGATACGTCTAAGTGCCGTCTGAGCGGGACCCGTCATTTGGTCACATTCATCTAAAATAATCAATGCAAAAGGTACATCACCAAATGCACCTCGACTATAACGTGAAAAATCTTTAACGCGCTCTCGAACGGTGTCAATGCCTCTTTCATCTGAAGCATTAAGTTCCAACGTAAAGTTTCTCCAATTTTGCATACCAAACAGTTCATGAGCAATACATAGAGCTGTTGTGGTTTTTCCTGTACCTGGTATGCCTGCAAACATTAGATGTGGCATAGTTTTTGGATTTCTCATAAACGCTTTGAGACTCTCTACAATGTCATGTTGATTCACTACAGTTTCAAGAGTTTTTGGACGATACTTCTCTACCCACATAAGTGCTTCTTCATTTGTCGCCATTAATGTAACCTTCCACAAGTAACTTTAACAATTACATCCTACTAAATAATTTACTTTTCCTACAACTAAAAAATAGAATAAATACAAACTGGGTTACTGTTTTATCTATCTGGTTACTTCACTTAAAAGTTATCGGGAATTAAAGTTGATAGTGCATTCAACTAAGGATTATTGTTCCCTGTAGGTTTCCAAAAAATGAAGTTTATTTTTTTTTGGCTTTTTTAGAATTAGTTTGTGTTTGTTTGTTTAAAGTGTTTGAGGTAGTCTTCGAGGGCTTTTCGTCTTACTTCTTGGGTTATGTCCCCGCGTGTTGTTTCAATGATCTTTCTTGCAACATCGGTTTTTCGTCTTAATCCTGGTACAAGCATGTAGGCTTCGTCAAGTGCAAGAAGTTCAATAAAGATTTCATCCATCCCTTTGAGGTATTCTTCTCCCTTTTCCACATCGCCTTCTCGCAGAGTGTCAAGGAACAGGCGTCTATATTCGCCTACGACATCTGCTAAGCCAAGTGCGTATTCAATTGATGGTACATTGATCTCTTTAGGTGTGATAAACCTGTTTTCTTTTATAAGTGTTAAAAAGATGTTGGCCTCTGCGTATTCTTGTAGTGCATCACTAAACATGCCACAGTAAATGATGTTAGGGTATTGTTTGGCGAGGTTTTGTAGTGTGTCAATTTTTTTTGTCGCGTCTTTAACCATTTTTTCTGCTTCTAGTGGCTTTTTCTGATGGATTAACAATATAGCTTGTTTGGACAGACTAGTTACTTTACGCATGTCTTCATGTGTGTCTTCACGGATTTGATTTTTTTGCATTAAGTCTTGTTTTATTTCTTCAAGAACAGTTTTAAGGGTGGTCAATCTTTCACCTTAAGATACTTAAATGGGCTTTCTTATTTATCCGTTTAAAAACAAAGATGCAACTATTGGCTTGTTGCGATGATACTTTATTTTTGTATGTTTTTACTATTTACGTTTTTATGACTTAGTAAAACTACGCGACTGTCTACTGATTCATCAATTATATTATACCCTGTTTTTTCTGATAGTTCTTCTGCAAATGTTTTAATTTCTGCAAGTTTGGGCATGTCGTCAAATCCTAGTCGTAAATTAGAAAAACCAATATGCATGTATGCTTTTGCTTCGATAAAGGTGGGGTTAGCCTTCTCGATCAGTTTAGCATATTGATCAATGTTGTTCATATTATGGTTTTTAACAAGGGTCATTCGTAATGCAGTTCTACATTTGAAACTTTGAAGTTGCTCTAATGATTCGTTGAGATATTCCCAAGCTTTAGGTATGAGTGGGCGACAGATTTTTTTGTAGCTTTGTTCATTTGGAGCGCAGAGGGAGATGTATAATTGTGTTGGTTCTTGGGTTAGGTTTGCTAGTTTTTCGGGTAGGGTACCATTGGTTACAAGGAAAACGGTGAAGTCTTTTTGTCGGTATAATCTGATGAGTTCACTGATATCTGGATAGAGTGTAGGTTCGCCTGTTAGGCTTATTGCTACGTTTTTGGGTTGTTGCGCTTCGGTTAGTTTACGCCAGTTTACTCTTGGGTGACCTTTGTAGCCACTGAGGATTTTTTCTTGTGCCTTGATGCTTGCGTTTATGATTTCTTCTGGTTGGTTTAGTGTGGGTAGTTTCATTTCGTTCCATGTGACTTGTAGATCGCCACTTTGGGCGCGCCAACAGAATAGACATTGTTGTGTACAGTAATATAGAGAAGGGGTCATTTGTAGGCATTGATGGCTTTTTATGCCATAGAATTTTTCTTTGTAGCAGACTCTGTTGTTTACTATTGACTCATATAGCCATTTGCAGCGTTTAACTGCTGAATGATTGCCTATAAGATGGTATTTTTGTTTTTTTAGTGTTTGTTTAAGAGGTTCTGGAATTGTTTGTTCCAATACGGCACATTCCATGCTGATTTGTCTCTATATATTTTGACGTGTTTTTAATGTTTCCTTGTTTATTTTGGATTGTGATGTAGTGTTTGTGTGTGGGTTACAATAAAGTTTATATTATTTCTAATGAACAACAATATTAACAAATATAAAATGTTAATGTTTAGATTTTGAAACTAACTTGAGGTGTAATGTATGGCTCAATCAAAATCTTGTTCACCATCATGCTCATCTTTTAGATGTGGTAAAAATGTTGCTTGGTTCCGACGAGACGGTGTATGGTGTAAAGACGGCGACGAATACTGTAGTGTTGTAAAGTGTACTTATGCTATGTGTAATAAACGACGTTTGCTGTCCCAAGGTATTTGCGGAGAAACTGTGAAACGAAAAACCGTTGAACGACCACCTGATGACGATCTCTTTAAGGATGATTTAAAACTAAAGAATGTTCCTCTGAAAGGTCGAGCATTGCGAAAACTTAGTCGTAACGAAGACGATGATTACTAGTTTCTTTTAAAAAATTGGTTTACTCGCAGTTGAGCGAGTTTCCATTTTTTTTTTACTTTATCTTGATTGGATTCTTTTTACTACTGGCGGTTTTACTTTCTTTAAAATGCGGTAACCGCAAATGATGCATTTTGTTTCTCCGCCTCGTAGCTCTAATTCTTCAGATGGAACGCGTGATCCGCACCGCATACATTCATAAACAATTCCTGATTTTTCCATTGAAAATACCTCTTCCTACAAAGAAAAGCATTTTACTTTTAAACGTTTCCAATAGATACCGAAATAAAAATGCGTCGAAGACTAAAAGCGCGAGTAACTGCTGTGAACTCAACTAATGTTTGTAAGTCTTATGATATTGTAGGTGACATAGCTATTATCAAAGTATCCGCTGATGATGCAGAAAATGCAAAAAAGACTGCAGATGAAATAATGAAGCTTTACCCTCGCAAGATTAAGGCGGTTTTTATGCAAATTAGTGCGGTACAGGGTGATTTTAGGGTTAGGCAATTAAAGTTTTTGACTGGAGAAAACCATACGGTTACTATCTATAAGGAGCATGGTTGTTTTTTTAAGGTTGATATTGAGCATTGTTATCTTTCTCCGCGACTTTTGTTTGAGCATAAAAGAGTATCTAACCTTGTAACGCAAGGTGAAATAGTTGTTAATATGTTCTCGGGTGTTGGCTGTTTTTCTATATTGATTGCTAAAACTTCTGGCTCTAAAGTTTATTCGATTGATGTTAACCCCGTAGCGTATGAGTGTATGCAGGAAAATGTGCAACTTAATCGTGTTTCTAATTGTGTTGTTCCATTATTGGGTGATTCCAAAGAAATCATCACCTCGCAACTAGTAGGTGTGGCTGATCGTGTTTTGATGCCTTTGCCTGAATTAGCTTTTAAGTATTTACCTTATGCTCTATTGGCTTTAAAGTCGTCTAGTGGGTGGATTCATTTTTTTGATTTTCAGCATGCTACTAAGGGGGAGGATCCAATTGAGAAAACTCGGCAAAAGGTAATCGTGTGTTTGGATGCTTTAGGTGTACGTTATAGTTTTGGTTTTTCTCGTGTTATTCGCAGTGTTGGGCCTCATTGGTATCAGGTAGTTTTGGATATTTGTGTATCGGGTTTGTCAAGCAAGTTTTTATATTAACAGGTTTTAACTATGTATTGTGATGCTGATATGAAACGTAAATTAATGGAGATTCTTGCTTGTCCAATTGACAAACATCACCCTCTTGATTTGATGGTGTTTGAGGAAAAAGACGAGATTGTTGAGGGCGTAATTATTTGCCCTGAATGCCATAGATGGTATCCAGTTCGTGATGAAATTCCTGAGATGCTTCCCGACGAGTTACGTAAGGAAGCTGAAGATTTGCCTTTTCTTAAGAAGTGGAGAGAGCAAATTCCAGAAAACATTGTAAAGGAAGGTAAACCCTTCAATTTGAAGGGTTAAACAGTTTTTCTGTTTATCTGTTTAATTTTATTACTGCATTTTTAGCTGATGACTCCATGGCGGCAGTGGCAATTTCTAATGCATTATAGCCGTCTTCACCTGTAATTATAGGTGTTTTATTTTCAATGATGCATTCAGTAAAGTGTTCAAGTTCCGCTTTCAAAGGTTCTTTGAAGGGACTTCTTGGTTGCACTGTTTCTGTGGCATTTTCAATCCATAGCTCTTGGCTATTGTAATCTAGTCGCATGATAGCTTCACTTCCTGTTACATTTAAGGCGCGAATTTTGTATGGCGTTAACCAATTAGCCTCGATGAAGGATGTTTTACCGCTCTCATATGTGAGCATTATTTGAGCATAATCTTCAAATTGACGATGTCGCATGCTGCCCATCTTTGCATAAACGCTTACGGGTTTTTCACCTGAGATAAAGTACATAACATCAATGTCATGAATGGCTGTATCTTTTACTACTCCGACATCTCCAATTCTCTCTGGCCATTGAGCAACTCTTTTTGCTGTTGCAGAGACCAGTTCACCAATTTTTTTTGTTTCCACTGCTTGTTTGATTTGTTGTATTCCAGGAATAAAACGCATTAAAAAGCCAACAGAGAGACACAAATTATTTACTTTGGCGGTATCTATTAGTACTTGTGCTTGTTTTGTGTCAGTAGACATGGGTTTTTCTACAAGCACATGTTTACCTGTGTTTAGACATTTGAGTGCTTCTTCTGCTAGCTTTGTTGACCATGTGCATACGCTGACTGCTTGGATTTCAGAGTTTTTTAACATGTCTGAACTGTTGGTGTAGGCTTTTGCTCCATATTGTTCTGCTATAATTTTGGCGCGTTCTAAGTTGACATCGCAAATTGCAACCAAGTTTGTGTTTTCTAATTCTTTGTAGATTCGAGCGTGATTTTTTCCCCAAAAACCTGTTCCGATTACTGCTACTCCAAGCTTGTTCAAAGTTTATCCATTCCTCTTCCTATTCCACGATATATGAAGCCTTCTGCTTGTATTTTCTCTGGCTCTGTGATACCAATCAAATCTACAAGCACTGCGGGTTTTTTCATAACTGTTTTAAGTCTTTTAAGATTTAACCGTTTAAACTGCTCCTGTCCTATTAGAATTACGAGACAATCAGCACCTTCTATGGTTTCGTTTAAACTTCTTTTCAAGTCAGGACTTGTATCTACCATTTCATTTTTTGAAAGTAAGAGCTCATAGAGCGTGACTTTTGCGCCTTTAGCGGTCGCAGCCTCTATGTATTTTGCTGTTATAGTGTTTTGATTAGACGTTCCAAATACTGCTACTTTGGACCTTCGCAGGCTTTTGTCACAGCTACGGAGCGCTTCTTGAGTTAAATTGATTGCGTACTTTACTCTTTCTTCGTTAATTTGTCTGCTAAGTTGTGGTAGTCGAAGTTTTATGTTAAGGTTTTCTGCACTTTCAATCAACAGACAAGTTTCTTTTCGATTTTCTTCTCCCTCAATGGACGGCCAAAAATTTGAGTTTTCATCGTTAATTAATTTTTGAACTTTAAAATAATCCATTCCAGTGTTTTCACAGAAAAATGCTAACTCGTTAGCTAAAGCCATGCATGTATCTTGTTGTGCCCCTTTGAAGAGTGTTGCAAGTTCTGCAAGTTTAACTTGGTTTGTTTGTTTGACTTTAGACGTTAGTGTTTTAAGAACTATAGTTGCTACATCCAAACTCTGTTGATTTGCTGAGGCTATAATTAGTTCTGTATTGTTTAGTGATTTCATTGGACGTGTTCTTGGCAGATGCAATGGGTTGTATGCTAAAAGAAAATCTTTACCTTCTTTTAATCCTGAAGTGTTTTCAAGAGTTTCTTTTAGCAAAGTTTCTGTGGAGCCAAAACCACCGATACCTCCATAAATTAAAAGTGCCCCCTGTTTTAGGGCAGTTCCTACTTGTTTGTATGCTCCTTCAAGTTCTAACGTGTCGGATTTCTTTTTTGCATCCATTCTGATGTTTATGGCTAAAACAATTATGTCGCTTTGGGCAACTGTATTTTTTCTCATACTTGAGGTAGTCAGGTTACCTGTATCAATGTGTTTTTTTAAACGTGTTTCAATTTCATGGTTTATGCAACAGTTTTTGGCTTTGGTTAAACGTTTTAACAGGTTTGGGTTTTCATCGTTGCATGTGACTTTGTATCCTGCTCCGGCAAATGCATCTGCGTAAAGTATTCCAATTTGTCCACAGCCAACTATGCTGACCGTATATTTTGCTCTTTTTTCTTCTGAATCTACATCTTGTGTTTGCAGATTTAATACCGAAGGCATATTGACCGCATCCTCTTTTTCTTTTGTTTATGACTTGAAAAGTGTTAGATAGTTTGGAGTAGTTCTTTAAGTTTTGACTGGTATTCTTCGACTAGTTTTAATGCTTTTTCTTTGTTTTTTGCTTCAGCGTACAGTCGGTAAACTGGTTCTGTACCGCTGGCTCTAATTAGTATGGCACTTTTGTCGTTAAACCAGATTTTTACGCCATCGATGGTGCTGAGGTTTTCATTTTTGACTTGTTGGTAAATTTTTTCTTGAAGAACTGTTTTCTTTTCATTTGGGCAGTTGATTTTACTTTTTTCAATAAAGTACTGTGGTTGTTCAGCAACTAACTCGGAGAGTTTTTTGTCTGTTTTCGCCATTATTTCTAACAGTAGTGCTGTGGTCATGGCACCATCTCGGACTGCTTGGTGTGGTCCGTAAAAGACTCCGCCGTTTTCTTCACCACCTAATTGGGCGTTAATTTCTTTCATCTTTTGTGAGACCGTTACACTGCCCACTTTTGTCCATTCAATTTTTCCCTCGTAAGTGTCTGCGATGTCTTTAATCAATGTTGATGAGCTTACAGGTGTGACAACTTTTGCATCTTTATTTTTTAGAAGGAAGTATTTTAGTATAACTGCAAAGGTTTTATCTCCCATGTAAATCTCGCCGTTTTCGTCAACAAAAATTGATCTATCTGCATCTCCATCAAAAGCTACTCCTATATCTGCTCCAATGGCTTTCACAGTTGCAGCTAAATCACCCAAACTTTCTGGACGTGGTTCGGGTTCTCTGCTAGAAAAGGTTCCGTCAATATTTGCATTTATGCTAGTCACTTTACAACCTAATTCTCGTATCAGAGATGGCGCGGTTAATCCACCTACACTGTTTGCAGCATCAACTACTATATGAAACTGTTTTTTGGCTATTTCTTCTATATCGACATGAGTTTTAATTGCGACGATATATTCACTGTTAATGTCTGTTAACTCTTTTATTTCTCCTAGTTTATCCCATGGGGCAAAATTGATTTTGTTGTCAAAATAGATTTTTTCAATCTCTACTTCTTGTTCATGTGAGATTTCAATACCATCGTTCCAGATAACTTTAATTCCATTGTATTCAGCTGGATTATGTGATGCTGTGATGATGATTCCGCCGTCCATTTTATGGTTTTTAACGGCAAATTGAAGTGATGGTGTTGGCACCATTTCGGTGAAGTATACGTTGCATCCCGTTGCGGTTATGCCTGACGTTATTGCTTTAGCTAGCATTGGACCACTGGTTCGTGCGTCATATCCTAAAAGAATGTTTTTCTTTCCAAAAAAGGTTCCAATTGCTAAACCAATTTTAACTACTGCATCGGGAGTTAATTCAACATTGACGAGTCCTCGTATGCCGTTGGTGCCAAAAAGTTTTTTTGATGTACTCATAGATAACTGACCTTTCTGTTCTAACAGATAACGTTTCTTTTTAAAATAGTTTCAGATACTTCCTTAGCTGGACAAACAGCAAATTCATTAGTTAAGTTTATGTTGTCTTTGATTTTTGCTTGGTCTGCAATGATGCAACCATTGTTAATTTGAACGTTTTTGCCGATGATTGCATTTTCTCCTATTATTGCTCCGTTAATTTTGGTGTTATCGCCGATTTTTGTATCAGGAAAAATTATTGAATTATGAATTTGTACTCTATCTCCAATTGTAACGTTTTTTCCCAATACTGTATATGGGCCAATGATGGTTTTCTCGCCTATAGTGACTTTTTTGTCTATTGCTACTGGTTTTTTTATTTCAAGATTTTTTGGTGTTTTAAGATTGTTTTTCTCTTTCAATTTGTCGAGGATAATTTTGTTTGTTCGTAAATACTCTATGGGGGTGCCTATGTCCATCCATAATCCTTCATTTATGTGACCAAAGAGTTTGTGTTCCTTTGCGAGAGCTGGGAAAATTTCGCGTTCTATTGAGCATTGTCTGTCTATGGGAATGTAGTTGAATATTTTTGGGTCTAAGACATAGATTCCTGCATTGATTAAGTTAGTTGGTGCTTGCTCTTTAGTTGGTTTTTCAATAAAGTTTTTTATACGGTTACCTTTTTCTAATTCTGCAACTCCGTATCTGCTGGGGTCTTCAACTTTGTGTAAGGCTATGGTTGCTAATGCGCCAGTTTTTACGTGTGTGTCCATTAACTGTTTGTAGTTAACTTCAGTAAAAATATCTCCGTTTAAAACGATAAATGGTTCTTCGTATTTTGCTATTTTTTCTGTAATTTTTATTGCCCCCGCAGTTCCTAGTGGTGTTTTAGGGGGATCGATTGCGTATTTGATTTTTAAGCCACATTTAGGTGGTTTTTGTTGTTTTATGTGAAATTGTGTTAAAGCGTTTACTGCTAAGATAACTTCTGTTATTTCATTGGCAGCGAGTCCTTCAAAAATCCATTGTAGTAACGGTTTATTTACTATTGGAAAAAGCGCTTTAGGTCTACTACAACTTAAGGGTCGTAACCTTGTTGCAAACCCGCCTGCTAAAATCACAGCCTTCAGATACATCACCTTTGACTTATAATAGTTACAAATTTTTATATAAACAATATGACGAAATGATGTTATCTTAAAAATCTGATTTTTTCAAAATTGCGTTTGTTTCACAGTTAATCTTCAACACTGTTGTACCAAGGTAAACCTGTACCTGGCGAAATAAGTTAAAATTTTCCCCGATGAGGTTTCTCTAACCTTGTACTATTTGGAAGTCCGTTTTGTAAACGTATTCTGTCGATTTTTCAACGCTGTTTTATTTCTTGCTGTTTATTACTGTACCGAATAGGGGGTTGATTGTTCTGTTCTATGGCTAAGGGGTTGTGTTTTTTTGTGGGTGTTGTTGGTTGGGGGCGGATGTTTTCTGGTGTTTTTGTGGACTTTTGGTTTGGTTGGGTGTGGTTTGAAGTAGTGTTTGTTGTAGTATTGTAGATAGGTTTTCAGGTTTTCTATTCCCATTCGATGGTTGCTGGGGGTTTATGGGTTATATCGTAAACGACGTGGGTGACTTCTGGAATTTCATTAGTTATCCGAGTGGAAATTTTTTCTAATACTTCATAGGGTAGCTTGGCGAAACTTGCTGTCATGGCGTCGCGACTTTCCATTGCTCTAACTGCAACTACATAGCCGTACGCTCTTGTGTCGCCTTTAACTCCTGTAGCTTTTGTGTCAGTGACTACTGCAAAGTATTGCCAAAGCTTCTCAGCTAAATCTGTTTTTTCAATCTCTTCTCGAACAATTTTATCTGAACGTTTAACAATTCTAACTTTTTCCTCTGTTAATGGTCCAATGATTCTTACAGCTAAACCTGGACCTGGAAACGGTTGCCTGTTAACCAACTCGTTAGGTAAGTCCAGCATTTTTGCAACTTTACGTACCTCATCTTTGTATAACTCTCGAAGAGGTTCGAGAATCTTTTTGAACTCAATTTTTTCAGGTAACCCGCCCACATTATGGTGACTCTTAATATTCTCGCTGTTCTTGCTAAAACCTGATTCAATAATGTCTGGGTAAATTGTGCCTTGAATGAGATATTGCGCATTCGATTTGATGGCTACTTCTTCAAACACTCGAATGAATTCCTCACCAATTGCCTTACGTTTACATTCAGGATCAGTCATGCCGTCAAGTTTTTTCATAAACCTCTCTTGAGCCTCTACAACAACAAAGTTTATCTTAAATTTGTTAAAGGTCTCTCGTATGGCTCCAGTTTCCCCTTCACGCATAAATCCATGATCAACGTAAACTGCAGTCAACTTTTCATTTAATGCCCTAGCGGCTAAAGCAGTAGACACGCTTGAATCAATCCCGCCACTTAAACCAATAATGGCTCTCCCCTCACCTACTTCAGTTTTTAACTCTTGAACCATTTTTTCAATTAAGTCTTCCATATGCCAATTAGCTTCACACTTGCATATGTTAAACATAAAATTCTGTAACATACGGGCCCCATTTTCAGTGTGAATAACTTCAGGATGCCATTGAAGACCATAAATCGGCATATGTTTATGCCTAAAAGCTACAACAGGACAATTATCCGTATGAGCTAAAGATTCAAAATCATCGGGTAAGCCACAAACAACATCACCATGACCCATCCAAACTTTTTCTTTACAGTTTAACCCTTCAAGCACTCCTACAGGTTTATCAACAGTAACATAAACTATGCCGTATTCCTCACAAGACACGGATTCAACTTTTCCCTCAGTTAACTGCACTAAAATCTGATGACCATAACACAAACCTAAAATTGGAATGTCCATTTTCAAAATCTTTGGATCCAATTTTGGAATATTTTGTCCATAAACACTTGCAGGACCACCTGACAAAATTAACCCTTTAACGTTAAATTTTACTTTCAAAGTCTCAATTTCTTTAGGAGAAATGTCGTGAGGGACAATTTCAGAATAGATTTCTTGTTCTCTGATTCTTCTGCCAATTAAGTGACAATATTGACCTCCAAAGTCAAGTACTAGTATAGTGTCAATTTTAGTTTGCATTTTCTTAGCCTCACTGTCTGAATTTATTATCCTAATTTAACATCATCTATGAAACTGTCAAACACAGTTAATACTATGTGACATTCTCGTTTGCGTTATTAAATACTCCTAAACTGAACTTTTATAAACATAACCGCCTGTCTGTCAAAAAACATGTTTGGAAAACCCTGATTTAGCTGAAAAAACATGCAGGAAAGAGACCTATGTTTAGCTAATGAAACTAATGCTGAAATTCTCAAAACCTCATAGACTCTATGTGTCTCTCAAACGTTAAATTCAAATGGAGTATCCTCTGGTATGGTTTTATCCATCAAAAATAAGTCGAAGGCTTATAAAAGGCTACGCTGTCACTTAGACCCTGAAAAACTTGTTACCAGTTACGGTCGTGACAGAAATAGCTGTCTCAAAAGACATGTTGCTATGGACCGAAGTAGAAATATTTAAAATTTCAAGATCTATGTATCTGCGATGTACTTGGCTCAATAATGCTGCCATAGCTAAATTTAAAAGTAAAGTTGAATTAAAAATTTCCATAAAACATTTCTCGTTTTATTCTTATCAAACGAACTAGTTCATCTGTAGTTTTGTTAACACTAAAAGAAAACTTTGAGTTGCTGTAGTCTGCAATCATTTTGTCTTTTAGCGTTATCGATTCTTTTCTTTCCTATAAGTAGCTTCTTCTGTTCCTATTGTAATTCTTGTGTCTGCCTCAACGGACGTGGTTATCCATGTATTTCCACCAATCACAACATTATTCCCTATAACAGTGTCTCCCCCAAGCAAAGTTGCCCCACTATAAATAACAACATTATTACCAATAGTTGGATGACGCTTACGACCTTTAATGACATTGCCTTCTTCATCTTTAGGAAAACTCAGTGCACCCAAAGTTACTCCCTGATAGAGCTTTACGTTATCACCAATTTCAGCAGTTTCCCCAATAACCACCCCTGTTCCATGATCAATGAAGAAACTTTTGCCAATTTTTGCTCCCGGATGTATATCAATACCTGTCAAAGAGTGTGTATGTTCACTCATAATTCGCGGAATCAATGGTACACAACGAATGTATAGCTCATGTGCTATACGATAAGTTGTTATCGCCATCACACAAGGATAACTCAAGATAACCTCATCAGTGCTTACTGCAGCTGGGTCTCCGTTGTATGCTGCTTCTATGTCGCTACTAAGGGTTGAGCGAATTTCTGGAAGTGCCTCCAAAAGCTCTTTTACAACCACCTGTGCCCGTTTCTGGCATATGTCTTGAGGGCATTCGCTAATTTTTCTACAGATATATTTGAGACTTTTTTCCACTTCATTTGTCAAGTTAGTATAAATGGCAGTTAACTTAGTCCCTAAACGGTATTTTATATTTGCTTTACTAATATCTGAATCTCCAAGATAACCTGGGAACAAAACTGTAAAGAGGTCATCTAAAACTTCTAGAACAATTTTTTTAGAAGGCAAATCTTTTCCCTCAAGATGATCCATCCCGCCAAAAGTATCGTAATTCACTGCTATTTTCTCTACAAGTTTAGGCAAGCCCTCTTCAACCCAATGTTCCTCACTTTGATCCTGATTTTTCATGAGCACTTCAATCATCTTGTCTGGATTCCAACAATCCGACTCATCACAGCTTCTCTTCTTCTTACACTCTTCACAATTTTTAGCAACAGACAAATTACCTTTGGACTCCATCTCTCAGATAGCCTTCTTTTATAATATATAAACCAAAAAGGGTGAATATAAAAAAAGCGTAAAAAACAAAAACCTTCAAACAACAGTCTTCTATTCTGCAAATAATTCTGTACTAAGGTACCTCTCTCCAGTATCTGGCAAAATAACCACAACAAGCTTTCCCTCATTCTCCGCACGTTTTGCAACTTCCACTGCCGCAAACAACGCCGCCCCCGCAGAAATACCTACCAATAATCCTTCCTTCTGAACTGCCCTTTTTGCTGTCTCAAACGCATCCTCCTCTGAAACTTTGAAAATTTCATCAACCAAATCTAATTCTAACACATCAGATACAAAACCTGCTCCAATACCCTGAATTCCATGTGAACCTTTTTTGCCGCCACTCAAAACAGGTGAGGCCACTGGCTCAACAGCAATAACTTTGAGGCTTGCTTTAAGGGGCTTTATAAACTGAGCTATACCTGTTATGGTTCCCCCTGTGCCAACACCAGCAACAACAATGTCTACTTTACCCTCTGTATCTGCCCAAATTTCCGAACCCGTGGTTTCTCTGTGAACTTTTGGATTTACTTCATTTTTAAACTGCTGAGGCATAAACGCGTCTGGTGTGTTTGTGAAAAGTTCCTCTGCTTTTCTAATAGCCCCCTCAATACCTTCAGACCCTGGCGTTAGAACAAGTTGTGCTCCATAAGCTCTAAGGAGTTTCCGACGCTCAACACTCATCGTTTCAGGCATAGTCAAAATAAGTCTATAACCTCTAACCGCGGCAACCATGGCTAAGCCAACACCCGTGTTCCCGCTAGTCGGCTCAATTATAGTTGTCCCTGGTTTAATTAGACCCTGTTTTTCTGCCTCATCTATCATGGCTTTACAGATGCGATCTTTAACACTATTACTGGGATTTCTACTCTCTAATTTCCCAACAACAATAGCGTTTAAACCTTCAGTTAACTTGTTTATCTTCACAAGTGGTGTATTGCCAATTGTTTCAAGTACGTTGTCATAGATTTTTGTCATTTCAATCAACTATGATTCTATACAACCGCTTACGAACACGGATAAATTTGCTACTAAAAAACAAACATGTCTCCAAAGTAATAAACAAATCTAACAGAAACCCCACTCTCAAGTAAAGCCTTTAAATGTAACAACTAATTTATATCAGAACAGGATCAAAAAGAGAGACACAATGTTATTTGCGGAGGTCGCCCAGCATGGTCAAAGGCGTAGGACTGAGGCTCCTATCCTGCAGAGGTTCGTGGGTTCAAATCCCACCCTCCGCACCAAACAAATGTATCTGGTTATATTCTCACTTTTTTGGCTATTAAAATAAAAAATCACTGTTTTTAAATTTCCAGTGCATACGCGGAATATGACTGTAAATAAGCCTTGGTGTGTGCTTTATTCAATTGAAAAAATGCAAATGAAACTTGTCAAAATGAGAAAAAAGGGTAAAACTAAATGTACTTTACTTGCCCCTCATATAACATTATTTGGCAGTGACCTAATTTAGAATATTTAATTTAGAGTAGAAAAATTCGTGCCAAGTCCACAAATGATCCGTTAAACCCTCAAGTTTTGCAGGAGAAGCCTTACGCTTAAACTCATTGATAAA
>Ga0123356_10003398_pt1 | contig 16691 bp, 9 predicted proteins | sample TergutEmb28metaG_2_FD_92546 | JGI IMG/M metagenome (GOLD analysis project Ga0123356, IMG submission 92546) | Embiratermes neotenicus P3 segment gut microbial communities from Petit-Saut dam, French Guiana - Emb289 P3 | ecosystem: Host-associated > Arthropoda: Insects > Digestive system > Gut ...
ATTGACCGCCGAAATGGTAAAACAGCTCATAGAACGGATTGAAATATCCCACCCCGAAACGGTGAACGGCATCACCACCCGAACCTTAAATATAGTTTACAGATTCATAAAATCCCCTATAAAGCAGTAAGAAAGTTAGCAAATTGGCAATCGTGAATTACAATGTGATAAGCATCGGGAACTATGCGTTCCGGAATTGCTCGGCTCTAACAAGTATCACGATTCCCAATTCCGTATCAAGCATCGGAAGTTATGCGTTCGCTTTTACCGGCCTTACGAGTATTACGGTTCCCGATTCGGTAATAAGTATCGCAAGCTACGCCTTTGCCGGCTGCCGCGCCCTTACCGGCATAACCTTGCCGTTTGTCGGCACAAGCAAAACGGAGATCGGCGGCCCCTACGCGCTGTTTGGAGTTATCTTCGGCAGGGACAATTATACGGGCGGGACGAGGGCGGTGCAGTGGTTCCGCGCCTATTTCGGGTCTGTCTATACCTATGACTATATTGACTATTACATTCCCGCTTCGCTGAGAACGGTCATTATTACCGATGCAAGCGCACTTAGATCCGGTGCTTTTTCTAATTGCGTCGCCCTTACCGGCATTACGATTTCCGGCAGCGTTTCGGACATCGGTGATAGGGCGTTTTATAATTGCGGCGCCCTTGCGAATGTCGCGATACCGGCTTTAGTGACAAGCATGGGAGAGAGCGCATTTTACGGTTGCGGCTCTTTGACCGACATTTATTATGCGGGCTCGGAGGGGCAGTGGAACGCCGTAAGCGGTCTTGCGGAAGCGTACATTCCGGAAGGCGCGACGATAGCGTATAACCATGCGGGCGGATAGGCGCGGTATGCGGCTCTCACTTCGCGGACGATTAGTGCATAAAAACCATTGACTTATAGTCAATCAGAGTGATAGAATAATCATATATTTGGAGGGCTATTGTTATGAAAAGATTCTGTAAATTTACGATTATCGCATTGATTGCGCTACTTTTCGCGCTGAGCATTACGGCGTGCGGGAAAGACAAAACCGACGCGCCGGTCGTTACGTTTATGTCCGACGGGAAAGTGCACGCAACGGTGGAAGCAAAAGCCGGGGCGTCCCTCCCCGCGCCGCCGACAAAAGAGGGCCAACTTTTTGGCGGTTGGTTTACCGACGAGGGGACGTTTACGCAACCCTTCACCACACTTTCGGGCGTAACGGCAAACGCAACCGTGTACGCCAAGTGGACGCCCGCGGGGCTTGAACCTTCGGCTGCCGCCGAGGCTTTTCGGACGGCGGTAGCGGGAATCGGCGAGGTAACCCTTGCCAGCGGCGGATTGCTTGCCAACGCTTTAGAAAAATATAACGCGCTGACGGAAGCCGAAAAGGTGCGCACGGACGTTACGGCGGCGTGGACGGTATATTTGGAAAAGAAAGCCGCGTTCGACGATTTGGCGGGACAGCAATCCCCTGCGGCCGAAGCCTTTATCACGGCGGTGTCCGCCATCGGCGACGTGACCCTTAGCAGCGCGGGGCTGCTTGCCAACGCTTTAGAAAAATACAACGCGCTGTCAAACCCCGAAAAAGCGTGGGCGGACGTGACGGCGGCGTTGGCAGTTTACAACTTAAAGAAAGCCGAGTACGAGGCGCTGCTAGCTTCTGCGGGCCAAGAAGCGGCGGCCGCGTTTGTGACGCTGGCAGGCACGCTCCCCGCCGTGTCCGTGCTTGCGCCGACCAAAGCGGACGAGGCGAAGATCGCGGCGGTACGCGCGGCCTATGACGCGCTACCGGAAGCCTTGAAAAGCGCGGCGAATGTAACCGGCGCGTTTTCGACACTGCGGGCGGCGGAGGAAAAATTCGCGTCCTTTGAGGGCAAAATGGTGCTCTTAATTATTCTCCGCGCCTCAACCTCCATGTGCGGGCCGAATAATAGTTCCACCACCGGCAGAACCCCCTATGAAGCCGGCATGGTCGGCAACAGCCTGCTTTGGGCGGGAGCCGAGGCCGCCAAGTTAGCCGCAAGCGCTTTGGACGAGGGCGACTTTCTCGGGCTTATCTCGTTTGCCAACTCTCCTACACTGAGGCTCCCCGTCTCGTCTGCCGACAACACGGCGGCGCTTACTACGACGATTAACGGAATTACTACGGTAACGGGCACGGCGGTCGGCAGCGCGATTTCTCTGGCGCACGCGGAAATCGGCGTCGTATCCGATAAGTGCACCCGCCACATTTTATTCATCACCGGCGGCGGAGCCTCCTCTACCGATACCGCCATCATCATAGAGGAATATCTGACCGCCATTCAAGATATGCGGGCGGACGGGATTTCGTTGTCGACCGTCGGGCTCGACACCCTTGCCGGTACGGTCAATATGGTTCAGCCTATGGCAGAGACGGGCGGCGGGCAGCGCCTTTCGATGCCCAGCACCACCTTTAGCGCAAATGCTACGGCACACTTTGCCGCGTTGCAAGCAGATCTCCTGCTGGCCCGGGAGCTGGCGGGCGTTGACAACGAAAATTCCCTCATCACCAGCGTATCAATTCCGGAGGGCACGACGGAAATTGAGCCCTTCGCCTTCTCCGGATACCGGTCGCTCACGTCCGTTATAATCCCCTCATCGGTGATAAGCATCGGCGCGTACGCGTTCAACGGCTGCCGTTCGCTGACAAACATCTCAATTCCTGCCTCCGTGACCGACCTCGGGGCAGGCGCGTTCCGCAACTGCAGTGCGCTTATCTCCGTTACAATTCCGTCCGGTGTGACGATTATTCAACCCCATACTTTTTCCGGCTGCAATGAGCTAACGGCCGTTTCGGTACCGGACGGCGTTTTAACCGTCGGCGCCAACGCATTTTCCAACTGCAGCTCGCTTGAAAGCATCGACTTACCGGACTCGGTGACAAGCCTTGGGTCGTACGCGTTTGCTTGGTGCGTCTCGCTGACAGATTTTTCGTTCCCGCCCGAGGTAACGGCGATCCCCGAAGGAACGTTTAGGGGCTGCACGGGCTTTGTCTCGCTCTATATCCCGAATCAAATGACGAGTATGGTGCGCGGTTCGTTCCAAGACTGCAATGGCCTGCAAAGCATCACGATCCCGTATGTAAACGTCGGCACGCATTTCGGCGTTATTTTCGGGTCGACCAGCAATCTGACGCAAGGCGAGTATATTCCGCCGTCGCTAAAGGAAGTCACCGTCCTGCGCGGCACCGTCGGCAGCCGCGCGTTCAACGGCTGCGACGGCTTGACCAAAGTAACGCTGCCGCCAACCATTACGGTGATTGGAGAGTATGCGTTCAACGGCTGCAGCTCATTAGAGGAAGTCGTCATCCCCGAGGGCGTTACAAACATCAGTGCCTCGGCCTTTAATGGTTGCACCTCATTGCAAAGTATCGTCCTCCCCGAGGGAATAGCAAACATATATCTAGAGGCCTTTGCAGGCTGCGTGAGACTTGCCGCAATCACAATGCCCGCCAGCATCGCCTTCGTATCCACCGATGCATTTTTAGGCTGCGCCGGAATTTTAGACGTCTTTTACGCGGGCTCCGAGTCGCAGTGGAACGCCGTTTCCGGATTGTCCGCAAGCTTTCCGCCCGGCGCGACGGTGCATTTCAACCACACGGGCGGGTAGGATGCAAATTGCAAATAACGAGTTCTTAGAGTGAGAGTATTAATCGTAGGGGCGAGGCGTGCCTCGCCCAAAAAACTCTTTCACATCTGCAAAACGCTTTGGTTTTTGTAAATTCGGGCGAGGCGCGCCTCGCCCCTACGATAAATTTGACTCCCACTTCTTCCCTCATAAAGGAGCAGCTATGAAAAGAAAATTGCTTATTCTCCTAATTTCGCTGCTGGCGGCGTGCGGTGTTTTTGCCGCTTGCGTCGGCGGGGACGGAACCGAACCGGAAAAAACAAAGCTGACGGCTCCTAAAAACCTTGTCGTTACCGGGGCGGTTTTAAAGTGGGACGCGGTAGAAAACGCGGCCGGATACCGCGTGCGGGTAGACGAAAACGCGCCCGTTAATGTTACGGCGACGGAAACGGCCTTTTCGCTAGACGGTCTTACCGCGCCCGGCGCATATCAAATCCGGGTGCAAGCACGGGGCGGCGGGAAATTTGCCGATTCCGATTGGTCGCAAGCAGTTACATACACCGTCAGCACGGGCGGCGCGGAGAAAACTAAGCTTGCCGCGCCGCAAAACCTTGCAATTGACGGCACGGTGTTGTCGTGGGGCGCAGTGACGGGCGCTTCCGGGTATGTTGTGGTATTCGACGGCGAAAACGCTTCCCCGCCCCAAACTGCAACCACATTTTCATTGGCAGGGCTTACCGAGCCGGGCGCTTACCAACTTCGTGTTAAGGCAAAGGGCGGCGGGGATTTTTCCGATTCCGATTGGTCGGGCGCATTTGTATATACCGTCGCAAAAGAAATCCCTCCCGCTAAAAAGATATTGATTATCGAGGGTGCGGAAGGCGAGGGCGCAAAATTAGACGCGCTGATAACTGCCGAAACCGATTTTGAGCCACATCGGGTCAGGCCCGTTCAAGCGGCGCTCTTTACGGCGGGAAATCTGGCGGAATTTAGCGGGGTTGTTTTGGTTAACGTCTCCACCGCCGATTTGACGCCCGCCTTTACGACGATTTTAGACGCGTTTGTAAGGCTTGGCGGCGGATTACTTACGACGGGCGGCGATAAAGCATACTGGGAGGAGGATTTTAAGGGCTCGGCGCTTGCGGCAATGCTGCCGGTGGAAGCCCTCCCCGCATTGCCGCCGTTCGCGCTGGTGATTGTGATCGACTCGTCCACCTCTACCTGCGCGCCCGTCCGACTGTCCGCCGCCAACAAAAAGCCCTATGACGAGGATATGATCGGCAGCCGGCTTTGGGCGGAGGCCGAAGGCGCAAAAGCGGCGGTCAACGCCTTAGAGCCCGACGACTATGTGGGCATCATCGATTTCAATTCCAACGCCCGCACTGCCATCGGCATGACGCCCGCCACGCGCAAAACGGAAATTTTTAACGCGCTTAATTCGATATCCACCTCGCAAGGCACCGTCTACGGCAACGGGGTCGAGATGGCGGCGCGGATGCTGGGGGGTGTCACCTTTACCTCCCGCAAGCACGTTTTATTTATGACCGACGGCATCCCGCTGGACGGCAACCAAGACACTTTAAAGTGGACGGTCAACGCCACCATTCAGACGATGAATGCGGAGGGTATTACATTCTCCACGGTCGGCATCGGCAACGAGTTAGACCGCGCCGACGCACGCCAGATCCTCCAATCGATGGCGGACGACGGCTGGGGCATCGCAACCGACGACCCCCGCTACGGCGTCCCGGGCAATTACGGTGCGGGTGAAAGGCATTTCTTGGGAATCAGAGATATCGCCGAGGGCTTCCAAAACGATACCCGGGTGACGGACTTTATGCGGGCGGAGGTCGAGGGGTCGGCGGAAGCGTGGTCCCGTCCGGCAGCCTTTAGGCCAACCGTCTTTGGCGGGGTGGGCCTCTTAAACGGAATCAACGCGCCGCTGCCCGAACTGGGCAACTCAAATCACGTAAGGTCAAAGGAGTCCGATGGTTGCAAGGTTTACTTAGAAACATCGAAAGGCTTGCCGCTATACGCAGAGTGGGACTACGGAAGCGGGCGCGCCGCAAGCTTTATGAGTACTTTGGGCGACGACGATTGGTCAAGAAATTATTTTACCAATCCCGCCGGAAAAAAGCTAATTTTAAACATGATTGACAGGCTAATCAAAAAGGAGCCGCTACAAACGCCGGGCTCAAAATATAGGCCGATTGACGGCGGAACGGCGTTTATGGTTTCAAAGGGCGGCGTGAGCGCCGACGGAATAATCCTTTCAAAAGTGTTTTTAGGGCTGCCCGTGACCGAAATTGCACACGGCGGGTTCCGGGACGATACGCGCTTAGTTAAAATTACCTTACCGGACAGCATAACGGCGATCGGCGGCGAGGCGTTTGCGGGCTGTACCGGATTAACGGGTATCACCATCCCCGTCGGTGTAGAAACCATCGGAATCGGCGCATTTCAGGGCTGCAATAAGCTAAAAAGTATCGCGATTCCGGGTAGCGTAATAAACATCGCGGGCAACGCATTTACAGGTTGTACGAGTTTAGCAATTTACGCCGAGGCCGCAAGCAAGCCGTACGGATGGAGTACAGGGCTCAATACAAGCTGGAATCTTTCACGTCCCGTGGTGTGGGGATGTACTATGGCAACGGACGAGAACGGCGGCGCGTATGTAGAATCGTTTACCAAATCCGCAAACAGTATCGCAAACCCGGGCGCGGCAAACGGGATTAGCGTCCCTTCCCGCGCGGGCTATACCTTTGGCGGCTGGGCTACTGCGCCGGACGGCACGGCGGTATACACGGCAGCGGAGATTGCATCCGCTCCCGACGGAACGACGCTTTACGCAATATGGGTGCCGGGATAGCCGGCTTTCTCCCAAGCCCAAACCGTAAAAACCGCCGGACATATAATGCAACCGGCGGTTTTTTCAATAAGGTGCGGGACGCCCGGGGGCGGCGTCCCCTACGATTTTTGCGTATTGATACGCCGGCGGACGTTCATTTTGGGGATATTTAAGCCAAACAATCCCGCTCTGCAGCCATCCGACATTCCTCACTCCTAACTCCTAATTCCTCACTTAAAATACTTCACTCCGCCCACAAAAATCGGCTGGTACTTGTTGCCGGGGACGTTTTTGGCTAGATGCGGGCCGAAGCGTTCGGAGTGCGCCATCTTGCCCAAAATGCGGCCGCCTAAGCTTGAGATGCCCTCGATTGCCCACATAGAACCGGCCGGGTTAATATCGATGTCCATCGAGGGGTTGCCAGATTTGTCGCAGTATTGGAACGCGATTTGGCCGTTATTAGCAAGCTCCTTGAGTTCGGCGGGGTCGGCGACAAACCGCCCCTCGGAGGCACCAAACGGCAAGGTGTGGATTTCGCCTAAAACGCATTCGGCTAACCACGGCGAAGTTAGCGAGCACACGCGGGTATTGACGTATTTTCCCATAAAGCGGCCGATTGCGTTAAGGGCGAGCGTCGGCGCGGACACGGAGGGGTCGCGGATTTCGCCGTACGGCAGCAACCCGAGTTTGACCAGCGCCTGAAAGCCGTTGCCTAATCCCAGCATCAGCCCGTCTTGCTCGCGCAAAAACTTGTGCACGGCATCCGTGATGCGCGGATTCCGGAAAAGCGAAACGATGAGCTTGCCCGCGCCGTCGGGCTCGTCGGCCGCAGACGAGCCGCCCGGCAAAAGAAGCATTTGGGATTTTTGAATTTCGCGGGCAAATTCGCGCACAAACTCCGCAAGATCTGCGGGCGAATTGTTGCGCATAACAAGCAGCTTTGCCTTGCCGCCGGCCGCCTCGAGCGCCGTGGCCGCCTCGATTTCGCCGTTGGTCCCCGGGAATACGGGGATCAAGGCACGGGGCTTTGCCATCGGAGCGGACGGGCGCGCCTTCCCCTCTTGAGGGGCGCGGGGCGAGGCGGAAGCATAATTAACGGCGGGAGGCGGGAGCGCAAAACCGCTCTCCAGCGGCACCGTTTTTTCATCGTATCGGGTCGGAAAAATGCGCTCTAAGGGGGCCTCGTATGCGGCCAAAAATTCCTCTTTAGAAAGCGTCGTGTCGCCAAACACCAAATCCGGATGCGCGGAGGTGCGCCCCAGGATTTTGTAGCCCGGCATCTCGTCGAGCGCTTCTAACACAATAGAGCCTGCGGGCAGATTGAATGCGCCGGATGCCTCTGCACCCTTAAACCCAAACGGCGTGCCTACGCTCATTTTTAAGATGGCTCCGAACGTGCCCCCCCGCTCGCACGCATATGCGGACACGATTTTTCCGGTGCGGATCAAGCGGCCCAGCGTGACCCACTTCTTTTTTAGCGCAACCAAGTCGGCCGGCGCTTTAAAGAGGTACACGCGGTTATGCGCCGCCTTAAATTCGGGGCTTAATAGCTTTCCCGCCTCGCCTACGCCGGCGGCAAACGAGATAAGCGTCGGGGGGACGTCCAGATTCTTGTAGGTGCCGCTCATCGAGTCCTTGCCGCCGATTGCCGCAATTTCGAGCTGCATTTGCGCCCAAAACGCGCCTAAAATCGCCGAGACCGCCGTGCCCCAGCGCTTCTCGTCGCCCGCCGGGCTCGGGAAAAATTCCTGCAAAGACAGGTGCACCGTGCTTAAATCCGCGCCGGCCGCCACAAGCTTTGCCACGGAAGTTATAACCGCGTCCGCCGCGCCGCCAAAGGGGTCGGCCGAGCTTTTGTAAGGGTCGAACCCGTACGACATTACGGATGCCGTATCGGCGCCGTCGGCGATTAAACCCGCCATACTTTGCGTCTCCCCCGGGATAAACACGCTGCGGCTGCCCAAGGACGCATCAAAGTGCTCGCCAATCCCCTTTTGCGAACAAAAGCTGAGATCGGAGGCGAGCCCTATTAGCCTTTCCTTTAAAGGGGCTCTCGATCTTAACTTGGCTTCCTCTTGGGAGGTATCGGCAATCTCCACGCTTTGGCGGCGTGCGGCGCCGTTACGGTTTAAAAAGTCCCGCGATAGGTTGACAATTCTTTTCCCGCGCCACCGCATGACGAGCCTGGCCGTGTCGTTGACCGCCGCGATGGGCGTCGCCTCTAAATTTTCTATGTCGCACAATTCCTTGACGGCGGCTGCGTCCGCGGCCGAAACCACGACCGCCATGCGTTCTTGGGATTCGCTTATCGCTAAATCCGTGCCGTCGAGGCCTGCGTATTTGACGGGAACCAAATCTAAATTGATGTCCAGCCCGTCGCTTAATTCGCCGACGGCCACCGAAACGCCGCCCGCGCCGAAGTCGTTGCAGCGCTTGACAAGCTTTGTAAAGGCGGGGTTTTTAAACAGGCGGATGAGCTTTCGCCCGCCCGCCACCTCGCCTTTTGGAACGGAGGTGCCGTATTCAATTGCCGTCAACGCGCCCTTGGCGGTGGACGAGCTGGACGCCGCGCCGATGCCGTCGCGCCCCGTACGCCCGCCGATTAATATGACGACGTCGCCGGGGGCGGGTGTCTCGAACCGCGTCGCGCTCTCTTTTACCGAGCCGATTAATGCCCCTGCCTCCATGCGTTTTGCCAAATACCCCTCGTGGTAGATTTCTTTGGCCAATCCCGCGGCAAGCCCCGCGTGGTTAGAATACCCGCTGTTGCCCCGCGCCGCTTCGGTCGTGATTTTTTTCTGCGGGAGCTTACCGGGCAAGGTTTCCGCGATCGGCTGCGTCGGGTCGGCGGCGCCGCTGATGCGCATCCCCTGATAGACGTACGCGCGCCCGCTCAGGGGGTCGCGGATGGCGCCGCCCACGCAGGTATGCGCGCCGTCGTAGGGCCTTATTTCGGTGGGATGGTTGTGCGTTTCGTTTTTAAACAGCAGCAGGTAGTCCTCGTATTTTTTGTTGGCCTTCACCTTAACGCGGATCGTGCAGGCGTTATTCTCGCCCGTGTCGGCAAGCATCGGGAGCTTGCCGAGCTTTGATAGATGCCGCATGGTAGCGGTGGCGATGTTCATCATGGTAACTTCGCTTTTTCCGTTCACCTTTAAAAACAAGTCGTACGCGGTTTTTGCGCGCGGATCGTCGATTTGAATTTTATCTAAAATCGTTAAAAACGTCGAGTGGCGGCAATGGTCCGACCAATACACGTCAAAAACGCGCAGTTCGGTGAGTGTCGGGTCGCGCCCCTCCTGGCTAAAGTACTCCGCCAAACACACCATATCCGCATCGGAAAGCGCCAAAGCGTAGTCCTCGCGCAGCTTGGCGCGGGCGTCTTTGTTCGCTTTGCGAAAACCGTCCAACGTAACAATGTCCGGCGCGGGCGGGAACTCAAGCTCCAGTCGCCCTTTTTCGGGCACCTCGCTGCCGCCTAAAGTGTTTATTAGGTACGCTTTGACGCGCTCTTTTTGACCCGCGTCCTCTACCCCTTCAAACGCAAACACGCGATAGGCGTCTACAATGAGCCTCTCGCCTAAAAAATACGCCTGAATGCTTTGCGCGGCGCTCTCGCTGCGGCGGTGATCGGGCGGAGGAGCGAGGCAAAACACCCACGTGTCGGCAGGCAGCGGAGGCAGTTTTCCGATAAAATACTCGTCCGACTGCGGCTCGCTTAATATAAGCCTTGACGCCGTGTCTAAAGCTTTCCGGGTCAGCCCCGACACGTCGTAGCGGTTAAACAATCTTAATCCCGGAATGTTTAACTGCAAGTACTCGTTGATGTCGCTCAAAAACGAGTCCGCCTCCCGGGTGAAGCCGGGCTTTTTTTCTGTGTAAATGCGAGATGTGTCCATGATGGTGTGTCTCCTTGTTTAATCAAATTTAGAAATTATCCTTACGTCTTTTATCTGTTATCCTTTATCTGTTATCTTCTTTCGAATTGCCATTCGGGCTTTTTGTAAAAGTCGAAGCGGGGCTCGACGAATTTAAGGGAGTGCCCCGCTTCCATGAGGACGGAAACGGGCTTAAAGATAAAATCCCACGAAAAAAAGCGTTCGTCGCAGTTAAAATATTCGCGCACGGTTTCGCTGGACTGAGGGGCGATGGGATGTGCGAGAACAGCGGCGGTTTTAACCAGATGCGCCGAGTCAACCACGGCTTGGGCAAAAACTTCAGGCGAGGCGTCGTCTTTAAGCGCGCTCATGCGGGCGGTGACGGAGGAATTGCAAAGTCGGAAAAATTCCTCTAATTCCGTCATCACCACATGGAATTCCTGCGCTGCCATCAATTCCTCGTAGCGCAAAATCGCGTCCCCTGCCTTTTTGAGAATGTCGTCGGATACTATCCCTTTCGGAAAATTTTGATTGCCGCCGTTGCACTTTTGGAACGAATAAAAGAACGTGCGCACGGCTCGGTTTAGGAGGTTTACAAAAATGTTCCACTCCTTGGTCGCGGGATCTACGTCGCCGGAAAATTTTGGGTCGTAGGCTTTGGGCCTAAAAGACACGCTCATATTCGCCAGTGTCATGCCGAAAAAGTGTGCGCGCAACTGCTCCGGCGCATAGTGCGACAAGAGTTCGTCCGCCATCGGCGGCTTAACTTTGCCGCTCGAGGACGCCTTTCCGTCCAAGAAAAGCGCGTGCTTGTTGGCAACGATGCGCGGCATTTGGAACGGCCAATGGTCTCGTGGTTGGTGATTGGTGGTTGGCGGCGGGTAAGCGGATGAATTTCGGGGTTCGGGGTTCGGGGTTCGGGGTTCGTAAGCAGTTTTATTCAACTCCCTGTCCTCATTCCCCATTTCCCATTCTCCATCCCCGCGCAATGCGGCAAACATCGCGGGTTCGGCAAGGTTATAAAAATAAATGTTGTCCTCGCCTATGAATTGATACGCCTTGGCTTCGGATGAGCACCAATAGTTTTTCCACTCGTCCTCCCCCGCGCCGATACTCTCAAGATACGCCCTTGTAAACGAAATCGGCGCCCAAAGCGATTCCGGCCACACCCAAAAGGTCAAGCCTTTTTCGCCCTCGAATTCGGGGAACGGCACGCCCCACTCGATGTTGCCGGATAACCTAAACGGCACCAGTGTTTTTCCGGTACGGAATCGGATATTGTTTTGGGTGAGGATTGCGCAGGCGTGTTCGCGTTCGGCAAGGTTATTAAAAGTGAGTTTGACGATTTTACGTTTTTCGTCCGGTTCGACGGAGTATAAAGGGCAATCGGGATTCGGGGTTCGGGGTTCGGGGTTCGGGATGGATGATTTGCTTTCTCCATCCTTAGAAAACTGACCACTGGCCACTGGCCACTGACCACCGGCATATACTTCATCCTTAACAAAAACGGACGGGGGGCGCAAATAATCGCGCGATATGACGTTCATCGCTTTTCGCGTACCCGCCGCCTCACACGTATCCACATACTCGCTTAAAAACCCGCCGTACTTTTCTAAATCGAAATACCAGTTGGTGACTTCCCTTAAAACCGGCCGCCTCCCGCTCAACGTGCTGACGGGGTTGATTAAATCGCTCGGCGGGTATTGATGGCCTAAGGAACACTCGTCGGCATAGGCTTCTTCCGATTTGCAGCCGTCGATGGGGCAAATTCCGCGCACTTGGCGGCCGTTTAAAAAGGTGTTTTGCGCCTCGTCAAAAAACTGCGCCGTTTTGGATTTTATCAGCGCCCCCGCCTCATACAGCCGCTTTGCCCATTCCGCGCTAAGTCGTTCGTGAATCTCTCCCGCCCTATCCAAACTCGATGCCGCAAAAAGCGAGATGTCAATCAAGTATTTTTGCAAGGTGGCCTTTTGCTTTTCGTGGTTTTGCCGCACAAAATCGGTAATGGAACCGCTAAACGCATTCTCATCTTTTAACGCCCGGTATTTTTCCACAATGGACGAGCCGTAGCAATCCGTGCCGGAAACAAAAATCACGTTATCCTTACCGATGCGGTTCCGTAAAAAGCGCGCGAAAATATCGGCGTGCACAAACACCCCGCCAACGTGGCCAAAATGCAGCTCTTTGTTGCCGTACGGCATCCCGGCGGTCACCACGGCGCGGGAGGGAAATTTAGGTCGGACGGGTTTTTCGTTCATTCCACCCCGATTATACTACTTTTCCAAAAAATACACAAGAATTTCCCGCCGCTTTTTGCGATATTTGTTTTTCTTTATCTATAAGCTAAAGTTATGGCTTTTGGGCAGAAAAAAGATCAACCGGATTAACGGCATACTTTGCTTTTTTTGGAGTGACAACGAAATGAACAATTGTGCAGTAAATAAGGGGGAGCCCGACAACTACAAAACAGCCGAACAACCCCATAAAAACTATCGAATAGCCCATATGAGAATCGTTTGACACACGCTCTTTTCTTTCACCGTTAACTTCCCAATTCCATGTAATATTAGTACCTTTTTCGTGCATAAATTTTACATGGTCGCCCACTTCTATGTCATAGGTTCGTCTGGCGCCATATTCTTTTCCGTCAACCGTTATGGTAATCCTACCGTCAGTATCTGAAACCGCCTCCACAATTCCCTCTATATCCAATATGGGCGGCGGCTTGGTTATGAGAAAAAAAGCGATAAGCCCCCCGTTTACCGCGAAAGTGAACAGCAACAGAATCACGGCAGAAATCCAATACTGTTTACGCATTTCCGGTTTGATTCTTCTCATACGAACAGTATAGTACTTCGGTTTTATTTTGTCAACACAAAAACTGCCACTCTTTGTGAGGGACGCTTGCTACCGTATCCCGAATTCCGTAGGGGCGAGGCGCGCCTCGCCCTGAACTTTGAGCGTGCGAAGCGGCATTTCTTGACGCGACGCGCCGTGTTCCGTTACGGGCCAACCGGGCGAGGCGCGCCTCGCCCCTACGAATTCTCGTTTATAAAAGGTATTAAACCGCAGACCTCGCCTCTCTGGGCTTTGCTATCGCAAAGCCCAGAGCCGCAAGCGGCTGTGGGCTCGGCCGCCGCGAGGTTTAATACCTTTTGCGGCGGGCGCATTTGCGCAAACGAAAGTTTACTTTCGTTTGCCGCAAATGTTACTTGATAACCGTTTGCGCCCGGCCAACCCAAGCGTTGCAATCGTATTTTTTCGTTTTTCGCTTCTCGTTATTCTTTTAAATACCGGCAACGTTCTTGCCGCAAACACGCAACCCAAGAACACATACACCACACCGAAAACGCCGATGACCGGGTAAAAGTATTTGACCACCGTGGAAAAACCGAGGTTCGATAAGATAAAACCGCCCGCCAAAATCACAAACGCCGAAAATAATTTGCCGCCGAAAATGCCTTCAAACCACGCCACCAACCCGCTCATTGCCGCCAGCATCGTCGTAAAAATGCTGGCGGCGATGATTATAACCATCGCGTAAAAAAAGACGGGGTGGATTTGGCGCGACATCGCCAGCACCGGCATGTCTGCATTCGTCTCGCCCCATGCGTTGAGCGCCGCCATCAGCACCGCCACCAGCGCACCCATTATTATCCCGGCAAGGCCGGAGGAAAGCAGCATCGTTTTTAAATTCATGCGCCCCAGCGTGGTGATGACGGTACTTGCCAGCACCATGTTCATGCAGATGTACACCAGCGCAACGCCAAAAGATGGGAACGCGACCGGCGCGCCGCCCCCCGTTGCCGTAAGCACCGTAAAAATGCCGATAAACACCAACGCAAACGCCATCAGCGGCACCACCGCCTTGTTGCATTGAATCAGTCCCTTTACCCCCTTACAAACCACAAACACGCACAAAATCCCGGTTACAATCGAATACACCGGCGCAATGGGGAGCAACGACGAGTTCCCTAAACTATCCATCGCCGCCAGCATCGCGGCCAGCACGATAAAGCTGTTGACCAGCAAAAACGCGTCCGCGATAATATGGAATCGGCCCGCAAGCTTTACGTTGACCTCGGAGACGTTGCGCGAATTAAGCCTCGAGCCGATAAATAAAAACAAAAAGCTGACCGCGAATATCAACACGGCAACCAGCACGGCCGTCCACGGGGAGGCGTTATGGCCGAAAAACGAAATAATCTCCCTGCCCGAAACAAAACCCGCGCCGACAATCGTGCCGACAATCAACATTGCGACTGCAAAACTTTTTCCCATGGTATATAAATATGAATGATGAATGATAAATTATGAATGATGGATGAAGGATAAAGGGGGTAGGGGTCAGGGGTCAGGGAAATGCGGAAATAATAAATCGGATATGGCGTACATCATAGGTTCTTATTTTGCTGTCAAGAAATTACACAAAAAAACCGCAGAGGCCGGCTTTTGCCTAATCCCTGCGGTATTAAACGATATTACGAGAAGTCGAGTGCCGCGCGAATGCTTGCATTCGCATGGCCGAGACGCCAAATAATGCAAGGAATCTGTGCAAAAACGACAGTTTTTGCACGGCCTTGCTTACAAGGCCGACGGTGCGCCAGCACCGACACATAGATTATATTTTAATCCCATCCGACGTTTTTCGTTTTTCGTTTTTCGTTATTCGTTATTCGTTATCTCCTCCGTCTCTTCTACCAGCGAAATTTTATTAATCGACAGCTCGTACGCCACGCGGGTTTCGGAGCATTCCTCGGATAGCTTTTTAACGTACTCACGGCTTTGGATGCGCCCGGACACCGCGATTTTTTGCCCCACCTCCACCGAACGGACAAAGCGGGCGTTGCGGCCCCACGCGATGCACGGGATATAATCGGATTTGCCGTACGCGCGGTTGACCGCCAACAAAATGTCGCAAATCTCGCGGTTGAACGGCGTCGTGCGGTACACGGGCGCCTTGCATATGTAACCGGACAAGTCCGCCAAATTCGGGTTGTCCTCACCCGGGGCGCAAAAGTCGCGCACAAACACCGTAAGCATCAGCTTACTTTTGTCCTCGATGATTTTATTGTAACTTCTAAACTGCCCGAACAGCGCGAGCTTTTCGCCGATTTCGACGCCCCGCACCGCCAATAGGCGCTCGGAAACCGTCAACGGGATGACGTCGGACTGGTTTGAAAGCCTCGGGACGGATAGGGCGAATTCATAAAAGCCCTCGCCGAACAGCTCGTGGCTATACACGGGCTTAGATTCGACGGAGCCGCAAAGGTATACCTTGTTGTTTGCCGTGGTAATTTCCGTGTTCATACGTAGGTTATCTCCTTGTCTGTCTTCCCGTCTCACTGACCGCAAAACCGTCCTTGTAAATAAGGTTTCCGACGGTGGTAAACGAGTACCCTTTGTTTTTGAGCCCCTGAATGATAGCGGGCAAAGCCTCGGGCGTATTTTTGCCGTCGGCATGCATCCACACGATGCTGCCGTTTTTCACTTGAGCCAATACCCGGCTTGTTATATCATAAGCCGAAACTCCGTCGCGGTCAAGCGTATCGACGTCGTACCCTATCGAAAAAAGCCCCTGCTTTTCGGCCGCGGCCAGCACCGCGTCGCTGTAGGTGCCGTACGGCGCGCGAAACACCGTAACCTCGCCGCCCGTGATTGACTTAATCACCGACACGGACGTAGAAAGCTCAAGTTCTGCCTGCCTTTTAGAGAGCTTTGTCATGTTGGGGTGCGTATTAGAATGCGTGCCGATTTCAATGCCGCATCCGCAATCCGCCATGCCCTTCAGCCGGTCTGTGTACTTTTCGGCCCACTGGCCCGTCACAAAAAATGTGGCGGTAATGTCGTATTCGTGCAACGTATTAATGATCGCGTCCATGTTTTCGTCGCCCCAGGCGGCGTCGAACGAAAGCGCAACCGTTTTATTGGCCGTTTCCACGCTGCATATCGGCATCTTGCACGGGCTCTGACTGCTGTAGACCTTAGCCGCGTCGGTAAAATACACCCCGCATACGGCCGCCGCCAAAACTGCGGCTATGATTAGCGCGCTGACTATGCTGCGCTTTTTGATGAGTATAAACTTCATCTTGCCTACTCTCCTATCATAACATTTTTTTTGGATTGATTCAAGTGGTTTTTGAAATTTTGTGCACAATTTTGTCGAAAACATTACTCCGGGCATCCGCATTTTGACAAGATACCGATTTATGTATATGAGCGCACCCCAAAAAAAAGAACAAAAAAAGACTGGCCGGGTAATTTTATCCCGCTCAGCCCTTTTTTTCCATTCCTCCCTAAACAACAAAAAAGCCGCAGCCCGCGGCTTTTTTGTTAAATGGGTATCCATTTTTTTTTATTTGTCATTGCTGGGCAAAAAGGTTAGGGGGTC